>Ga0315332_10000048_pt1 | contig 35179 bp, 34 predicted proteins | sample M110034915metaG_FD_203455 | JGI IMG/M metagenome (GOLD analysis project Ga0315332, IMG submission 203455) | Ammonia-oxidizing marine archaeal communities from Monterey Bay, California, United States - M1 100m 34915 | ecosystem: Environmental > Aquatic > Marine > Intertidal zone | place: USA...
CACAGACGCTAAAAAAGCCCCACCTGCAATCACTAAAAAGTTTAGTTTGCCAAGAAGCTCATTTAACTGGCGACCCCATATTTTCGGCGCCCACCAATGAACTGCTGCTAGGACGCCAAGAAGACCGGCTCCATAAATCATTACAGATTGCTGACCGGTGACCCAGGTGGTCATCCTGAGTTGAGCATTACCTAAGTTTCCGCGATTTCCAATTTCCAACCAGTCAACTGCAGCTCCGATAAAGCCGCATAAAGCTCCGGTTAATAAAAATTTTCCGGCTCCAAGTGACGCCAATAACGAGGTCGTTATTTCGGGCAACTTACGATTTTGCATTAATGTTTGAATCAGTGCGAACCCAACAAGGGCAAGAAGCCCTGCAATTGCAAGCAATGCTCCGCCATACATGGCAACAAGAACAACGCCTTCGGCGCCGTCAATTATGTCAGAGCCTTCGTTGGTTATGGCAAAATTCGCCCACGCCCCAAACCCAAAAAGTCCTAGAAGACCAATGCTGAAATACATCGCTAACGGCTCAAAAACTCTTCGTTTAGCTGAAGCAAGCACTACTTCACTTGCTATGCCGAGAACCGGTACCGAATACATGAACAATTGAGGGGCTCGATAAAGCCAGTCGATTCGTTCCCAAATACCAAAATTACCGCCGAGGAAAACTCGTCCATATCGGTGATCAATATAAAGTATTACTAGTTGCCCCAGCAGCACAGGCAGACTCACTACAAGCATTGACGCCGTGACCAAAGCTGACCACGCGTACGGCGGGGTGGTATCCATGTACAAGCCAGGAGAGCGCATTGTCATAGCTGTGGCGCCGATTACGACCGCACCAATCAAGAGACCGACGACCAAACCTCCAACGGCCAGCATATGAAGGTCAACTAGATCAGAGTTACCGCCGTAAGGTCCACCGTTACCGATATAAGCACCAAACAGAACCCCGGCAGAGACAAGCCAAACCCAATATGAAGCAGCTGCAGCTCGAGGGAATGCTAAATTCCCAGCGCCTATTTGCAATGGCACGAGGTACATAGAGAAGCCAAGAAAAATTGGAATTAAGAAAAGGAGAACTAAAGTTTCACGTGACAACGCGAATAGTTGACCAAATGAGTCTCCATCGAGAACAACAAAATCAGTTCCAGATGTGAGGTCAATACGAACTATGACATCGATGAGGACACCCACCAGCAACATAATGATTGCACTGACGATATAAAGGCGCCCAACTCTCTTATGGTCCGCTGTCGTCAGCCAACCAAACGGAGTGGGATCTTCACTTGTTGTTATAGCAGTCGCCATATCTGTCTTTGTTTCGGTCATGCTTGCGAATCATTCTTAAGATTGTTTTGTTCTGCCACACAGAGAAGACAGCCACACAGTTTTGCGCAGACCGACACGGACAGGTAATGGTTTTGCACTCTACTCATCAGTTTGCCAGGGATCTAACTCAAGAGCAGGCTTATCTGAATACGATTTGTTCATTAAATGCCCTCGCTTACTAGGACGTCCACGGCCATTGCTATAAACAGCAGCCCAAGATAGCTAATTGAATAATGAAAAACCTTCATGGCCTGAGCCATAGTCGGTCGTTTTAACAGCAAAACGGTGTGCCATAAAAAGATACCTCCGAATATGACAGAAGCAGCTAAATAGACAAAACCAGTTTCTAAAACAAAATAAATCCAAAACGAAAGAGCAAGGACAACAATCGTGTAACAAATCATTTGGATTGCGGTACTTCGGACACTCGAAACTACCGGGAGCATGGGTACATCAGCTGCTTTGTAGTCCTCAGCATATTTGATAGCTAAGGCCCAAAAATGTGGTGGAGTCCAGAAAAAGATCACTGCAAAAAGCAACCATGGTGCCAAAGAGAGACTATTCGTGACGGCTGCCCAACCAACTAAGGCTGGGACAGCTCCTGCTGCTCCTCCGATGACAATATTCTGTTTTGAAGTTCTTTTTAGCCATAGCGAATATACAAACACATAAAAAAGAGTGGCACTTACCGCTAACAGGGCCGACAATAGATTCACCGCTAACCACAAAAGAACAAACGCAGCCACTTCTAGTACAAGCCCAAATAGCAGAGCAGATCTGGGAGTAACAGCTCCCGTGACAAGCGGGCGACCTTGAGTTCTCGCCATTAATCCATCGATATCTCGATCAATGTACATATTGAACGTGTTTGCACCACCAGCAGCTAACGCACCGCCCATTACCGTAACGATCATTAACCAAACACTCGGAAGACCACGTTCTGCGACAATCATCGTCGGAACAGTAGTGATCAACAAGAGTTCTATAATCCGAGGTTTTGTCAACATGACAAACGCCCCGGCTCTGCTTGTGAACCGACGACCAGAAATTCCGGCCACCGTCGTGGACTGGTGCATCGGATCACACGATACGGTGCTTGAGGCTCAGTCACCAAACATGAGCCTTGATTCTTCATGATTACTTAAATCAGCATTGGCGCTATAATTTCAAGTAAGTGAAATTCAAAGGGCTATCTCCCAACACATTCCACAAAATAACTCGGTTTGCACTTTGGTCTTTGGTGGCAATAGTGATCACCGGTGGAGCCGTTCGATTGACTGGGAGCGGCCTTGGTTGCAGCGATTGGCCAAACTGTGAACCTGGTCAATTGGTACCTAAAGCCAACATCCATGGCTGGGTTGAATTCGGTAATCGATTAATCACCGGTCTCGTGTCTATCGCTGTAATTTTTGCAGTCTCAGGTTCGTTGCTTCGATACCCTCGCGATAAATCTTTGACATCTTGGTCGCTAGGCCTCGTCGTTGGTGTAATCATCCAGATAATTCTCGGGGCAATCACGGTTGTGACTCATCTTTCACCGCCAATAGTGATGGCTCACTTTCTTGTTTCTATGGTTCTGATCTGGAATGCAGTTGTTCTAGAGGCAAAGGCTTCGAATAATCGAAACAAAGAAAAGGCAACTCTTCCATATACAAAAATGCACTGCTGGCTAGTCGGCACCACGACAGCAATAACGGTATTTACTGGAACAATTGTTACTGCTTCCGGCCCCCATGGCGGAGATGAAAACGTCAATCGACTTAATTTTGACTTACCAGATGTCGCTCGTATCCATGGCGTTTCTGTGTTTTTACTAGTTTTCGTTCTTGCAGGACTTAATCTTCGGCTTAAAGGAACACAACAAAAAAACCTCTACCACAGCACAAAAACGATGCTCATCGTAGTTGTTGCTCAAGCCGCAATCGGTTACGTCCAGTACTTCAACCAGCTGCCCCCGCTCCTAGTGGCATGTCACATAGCAGGAGCTACAGCGGTTTGGATTAGTTCAGTTCGTCTAGTGCTTAAGTCCGTCACATCTAACTAATAAACAAAAAACTTTGCCAAAAGTGGTATAACCCGCCTCTATTTCGCACAATAGAGACCGTGGGTGACTTCGAAAGCATGCCAGTAATCGTCGACGAACCAACTTCTGAAATTGAGGTTGGTTCAGACGTCCCCTGGATTGTTCTTGTCTGGAACGACCCAATTAACCTAATGAGTTACGTCAGTTATGTTTTGCAAAAGTTGTTTGGATACAGCCCCGAAAAAGCGAACGAGTTGATGTTAGATGTCCATCACAAAGGCAGAGCAGCAGTATCAAACGGGACCCGAGAAAAGGCCGAACTAGACGTTTTCAGACTCCATGGATATGGGCTTTGGGCAACTATGCAGAAAGATTCTTAAATCGTGCTTTTTAAAAAACGGTTTAAAAAAGATCATCAAAATAATTTAGAAATTCGTATTAGCGAAGATGAACGACACCTTTTAGGAGACTTAATAAATCAACTTCGAGAAGTCCTTCTGTCAACATCGGCCGAGGGTTCAGTAGAGGCCTCTATTCGACGCCTATTCCCAACTGCATACAATGATGATCCGAAAGAAGATGCAGAATACCAACGTCTCATGCGTGACCAATTACTTGAACAGCGGTTACAACAACTAGACAGGGTGGAAGACACTTTAAAGGCAGAAATCTTAGATGATGAACAAACAACTTCATGGCTTACAGTAATTAATGACCTTCGTTTAGTTCTCGGTACGAAGCTCGATGTGAGCGAGAATGACAACTTCTCTCCTGGCGATCCAGATAGCCCTGATAACCAATCTTTTGCCGTGTATCACTACCTTGGTTATCTCCAAGGAGAATTTGTTGAAGCATTAAGTAAATAAAAGTCTGATGCACCATCAAAGAGAAGGTGGTTTCGGCCACATACTCACGTAGTGTGGATGTCTGAGCCCCCATCGTCTAGTGGCCTAGGACACCGCCCTTTCACGGCGGCAGCACGGGTTCGAATCCCGTTGGGGGTGCCACTTCGTCAGTTGAGACCGGTTAGCTGACCGGTCTTAACTTTTTTACAAAGACTCTCGAGAAAGAGGAAAAGAAAGCGCTACGGCAGCGCCTTCTCCTTCATGATCAACAACATAAGTTGAACCGCCGAAACTCTCTGCGATATGACGAACAATCGAAAGCCCCAATCCAGAACCTTCCGCTGAGGGCGCAGAAGCAGAACGGAAAAATCGTTCAAAAATCAATTCAGTTTCCTCTTGGGCAATACCGGGACCGTAATCACGGACGGTCAGATTCCCGTCTCGAACAGTTACTTCCACGATGCCAGCGATTGGGCTCCATTTAACTGCATTGCTTATCAAATTGGATACAGCGCGTTCGACTAACGATGGCTCAACTTTAATTTCACACAACTCAGCATCAACAACAAAAACACAATCTGATCGTCGCATATGCCGTTCAACAACTCGCTTAACAATCTCGCTGAAATCTACAACAACAGGTGCTCCCATCTCATGACGATCAGTTGCTAAATCAACTAATTCACTAACTAAATCAGTGAGTTCATCTAACTCGAACAAAATGTCGTCCGTTATTTGACTTTTTTCTTCGTCAGAAAGCTTTTCTGCTCGACTCATAAATTCAATATTCGTGCGCAAACTTGTTAATGGCGTTCGCAATTCATGGCTGGCATCAGTGACTAGCCGCTGCTGCTGTCGGCGAGATTCTATTAATTCGCTCAGCATCAACTTGAAACTTTTCGCTAATTCACCAAATTCATCTTTACGGTTTAAATCAAGATTTAGATCAACACTTAAATCAAGATCAATAGGATCATCTAGCTCAAGAGAATTTGCCACTGAACTGGTCGCAGCAGTCAATTGTCGGATCGGTCTCACAACACGGCCAGCGATAAAAAACCCAAGTAAGGCCGACACAGCCGCTCCGGAAAACCCAGTAACTAAAGCAATACTTTGCAAAGCGTCCCTGGTGTTATTAATTTTATCCATCGGACTAGCAACCATTAATGCTCGGTTCTGGCTCAACGAAACTGACCGAACTCGCAACTGGGCGATATCTGTTCCTTCAATATTGACTGTTTCAACTAAAGCATATTTACCCCTAGATGCCGCTATCTTTTTTACGCCTCTCGAGATGGGTATCGGGGCAACATTTGCCAACAATATCTTTCCTCGGCCATCCACTACTTGAATCAGCACATCTTCAGCGACATATGGCCCGAAAAGCTTCTCCCCCGAGAGAAACCGAGTCTGTCTCTGAGAAAAATCAGCAACATTCAATAGACGATTCCATTGCGGATTTTCTAGAAACTTTGCGACTATTACTGATCTTTTCTCGAGCTCTACATCCAAGGAATTTTTTGCCTGGGAATCAGCTACATAAAGAAACCCAATAGTTACGACCAAGGTAACTGAAGCCACTACCACAGCGATCAGACAGGCAACACGTGTTCTAAAACTCATTAGCTACGCAACACATACCCGACTCCCCTAATCGTTTCAAGTAAACGAGGCTTGTCGTCATCTTCGATTTTACGGCGCAGATAACCAATGTAAACATCCAAAGAGTTAGAGGCCATGGAAGATCCATAACCCCAAACCCGTTCATAAATTTGATCTCGATTAAATACTCGTCCAGGTTCTTCCATAAAGATTTCTAATAAATCAAACTCAGTCTTAGTTAAATCAATCTTTATTAAATCCCTAGTCACTTGACGACTTCGCTGATCAAGTATCAAGCCGCCATAAGACAACTCTCCCCTTTCCTCCTCATTACTAAAACTGTTACTTCTTCTAATTAAGGAACGCACACGCGCTAGAAGCTCATCTAACTCAAAAGGTTTTACTAAATAATCGTCAGCCCCTGCATCGAGGCCTTCAACTCGATCTCGCGTCGCATGTCTGGCAGTTAGGCACAAAATAGGAATCTTGTTACCTCCGGCGCGTAACTGTCGGCAAACTTCGAAGCCCCCGAGATTAGGCATGGTCACGTCCAAAATCATCAAATCCGCCTGAGGAGCGAGATCAATACCCATACGCCCATCGACACCTTCTAGTATTTCATACCCTTCATGAAGCAAAACCCGCTTAAGGGATTCCCTAATGCGTTTGTCATCATCGATGATGGCAATAGTCCCTATTCCAGATTTTTTGTCAGAATTATCACCCATACCCCTATACATACTGCACCTTATGTAAGAAAGGATTAAGAAATACACGAACTTTTATGTACCTAAAGTCGCTCCAACGTTTTAGGAGTCTGAGTTACCGGACTCATGGATGCAGTTCCACATCGCAACCAGACAATCTGATTTTCTCCCATTACGCGGAGACTGGCTTTTTTTCAAGCAAATAACAAGTTCAGCGATTCATCAAGCCAAAAGCTTATCTTCCAGCGATTACCGGCAATTTTTAAACGTTTAATAACCCTTAATTCATGCAGATCTACAATCAACTTCCTACACCAGTGAATCTCCCTGGCCTATCATCTTGATAGGAATACAAGGAGTCATAGTTATGGACATCGGAGTCTGTGTAGCTTCCCATATCGGTGATATCGACTACGTCGTTAGAGCTGAAGAGCTCGGCTACACCCATGCTTGGTTAGCTGACAGCCAAATGATCTGGTCAGACTGTTACGCTGCGTTAGCGTTAGCTGCAGACCGCACCAGCAAAATACAACTTGGAACTGGGGTTTCCGTCTCAGGGACCCGGCCCGCTCCCGTTACTGCCTCTTCAATAGCGACTATAAACGCTATAGCTCCAGGTCGTACTTTCCTCGGTATCGGCACCGGAAACACAGCAATGCGAATCATGGGTCACAAGCCACAACGTATCCACGAATTTGACCAGTATTTATCCGCTCTTGGACCCCTTCTTCGCGGAGAAGAAGCCGAACATCATTTTGAAGGAACAACCCAACCAATACGACACATCATGCCCGACCACGGGTTTGTTAACTTCAAAGATCCTATCCCCATGTACGTATCAGGATTTGGACCAAAATCACTGGCGCTGGCCGGTAAACATGGCGATGGTGCTGTTCTTTCCATGCCACCTGATGGAAAAATGATGGCACGAATGTGGGAAATGATTGAACGGGGAGCAATCGCAAACAACCAAACAATTAACCGGAATGACTACTTAACTTGCTCACTCACGACAATTGTTGTTCTTGACGAAGACGAAACCCTCTCAAGCCCTCGGGTTAAAGCCGAAGCCGGTGCCTTTGCGATGGCATCAGTTCACTACTCTTACGATCAATTTCGTCAACTTGGTCGAACACCTGGAGGAAAGCTTGAAGAAATTTGGGATGAATACACAGCGTTACTTGCTGACTACGATGAATCTCGCATTCATCAACGAATACACGCTGGACACAACTGTTGGGTTCTACCCGAAGAAGAACAATTTCTAACCACAGAATTAATAGACGCCACATGCATCGTTGGTACCGCTAGCCAGGTCATTGAACGTATAAAAGAACTCGAGGCAACTGGCCTAAGCCAGTTAATGATTTTACCTAATTGGGACCCGCGATATGAAGTACTTGAACGAGTCGGGACCAAAGTCATTCCCCATCTTTAGATCAAATTTTGCATCAGTTAGCTCTGAAATGGTTATTTGTGGTCACTGGTGTTAACCTGATAAGTCGTTCTTCCCACCGCACCGTTTACTGTGCCCCCCAGAGTCGCGAGTTATCATGAGTAAAGTTTGCCAAGTAACAGGACGTAGGCCCACAACGGGGTTTACCGTGTCACACTCCCATAAACGTAATAAAAGATGGTTTAGGCCCAACATTCAAACAAAAAAGTTTTTTGTGCCTAACGAAAAGCGTCACGTGACTCTCACTGTTAGTGCAAAAGGCATCAAAATTATTAATAAAAAAGGAATTGAATCAGTTATCGCTGATCTACGCCGTCGTGGAGAGAAGATCTAATGGCAAAAAGTGACAAACGCCCAGTGATCAAACTTAAGTCAACAGCAGGAACTGGGTTCACCTATTCCACTCGTAAAAACAAGACCAACACGCGTGAACGAATAGAGCTTCGGAAATACGACCCAGTTATTCGACAACACGTAATGTTCAAAGAAGAACGTTAAAAGTAGAATTTCATTCCTTAACGGAACAATCAATCTCGGTTTGCTGCCATGGATCTGTCCGCTGAACAAGCGCGAAAGATAGCGCTGATCTCACAGGGAATGGCAAGCTCAATTTCTAATAAGCCTAATTCCAATGCATTTAAGAGAACTTTAGATTCTCTTGGAGTAATCCAAATAGACGCTGTTAATGCCGTAGCACGCTCTCACCTACTCGTGTTAAGAAGCCGCTTAGGTGGAACACACGAACATCTCGAGAAACTACTACGACAGCAGACGTACAAAAACCACGTACTCGCTGAATATTGGGGACATGAAGCAAGCTTCCTTCCCACATCTGATTGGCCTCTCTATAAATGGCGAATGAGAAGAGCTGCAAAGGGTGAAATTTGGAAAGGCATCCGTAATTTTGCTAACGAAAAGCCAGGTTATATCAAACAGATCCTCAACGAATTAACTAAGCGAGGACCATCAAAGGCTAGCGACTTTGAAAGAGGCGGCCCTAAGAGCTCCTGGTGGGGCTGGAGCGATTCTAAGCTTGCCTTAGAATGGTTATTTTGGATCGGAGAAATTACAGTCGCCAATCGAGTTAATTTCACTCGCTACTACGATTTACCCCAAAACATATTTCCCGAAAAAATTTGCACCAGTGAACCTGAGGAAAGCACAGCGCACAAGACTCTGATTCTCAATGCTGCTCGTTACCTAGGGGTAGCAACTGCAGACGACATAGTTGATTACCATCGACTTCCTAAAAAACTAGCCAAGCTTCGATTACAAGAGTTAGAAGAAGATCGTCAGCTCAGCAAAGTCGCGATAGAAGGCTGGGATGAGGATGCATATATTCTTACAAAATTAGATAATGCAGAACATCCAACCAGAACTAGCTTACTTAGCCCATTCGACCCAATCGTATGGTTCCGACCTAGAGCAAAACGCTTATTTAATTTCGAATATAAACTAGAAATTTATCGGCCTAAAAGTAAACGCTTATTTGGTTATTACGTCATGCCATTTTTATACGACAATATGCTCCGAGCACGACTCGACATAAAGGCTAATCGATCTATTAATACGCTAGAAATTTTAGGATCATTTTCAGAACCGAAACTCATGAACAAATTAGCTGTGCACGCGTTATGGCAAGAACTTAAAATTTTAGCCGATGCCTGCGGACTAGCCTCCATAAGCGTAAGTCACAACGGAGATCTGGCTCCTGCCCTTCACAAATTGGCTCAGTCAAAATGAACGAACTTCGACGAGGCTTATCTCTCGCGTGTGCCGTATGTGGTTCGAGACACTTATTCAAACGATTTGGGCTATTCGACATGCGCCAAAAATGTCCACTTTGCGGTATTCAATTTGAACGAATGGAAGGACACTTTTTAGGCGCAGTCGCATTAAATACAGTCATCTCCGCGGGAGCGGTACTCAGCACAATCTGTTTGACAATCGTTATCGCTGGAACAGATGTATCAAGCAAACTGCTTCTACTCACTGCACTGCCTATGGCAACTATTTTACCAGTTCTATTTGATCCGTTCTCCAGAACACTGTGGACCGCTATTGATATTCTCATTCGGCCAGTAGAACCAAACGAGCTAAATGAAGATTTTCAATATAATTCCTCCAATGAAACATAGCTTGAGGTTGTGTAACAGTCTTTAGGCAGGCAAACTTCATCTCCGCCCATAACTTACGTTGTGGGTATCACGGTTGGTCCCGTGGTGAAGTCTGGAGTTCACGCCGGCCTGTCAAGCCGGAGGTCGCGGGTTCAAATCCCGTCGGGACCGCGGTCGGGTAGCTCAGTTGGTAGAGCACACGCCTGAAAAGCGTGGGGTCACCGGATCGACGCCGGTCCCGACCACACTATGAAGCCCGAAACTTAGTTTCGGGCTTCATCCTATTTTGACTAAATAAATATTTATAAATTAACGATACTTATTTACGAGTAACCCCATCGCTAATCGCAGCTGCAGAAACCGCTGCAGAAACCGCAGGGACAACAGACCGGTCAAAAGCAGTTGGAATAATTAAATTTGGAGCAAGATCATCGCTAGAAACAGCAGCTGCGATTGCTCCTGCAGCAGCAATCTTCATATTCTCCGTAATATCCATTGCATGTGCATCAAAAGCACCACGAAAAATGCCTGGGAAAGCAAGGACATTATTTATCTGATTTGGATAATCGCTTCGACCGGTTGCAACAACAGCGGCAATATCAGCTATTGCCTCAGGTAAGATTTCTGGGTCAGGGTTAGCCATAGCGAATACTATTGGCTTATCAGCCATCGCTGCTACGTCATCGCGAGTCACTAAACCTGGCCCACTGAGGCCCATAAAAACATCGCTACCGAGCATTGCCTTAGAAACTGTTCCAGTAATAGCATCTCGATTCGTGTTTTCTGCGAGCCATCGCTTCGCGCTATTTAGATCATTTCGCCCTTTATGAATTGGGCCCATACGATCACACACCACAACATCACCAACACCTCGTCCTAACAAAATTTTCGCACACGCAACACCAGCAGCACCCGCACCCAAAATCACGCATCGTAAATTATTCATGTCCTTACCAGTTATTCGCAAAGCGTTTTCGAGAGCAGCTAGGGCTACGACTGCAGTTCCGTGCTGATCATCATGAAAAACCGGTATGTCCAGTGCATCCCTCAAAGCCTCTTCAACTTCAAATGCTCCTGGAGCTGCTATATCTTCAAGGTTTATGCCCCCAAAGGTCGGAGCCAACCGAATAACTGTTTCAATAATTTCTTGAGGTTCTTTAACATCAAGACAAATTGGAAATGCATCAACACCCGCAAATTCTTTAAACAAAAGCGCTTTGCCTTCCATTACAGGCATAGCCGCAGCTGGACCGATATCCCCTAACCCCAGTACCGCTGTTCCATCACTCACTATTGCGACAGTATTTTTCCGAATCGTCAACTCATGTGAGAGAGCCTCATTTTCATGAATAGCCATACAGACTCTAGCAACGCCCGGCGTGTAGGCCATCGATAAGTCATCGTTGTTCCGAAGTTCAATCCGGCTTACTGTTTCTAACTTTCCACCTTCATGAAGTTGAAAAGTCCGATCAACTGCGCTCATAACTTTTATACCATCAAGGCCATTCACGGCATCGCAAATTTCTTGGATGTGAGCTTCACTAGAAGCATCTACAACGACTTCCTCGTGTAGTGCGTTACCCGTAACCGAAAAACCTCGCAAACTTCTAATGTTGCCTCCAACATCCCCAATTGCAGTGCATAGACGCCCCATCGTTCCAGGCTCGTGGACAAGCTCTACTTCTAAAGTTGCGGAGAAAGCAGCGGTAGGCCGTGACATTAATAGCTCCTCATAAGACGAAAGAACCATTGTCTGACAACCACAGCCCTTAATGCCATTTGAGAGCAAAAGTTTTTCATATCAATCAAATTAATTATGGTCCTTCATACGTAAAACCTAGGTCTAATGCGGTTAACAAAGGCCTAAATTCGATACCTTCAGCTTCGCACAAGGCACGGCAAGTTCCGCCTCGATCTACAACAGGCATAACCATTACCGGCACAGCTCCAACTGCTTTTACAACCTCGACAGCATCCATTGGCGAAGTTCCTCGGGTAACAACGTCCTCGGTAATAGCTACTCGATCGCCTGCCAATAGTGCGCCAGCCAATCGCCCTTCTACACCATGATCCTTGGCTTCTTTTCTTATACTAAATGAACGAATATTTTGTCCACGACTTGCTGCCAACGCTGCGACACCAAACGCAACCGGGTCTGCTCCCATAGTCAGTCCGCCGATAGCATCAATATCTTTCAACTGGGTAAGTGCTAGCTCAGCAATCAGCAAAAGTCCCTCAGGACGACAAACAGTTTGTTTACCGTCGATGAACCATGAACTTTTTCGACCTGACTTCAAAACAAAGTCACCAGTTTGAATGGCATATTTTAATAAGTGGTTTTTTAGTGCAATCTCACTTGGGTTCATATTTCTCAATCATCCACCATTCGAACTATTCCATCTCCAACAACGGTTCTACCGATAACAAATGCTTCATGTCCATGTGCTTCAGATATCTCAATGGCTTCCAATGAGTCCTCAGGTCGAACAATTATTGTCATTCCAATCCCAAGGTTGAAAACTTTTTCCATCTCGTCTATCGACACAGGACCATCTTCAGCAATTCGGTCAAAAATTTCGGGCCTTCTCCAAGTATTTCTTCTGATAATCACATCTAGTTGTCTTGGAATGACACGGCTTAAATTTCCCGGTAACCCTCCACCAGTTATGTGTGCTGCTCCACGCACCCCTATTTTCGAAAACAAAGCTAAAAGTGCAGGAGCGTAAATAACCGAAGGTTTTAGAAGCTCCTCACCAAGGGACATTTCAGACCCCTTAAAAGCGGGCTGTCCCAGGTCTTGTCCATTCATTAAAATTTTTCTGGCAAGGCTATACCCATTACACCGAAGACCAGAAGACGCTAACCCGATAATAAGATCACCATTCTCTACTTGCGAGACGGAAGGTAATCTCGAGCGCTCGGCTATACCAACAGCAAATCCTGAAAGGTCGAACTCATCTTTACCCATGAGGCCGGGATGCTCCGCAATCTCGCCACCGGTTAATGCACATCCTGCTTGTCTACAACCTTCAGCAAAGCCCTTAACTAACTCTTCAATTCGACCTGGATTAACTGAACCTATTGTTATTTGATCTAAGAAAAAAAGTGGTTCGGCACCACTGGTAGCAATGTCATCAACGCACATAGCCACCACGTCTATCCCAATTGTTTCATAACTATTTAGTGCCATAGCTACAAGAGGTTTTGTACCAGCGCCATCGTTTCCTGACACCAAAATTGGTTCCTTATAACCCTCAGGAATAGCAACAACTGAACCAAATCCCCCTATATCACTTAAGACTTCTGGTCTATAGGTTGACCGTAAATGAGGTCCTATGCGTCTAATCGCTTCATCAGCTGCGTCAATATCAACTCCGGACGCTGAATAAGTAATTTCTTCAGTCATGATTCGCTATTCAACTGAGGGACCGAAATTGATATTTGTTCAAGCTCACTAATATTTTTATCAATCTTCTCTTCCCTAATAGCTCTGGGAATTTCAACTGGATAGTTTCCGTCTAAACATGCAGTACAAAAGCCAGCGCCTGATGCACCCGTAGCACCAATCAATCGGTCAAGTTCTAGATACGCGATTGAATCCAAGCCCAAATAATCTCGGATTTCTTCATTCGTTAAGTTAGCTGCAATTAACTCGGTCCGACTTCCAGTATCCATGCCATAAAAACATGGCCACCTGTAGGGAGGTGACGAAATTCGCATGTGAACTTCAGCAGCACCATTCGCCCTCAACATCTCTACGATAGCTCGTGTGGTAGTACCCCGAACTATTGAGTCATCAACAACAACAAGTCTCTGCCCTTCAATATTCCGCCTTATCGGATTCAATTTCATTTTTACACCTAGAGATCGCATCTCTTGAGTTGGAGCAATGAAAGTCCTTCCGATATATCTATTTTTGACTAACCCATCTTTATACGGAATACCGCTAGCTTGAGAAAAGCCTTGAGCTGCTGGGATACCAGATTCCGGGACTGGCATAACCAGATCTGCGTTTACAGGTGCTTGGTCAGCAAGCTGTTTACCCATGTTTTGTCTCGCTGAATGAATATTTTGTCCATATAAGATCGTGTCGGGTCTAGAAAAATAAACAAATTCAAAGATGCAAAGACGCGGATCTGGTTCCTCAAATAAGTGATGAGAGGTCCACCCGTCAGAATCAATGACAATCATTTCTCCGGGATCAATTTCTCGAACAAAGTGAGCGCCAACTGTATCTAATGCAGGACTTTCCGACGCCAGAACCCAACCATTTTCATGTTTACCCAAACAAAGCGGCCAAAACCCTTGCGGGCCACGCACTCCAATTAGATGATCTCGATCCATCACAACGAAGGAGAAACCGCCCTTAAGTTTTGGTAGAACCCGCTTCATGGCCCAACATAACTCATTACCCGATGGGGCTTCCCCAGTTGCCAACTCTAGAGCTAACATTTCAGCTACTAGATCACTATCACTAACAACGACGCCGTCAAGCATCCCCGTTTGCTCCGCTAATTCATCGGTATTGACAAGATTCCCATTATGAGCAAGAGCAAATTCTAGTTGTGCTACATCGCGATAAAAGGGTTGAGAAGCTCTCCAGGAACTTGAGCCCGTAGTCGAGTAACGAGTATGCCCTATAGCGATTTCGCCCTCTAATACTGTTAAAACTCGTTCGTCAAAAGCACTTGAAACCAGCCCCATATCTTTTACAACTGTCACACTAGAACCGTCTGAAACTGCTATCCCTGCTGATTCCTGCCCGCGATGTTGCAGCGCATAAAGGCCAAGGTAAGTTAAATGAGCCACAGAAGCTCCAGGTGTAAAAACACCAAAAACGCCACAGGCTTCCGTGGGCTTTATTAAGTCAACACCGATATCTTTATCAATCTCAGACACCAGAGGATAGGAGCTCATGCGCTCACGGTGCCTTGGCCAAGAGCATCCGGCAATTCAGTGCGCCAAGCTTCTGTTAACTCATCTAACCCAATATCGATGACTTCGCCCACTACAAATTTCATTCCTCCCGAGAACCCAAGGGTCTTAGCAGGAATACCAGCAGCGTTAGCTTTTTCGAGTAGATCGTTCACCTTTTCTGTTTCAACTCCAATGACAACACGTCCGCCAGTCTCATTAAATAACAAACGATGATCACTAAGACCATCAATAATCATCCCAGTTCCACCACGAATTGCCATTTCAGACAGAGCTACTGCCAACCCTCCCTCACCAACGTCATGGACAGCGCTAACTGAATTTTTTTGAACTAACCCAGCGACGAAGGATGCAGTCTTCACTGCCTGATCAAGATCAAACTCAGGTAGACATCCATCTCGGCAATCTGCAACATCCCATGCCCATCTACTTCCACCCATCGCAACATTTTTTCCGACTACTTGCCCCAAAACAATAATCGTAAGACCATTTCTAATGCCCATGCCAGGCGGTGGCGTATTCAAAGAAGGATGCATACCAATAACACCCACAACAGGAGTTGGCGCTATATCGACTCCATTCGTCTCGTTATAAAGGCTGACATTACCTCCAACAATTGGAACTGAAAATGCGACACAAGCTTCAGCCATTCCGTCTATCGCTTCGGACATCTGCCACATCACAACAGGGTGTTCAGGGTTCCCAAAGTTTAAACAATTCACTGTCGCCATCGGGTTAGCACCAACACAAGCAATATTCATAACAGCTTCAGCAACCAACATTTTGGTTCCCGCACGTGGATCAACGTAGCACCACCGGTGATTACCATCTGTGGACATACCTAGACCTCGACCTGTTTCTCGGCCAGTACGCGGATCCCTAAGTCGCAAAAGAGTGCCATCATCACCTGGTCCCACAACAGTATTTAAAAATAATTGGTGGTCATATTGCCGATATACCCATGATGAATCGCGAAGCATAAAAAGAAGATCAGATTGGGAATCACTGTTCTTAGCTAATCCCGCATCCACACGTTGACGCTCAAACCAATCAATTGGCCTTTCAAGAGGTCGTTCATATTCGGGGGCATCATCATGCAAAGTTGCAGCAGGGATATCAGCAATAACGGGGCCATCAAACCCATCACGGATTTTTAGTTGTCCATCACCTGTCACTTTTCCAACAACATCTGCAATAACTTCCCACCGATCTGAAATCTCTAGAACCTTGGCAAGGTTACAAGGCTCAACAATTACGAGCATCCGCTCCTGAGACTCAGAAGTCATTATTTCAAAGGGTTCCATATCGACTTCTCGAAGCGACACCGCAGTAATATCTACGTCCATCCCCGCTCCACCTCGAGATGCTGTCTCACTTGTCGCACACGTCAATCCGGCGCCTCCAAGATCCTGAATACCAACAGCTAGACCCGCTTCTAATAACTCCAAACATGCTTCAAGGAGTCTCTTTTCCTCAAAAGGGTCACCGACCTGCACACTTGGACGTTTATCGCTGCTATCGGTGTGCTCATCAAACCCTGCTGAAGCAAGCACACTCACTCCACCGATTCCATCGCGTCCTGTTGCTGAACCTAACAGAACAGCTAAATTGCCGACACCACTGGCCTGCCCAAGCACCAATCTTTCTGCAGGCAAGACTCCCATAGCTAAAACATTTACCAGTGGATTACCTCTATAGGTCTCATCGAAGACAATCTCGCCACCAACAGTCGGGACACCAACGCTATTTCCATACCCTGAAACACCACTAATAACACCCTCTGCGATCCACCTACTATGAGGATCATCTAATGGTCCAAAACGGAGCGGGTCCATAACTGCGATAGGACGAGCGCCCATAGTGAAAATATCGCGAAGTATTCCTCCGACGCCGGTTGCCGCTCCTTGGTAAGGCTCTATTGCAGATGGATGATTATGGCTTTCAATCCGGATAGCAACAGCAATACCATCACCAACATCAATCACCCCAGCATTTTCACCTGGTCCGACGAGAACCCAGGGCGCTTCAGTTGGCAACCGCTTCAAATGTACTTTAGAAGATTTATAGGAACAGTGTTCCGACCACATAACTGAATACATTGCCAATTCAAGGTGGTTGGGAATACGCCCTAATAAATTTTCGATTCGGTTATATTCCTCATCGCTTAGTCCCAGGGCCCGATATATCAACGGATTTTGGAGAGATTCACTCACGGCCCAAACATAGCCGCGGCCGCAGGCAGTCATGCGAACCTGACACCCTATATCTCCATAGTTTCTAGAGATTAACTTTCATTCTTCAAAATAGGTTTAGAACACTATCAAGAGTCTTTTTTTACATTGCCTTCCAAAAGCCCTCTTAATATTCGGTTGCCATCTGTTGATCCTAAAAGATCGCTTGTAGCTCTCTCAGGGTGCGGCATCATACCAATGACATTACCTTCCTTATTACTTATCCCAGCTATCGAACCAATCGATCCATTAGGGTTCGACTCATATCGCAAAAAGATTTGTTCGTAGGCTTCAAGTTCACACATAACCTCTGGCGAGCAAACATAATTACCCTCAAAATGATTAATCGGAATCTGAAGCTGCTCTCCACTTTTAAACGATCTACCAATTGCGCTCGAAGTCGAATCCACAATTAATGATTCCATTTGGCATAGAAATTTTAAACCAACATTTTTTTGCAACGCCCCCGGCAACAAACCAGCTTCAGTAAGAACTTGGAAACCGTTGCAGATGCCAAGCACGACACCACCAGAATTAGCAAATCTGGAAATAGCAGTCATTATCGGAGAAAATCTGGCTATCGCACCAGACCGCAGGTAGTCACCGTGAGCGAAACCTCCGGGAATAACTATTGCCTCAACGGAACCGATTGTGTTTGAGCCGTGCCATAGTATTTCCGCCTGGCCACCCAAATTTTTAATGGTGTCAATACTATCCTGCTCACAATTAGTCCCCGGAAATTGAACTACACCAATGTGCCGGCTCACGATTCAGAAATTTCCACGCAAGAATCTTCAATAACAGGATTAGTCAAAAATCTCTCACACATGTCGGCGACAAGTTTTTCAACATCCTCGCGATTTTCTGCCTCAATCTCCAGACGAATTAATTTACCTAACCGAACGTTTTGTACATTTTCAAATCCGAGAGCAGGAAGAGAACGTTCAATCGTTGCACCAGCTGGATCTGCAATACCGCTTCTAGGAGACACTTCTACTTTTACTCGCCAAATAGTCATACAAGTCCCATCCAATCAGAGAACATCTTGCCGGTAATCCTTTCGTAGGCCGTGATATACCGTTCACGTGTTTCATTGATGGTCTCATCGGAAAGAGGCGGTGCAGGCGGATTTTTGTTCCATCCTGTTGCTTCAGTTGCATCCCTGACTGGCTGCTTATCTAAAGACATCGGTGTGGCTCCTGGAGCCCAGTTCTCTGCAGGCCAAAAGCGCGATGAGTCAGGAGTCAATAGCTCGTCTGCTATTACTAGTTCGTCATCAACGATGCCAAGCTCAAATTTTGTGTCAGCAATAATTACTCCCTTTTCTGCAGCATGAGCAGCAGCTTTCTTATACGCCTCTATTGAAATTTTTTGCGCTCTTTCAGCTAAATCTTTCCCCACTAATTCAACAGCTTCTTCGTAACTAATATTTACATCATGACCTTCAGAAGCTTTAGTCGAAGGAGTAAACACGGGTTCATCAAGCTCCTCTGCTTCCAGTAATCCCACTCTTAAAGCAGCCCCATGCATCGTCCCTACTTCTGTGTATTCTTTCCAGGCTGATCCAGTTATATAGCCACGAACTATGCATTCAAGCGGCAACATTTCAGCTTTACGAATAAGAACAGCTCGTCCCGCCCACTCACCTCGTTGCGCCTCAGTCGGAAAATCAGAAGGATCCGCAGAAACAAGATGGGTTTTTGCCACATCAGACAAATATTGGCCCCACCACATAGTCATAGCAGTAAGCACGCGACCTTTATCTGGAACTAACTCCTTAAAAACGACATCAAATGCCGAAATTTGATCTGTGGCAACCATCAATAGATGCTTTTCATCCACGTAATACATTTCCCTAACTTTGCCTCGATGTATTAGCTTCAGATCAGTCATAAATTCACCTACTAGAGAATCGGATCAGGGACATAAGAAATAGCTTCTGGGTATCTTTGAGCTAACTGCTGAATTTGCTCAACAAACTCGTTGACTTGAGGATAAGCGCGTCCCACAAACGTATCCCGATTTGCTACAGCAGCATGCACTGCATCTGAATCTAACGGTATTCGTGGGTCATCAATAAGCTTTTGTAACAGCTCATTTTCTTCTCCAATGCCTTCACGCAGCGCAAGCGCCGCTCTAACAGCGTGTTGTTTTATTACCTCGTGGGCTTGCTCTCGGCCGGCACCAGCTTTTATGGCAGCCATGAGTAGCTTAGTTGTAGCTAAGAAAGGTAAGTATCGATCAAGTTCCCTCTCAATAACTTTAGGATAGGCACCAAACCCATTTAAAACCGTGAGGGTTGTTTCAATTGCTCCGTCTGTTGCAAAAAACGCGTCCGGAAGCATCACTCGACGAACAACTGAACAACTAACGTCGCCTTCGTTCCACTGATCGCCAGAAAGAGCCGCAGCCATTGTTAAATGCCCTCTCAAAATAGTGACAAACCCATTAACACGTTCCGCCGAACGAGTATTCATTTTGTGGGGCATAGCTGAGGAACCCACCTGACCAGCTGCGAACCCTTCAGTCACAAGGTCATTGCCCGCCATCAAACGAACCTGCATAGCAAGATTACCCATGGCAGCTCCTATTTGTACCAGAGAGCTCACCACGTCTAAATCAAGTGAGCGAGGGTATACCTGGCCCACTGAGACCAGTGTTCGTTTGAAATCTAATTTCTCGGCAACTGCGTTTTCGAGAAGCTCAACTTTCTGTTCATCCCCATCAAAGAGATCCAACAAATCTTGTTGAGTCCCGACTGGACCCTTTAAACCGCGTAACGGATATCTTCCAATTAACTCATCTAGACGTTCAAAAGCTATCAACAGCTCTTGTCCCACGTTTGTAAATCTTTTTCCCAAAGTCGTAGCCTGTGCAGGCACATTATGAGACCTGCCAGTGATCACCAATTCAGTGTTCTCAACAGCAAGGGCCGCTAATTTAATTAAAACCGCTACTACCCGACTTCGGACAAGCAATAAAGAACGACGGACTTGTAACTGCTCAACATTTTCAGTTAAATCTCTCGAGGTCATACCTTTATGAATATGTTCATATCCCGCCAGCTCACAAAACTCTTCAATACGAGCTTTCACATCGTGGAGAGTGACTCGTTCTCTTCGGTTTATCGATTCTAAATCAACATCATGTGCGACTTCTTTATAAGCCTCAATCGCATCCTTCGGAATTGGTATGCCTAGATCCACCTGTGTTTCTAAAACAGCAATCCACAACTCCCGTTCAAATATTACTTTTGATTCAGAGGACCAAAGATCAATCATTTCAGCAGATCCATAGCGATCAGCAAGAACATTTACTATTCGTTTTTTTTGGCTCACTACCGAGCTCCGTCTGCCCGAAAGGCTGAAAGTTTTTCTGCAAGATCGACATTCGTCACTGCCAACATTTCAACCGCCAAAATTCCTGCGTTGGCTGATCCATCCACGGCCACAGTCGCCACCGGAATCCCACGCGGCATTTGCACGGTAGATAGTAGAGAATCCATACCCCCACTTATTCCTCCAGACAACGGAACACCGATTACGGGAAGAGTGGTATGCGCAGAAACAACACCAGCTAAATGAGCCGCCATTCCAGCTCCGCAAATTAGAACTCCATAACCATTCCCCCTCGCACCGGTCGCTAACGCTGTAACTAACTCCGGATTTCGGTGAGCCGACATAACGTGTACTTCGTGCTCGACCCCGAACCTTTCTAGCATCTCAGCGGCACCAGCCATTTTGTCAGCATCGCGTGGTGACCCCATCAAAATCGCAACTTTCATTTTCGCTCCTTAAAAAGGTTTAATTAAAAATTAAGCAACTTTAAAATCCGACGCTATATCCCATCGCATATGCATACCCGCCCAAGAGATGCATTGTGCCGCTGCGTATGCAATTTGTCGTGCTGTGTGCAAATCCGGACCCCGTCCTGAAACGTTCAAGATCCTTCCACCGCTAGTAATTAACTTTCCATCCGAATCTCGGTCAACACCAGCACAATGAACCGTTGCTCCTTCGATAGCGCGAGCCGCTTCTATTCCGTGAATAAGATCTCCTTTTCGCGGATTAATCGGATACCCATCGGCCGAACAAACTATCGTCACAATTGAATCTGAGGAAATATTAATTTCTTCTCTCAAGTCTCCTTTGGCTGCTTGAAAAAGTATCTCGGCTAAATCGCCCTCGATCCGAGGCAGTATCGCTTGCGCTTCCGGATCACCAAAGCGGACGTTGTACTCAAGTAGCTTCGGGCCATCAGCCGTCATCATAAAACCTGCATATAAAAACCCGCGATAGTCAATCCCATTATTTATTAGCTCGTCCATTGTTGGATGAATAGCAATTTCCATCATCTGAGCCAGGTTTGCCGGACCAATCGAGGGAATAGGTGAATAACATCCCATTCCACCAGTATTAGGTCCATTATCTAGATCTAATAACCGTTTATGGTCCTGAGCAGCCGTAGGTATCAAGGTCGCTTTTTCCCCATCGCAAACGGCAAACAATGAAACCTCACGACCAATTAATCCCTCTTCGATAATGACTCGCTGGCCAGCTAACCCAAAGGATTTACCGGACAATTTATTTTTGATATCAGTAACGGCGACCTGATAGTCCTCAGTTACTAGGACCCCTTTACCTGCAGCTAAACCATCGGTTTTAACTACATAGGGAGCTGACATCGTTGAAAGAAATAAAATTGCTTCTTCTATTTGATTTTCATTGAATGACTGAAACTTTGCTGTTGGGACACCAGCTTTCTCAACGAGATTTTTCATCCATTTCTTTGATCCCTCAAGCTTCGCTCCATCAGCACCAGGACCAAAAACTACTTTGTTATTATTACGCAATTCATCAGCCATACCATTTACTAACTGAGCTTCCGGGCCTATCACATATAAATCAGCTTCTATCTCCAACACCTCTTCGGAGATACTCCCCTCAATTCCCGGCGAACCTGGTGTAATAACGACTTCTGCTGTTCGGGCAAGCGTTGTCGCAAATACATGTTCGCGCCCGCCTGACCCCACAACACATACTTTCACGAAGTGAACCTTAGATACTGCTCACGGCCAGGACCCACAGAAACAAAGCGTATTGGCACTCCTATCTGCTGTTCAAGAAATGAAATATAGTCGATCGCTTCGTTGGGAAGTTCGGTACGATCAGTGACCTCTGACAGGTCTTGCAACCATCCCGGTAACTCCTCATAAATTGGTGTCGCTCTATCGTGAAGTCGTCGCAAATGAGGCAAGTACTCATACCTTCGACCATCAACTTCGTAAGCTACACACACTTTAATTATTTTTAATTGATCCAGCACATCAAGTTTTGTCAATGCAATCTCACTGCACGCGTTTAACCTAACTGACTGTCTAGCCATGACCGAGTCAAACCAACCTGTTCGTCGGCGACGACCAGTATTAGTCCCAAATTCTCGTCCAACTTCAACGAGATAGTCACCAACTTCGTCACTAAGTTCTGTAACAAAAGGCCCTGAGCCCACTCGGGTTAAATAAGCTTTTGCTATTCCGATTACTTGGTCAACTGCTCCGGGCCCGATCCCAGCACCGACTAGCGCATAACCAGACACTGGATTCGAAGAAGTAACAAATGGGTATGTACCGTGATCCAGGTCTAGGAAAGTCGCTTGAGCTCCCTCAAACAGAACTCTTTCACCAGCTTGCAGCGCTGTATGCAATTCGCCAATAGTGTCACCAATATACGGAGACAACTTCGGCGCGACCTCCGCAATTAACTGATCAGCCAACAAATCCGGATCGACACCTTCATGCCCATAAATCTCCCGAAGTATAATATTTCGGTCTTTAAGAACTGCGTGTAAGCGTTCGCGCAAATAATCAGGATCGAGTAAATCCTCGACACGAATTCCAGTGCGAGATGCCTTATCCGCATATGCGGGCCCGATTCCACGTTTTGTTGTACCTAGCTTGGCATCACCTAACTGCGTTTCTGCTAATTCATCCATCAACTGGTGATACGGCAGCACTAAGTGAGCTTGTGGACTCACCATCAAACGGCTGCAATCGACACCTTTTGCTCCAAGTATTTCTATTTCAGCCAAAAGAACATGCGGATCAACCACTACACCATTCCCAATAACTGGGACCACGTGTTCATACAAAACTCCACTAGGAATTAGCTGTAAAGCAAAAGTTTCGCCGTCAACGACCAAGGTGTGGCCAGCATTATGACCACCTTGGTAGCGAACAACATGAGAGCATTCTTTGGCGACAATGTCGACAACACGCCCTTTACCTTCATCACCCCATTGGGTTCCGACTACAATTGATCCAGGCACGGATCACTCCAAACGCCGATTTACAGGACGTTGATAGATCTTAACTGCGACAAATTGAATTACTGGGACACATTTATCGAAACTCTCAACTCAGCAATAAAAATCTGAGCATAGAAACTATTTAAAACTGTTTTCGTTTTGGGTCCAACCATGGAACTGGTGCCTGTTGCATTGGCACTAAATCCCGTCGGTACTGCCTATGTACCTCAGCTAAAGAGGCTTCAGTCGAACTTTGTAAACTAGTTATCTCAGTTTCTAATCGGGAAATCCGCTCTTCAAGATCCATTACTTTTTTTACGCCAACAAGATTTAAACCTTCGTTGGTTAATTCTTGGATACGCCTCAATAGTGATATATCAATATCGCTATATCTGCGACTTCCCCCTGGAGTTCGGGCCGGCTCGACGAGTCCTTTCCTCTCATAGATACGAAGCGTCTGAGCATGAACACCTGCCAACTCAGCAGCTACTGAAATTACGTAAACAGCACGTGCCCCATCGGGTGGTTGTGAAATTTGCATATCTCTACCTCTCCCCATTTTCAAAGTCCCGCGGCGCCCAATCAGCCACTTCCGCTAATGCTTCAATTGCTTTCACTTCCAGCTCAGTAAGTTTTGTCGGTACAACAATCTCTACTGTCACTAATAGGTCACCTAAACCTTTCGGAGTCGCCACACCACGACCTTTTACACGGAACGTAACTCCAGATTTAGTACCAGCAGGGACTTTTAAAGTCACGGTCGCTCGATCAAACGTCGGCACTTTAATTTCAGCACCTAGAGCGGCTTCCGGGAAAGTAATCGGGATATCTAAAGTCAGATTTTTCCCCTTACGCCCAAACATATGGTCCGGCGCGACCTCTGCTATTACAAACAGGTCTCCGTTCGGTCCCCCGTTTCTACCGGCTCCACCTTTACCAGCGAGTCGAATCCTCTGGCCATCATCAACGCCTGTAGGTATTCTCACCTTCGCTTTTAGCTGATTACCATCTGCATCTAACCCTAAATGAACCGTGGTTGTTATACCTTCAATAGCATCGCGAAAGCTTAGACTAAGATGTGTTTCTTGATCGACGCCCCTCATGGGAACCGGCCCGCGGGCCCCACGCCCTCTACCAAAAAGATTTCCGAATAACCCTAAGTCATCAAAATCGTCGAAATTAACATTATAACCATCACCCCTAGACCTATGCCCACCCATACTCGATGGCCCCAACCGACGAGCCTCGTCATACTCAACGCGTTTTTTATCATCTCCGATTACATCGTATGCGGCTGTAATATCTTTGAACTTTTCTTCATTGCCACTCGATGAATCAGGGTGGTGTTCACGAGCAAGCTTTCTATAAGCTTTAGTTATATCTTTTTGATCAGAAGCAGATGAAACACCAAGAGTGGAGTAATAATCTTTTTCAAACCACTCGCTCTGAATCGCCATAACACCCCTCCTCCAACATCATCATCATTTCGTATTCAACTATTTCAATCTCTAACCTTCACCATTGCAGCCCTTAGTACTTTCTCTCCCCACCAAAAGCCACTACGGAGCTCTTCAACTACAATCTGTTCTCCACCGTCTCCAGATTCATGCATCACGGCCTCATGCTTATTCGGATCGAATACTTCACCCAACGCTTGGATCCGACATAACCCTTCTTTTTGAAGAACACTTTCTAAAGAAGCTTGCACGGGCACCACATCTGTAAGGCCCTGAGTTAATGCAGCATCACAGGCATCTAGTACCGGTAATAATGCCTCCGCAATACGAGACAAACCTGCAGCAATTCTTTGGTTCGATTCATTGAGACTTCGACGTCGAAAATTCTCATAATCAGCCTGAAGCCGCTGAAGATTCTCGCGAAGTTCATCACGCTCGAGGTTAACTTGTTCCAAACTTTCAACTAAATCCTCAACCGACAAAATATTTTCTGGGAAAATTTCTTGTATATCGGTAACTTGCGATGGGTCTTCAGCCGTAACTTCTGCTTCGCCTAAAACATTAAAGCCATTATCTACTTCATCGTTTATTGCCGAAACTGGATCTGAACCCTGTTCATTTGAGTCATCGTCAAACTTATTCATTCCTACTCATCTTCTTCAACAATTTCAGCATCTACTACATCATCATCGCCATCAACCGGAACTCCAGTATTCTCAGCACTGGCCTGAGCAGCAGCAGCTTCATATAATTTTTGACCAAAAGCCTGGCTTACTGTAGTCAGAGTTTCCGTCGCAGCACGAAGCACTTCTAAATCCTCTCCCTCTAATGCAACTTTTAAAGCATCAAGAGCAGCATCAACGTCAACTCGATCTGCTTCCTCAATATTTTCTGATTGCTCAACTAGTACTTTTTCAGTTTGGTAGACAAGACTCTCAGCGTTATTCCGGACCTCCGCCGCTTCACGGCGCTGCTTATCTTCTTCAGCGTGAGTTTCAGCATCCTTAATCATTGTCTCTATATCATTGTCATTTAAAGTTGATTGCCCAGTAATCGTTATTGATTGTTCCTTATTGGTAGCTCGATCTTTAGCAGAAACATTCACGATGCCATTGGCGTCAATGTCGAAAGTAACTTCAATTTGAGGAACTCCCCTCGGCGCAGGAGGCAAATCAACTAATTGAAATTTACCCAAGGTCTTGTTGCCCGAAGCCATTTCACGTTCACCTTGTAACACATGGATCTCAACAGATGGCTGCATATCATCAGCTGTGCTGAAGGTCTCGCTTCTTTTTGTCGGAATTGTCGTATTCCTTTCTATTAGCCGCGTCATTACGCCACCTTTAGTTTCAATTCCAAGGCTGAGCGGCGTTACATCGAGCAAAAGAATATCTTTTACATCACCTTTTAAAATCCCCGCTTGGATAGCTGCACCAACTGCTACTACTTCGTCAGGATTTACACCATTATGTGATTCTCGGCCAGTCATTTCGGTCACTAGTTCTTGGACAGCCGGCATACGGGTAGAGCCGCCAACCATAATCACATGATCAATATCAGCCTTAGACAGCTTCGCATCTTTAATTGCCTGCTCGAAGGGGTTTCTGCAACGACCTACTAGATCTGCCGTAAGTTCCTGGAACTTTGAGCGCGTTAACTCATAATCAAGGTGCAAGGGTCCGCTATCTGTAGCAGTCACAAATGGCAAATTAATTTGTGTCGTTTGTTTTGATGACAAATCTTTTTTAGCTTGCTCACCAGCTTCTTTCAATCGTTGCAAAGCCATCGCATCAGCACTTAAATCAACGCCATGATCACCCGTAAATGAAGTGACCAACCAATCAATAACTCGTTGATCCCAATCATCTCCACCTAGCTGAGTGTCTCCAGCTGTTGACTTTACTTCAAATACTCCATCCCCAATTTCTAATACTGAAACATCAAATGTCCCACCACCGAGATCAAAGACTAAAATCGTCTGGTCTTCAGTTTCCTTATCCAACCCATAAGCCAACGCAGCTGCAGTTGGCTCATTTATAACTCGTAAAACCTCGAGACCCGCTATTTGTCCCGCTTCTTTAGTAGCAGTTCGTTGGGCATCATCAAAATATGCAGGCACCGTAATGACAGCCTGTGTTACTTCGTCACCTAAATATTGTTCAGCGTCTCGCTTTAATTTTTGAAGTACTCTCGCAGCTATTTCCTGCGGTGTATACGCTTTTTCATCAATCTCCACCGTCCAGCTAGTTCCGACGTGTCTTTTTACTGATGCCAATGTCCGTTCTGGATTTGTCACAGCTTGTCGCTTGGCGACCTCACCTGTTAAAATTTCGCCACTTTTAGAGAACGCAACAATAGAAGGCGTAGTTCTATCTCCTTCAGCATTTGCAATTACAGTCGGTTCCCCACCTTCCATTGCTGATACCACTGAATTTGTTGTTCCTAAATCAATACCAACTGCTTTAGCCATAAAGCGCCTCCTGAGGGGGAATACGGGGGATACTTCGTCACCTTTATCTGTGGCGACATTACTGATGTATACACCATTATAAAAGTTGAGTGCACCATTAACAACTTTTATAATATTTTCCAAATCAATATTAGCGGAGTAAAGTCTAAATAATGCCTAAACTCGTATTACTTCGTCATGGCCAAAGCGAATGGAACCTCGAAAATCGGTTCACCGGCTGGTATGACGTTCCATTAACCAAACAAGGAACTGAAGAGGCCACTACCGCAGGGAATATTCTTTCCACTGCCGGGCTTCTCCCAACAATTGTTCACACTTCGTTACAGACTCGAGCAATACACACCGCCAACCTTGCGCTTCAAAGCATGAACCGGCTCTGGATAAAAATTAATAAGGACTGGCGTCTTAACGAACGTCATTATGGAGCTCTAACCGGTTTAAACAAATCTGAAACAGCATCAATCTACGGCGAAGATCAAGTTCATATATGGCGAAGAAGCTACGACGTGCCACCACCTCCAATGGAAACAGATCATGCACACAATCCAAATTTAGATGCTCGATACCAATCAGTTCCAATGCATCAATTGCCATTAACAGAATGTTTAGCTGATGTAGAAAAAAGACTTTTACCTTTTTGGCATAAGACAATCTCCTCGGATCTTCATAAAAATGAATTAGTCCTGATCGCAGCCCACGGAAACAGTTTGAGATCTCTTATTAAGCACCTTCAAAATATTTCAAGCGAGAACATTGCTGACCTTAATATCCCTACAGGTATTCCAATAATTTATGAGCTCGGACAAGACTTGGAACTAACTGCTGATGTCGCTGTAGAAGATAGATATTTGTCCTAACTTACAATGCGTCGGCACCACGTTCGCCAGTGCGAATGCGGATAACACTTTCCACATCAGTTACCCAAACTTTACCGTCACCAATCTTGTCAGTCTTCGCAGCCTCAACCAACTGATCTACTACACGGTCCGCTTCTGAATCATCAACAAGAATTTCAACCCGGACTTTAGGAACAAAGTCGACATGATATTCAGTCCCTCGGTAGGTCTCCGTATGTCCTCCTTGGCGCCCAAACCCGCGAACTTCAGAGGCAGTAAGACCCTGCACATTCGTTTCTTTCAGAGCCTCAACAACCGCTTCTAGACGATGAGGTTTGATGATCGCTGTAACAATTCGGACCATGCCAATATCTCCAAACGTCAATGTAAATACTTATCTTAATCCAAAGCCGAGATTTCCGTATAATGATCGACCGATCAAAGCTGCCACAACTCTCACAATTACTATGCAACCATCACCTAGTCACTACTTTTTAGCTTCTCTTAGGCAAGAAGATATACGAAAGCCTCGAAAAACTTAACTGGGAATTCCACCCCACTGTTAGAACGTTGGGCTTCGGTTCCGATAGCTTTGAGATGGTGAAGGCACGACTCAAGCCACATCATCTCGCACTCGGTATCGGAATCGCTTTTGCGGCTGTTACGGCTCTATCTGGAGTCGCTGCATCCGTTTTTAGTTTTCACAATGAAAATGCCGTGCATCGAGAAGTTTTTGGCAATATTGACGGCAGCATCAAACTTGCGTTTTATGCTGTCACCTCTTTCCTCATAGCTTTTGCTGGCTGGAACTTTGCTCAGCGAGTACGTAACTGGGAACGAGGCGCACCTGATCGCCGAAGTACTAACAGTAAGAATATTCGACGGCGCCTACATGACTATCGAGCCGGCGTTTTGATGCAAACTCTTCTGCGCGATCCTGCGGCTGGAGTAATGCACGCACTTCTGTATTACGGCTTTGTAGTACTTCTAGCAGTAACCACCACTCTGGAAATTGATCATCAACTTCCTGAAAGTCTTAAGTTCCTTCATGGAGGTGTATACCAGGGCTTTAGCTTCGCCGGAGACTTAGCAGGTGTGGCATTCACCGCCGGAATGGGCTGGGCAATTATCCGCCGGTACATTCAACGGCCGTATAGAATACGTATCAAAACAAGACCTGAACATGCACTCATCCTCGGTGTCTTATTCGGACTAGGAATAAGCGGTTTTCTAGCTGAAAGCTTTCGAATAGCCCTCGAAGGCAGACCAACTTACGAGCAATGGTCATTTATCGGCTATCCGCTGTCAGCAGCTTTCACTGGAATTGAATCATTAGCAGGTTGGCACCAAATAATGTGGGTCGGCCATGTTGTTCTCTTCATGATGTTTCTGATCATGCTGCCGATTACCATGCTAAGGCACATGTTTACGTCGCCATTAAACATGTATCTAAAAGACCGGGACCGTCCTAAAGGTGCTATGAGAGCACTACCCGACCTCATGGAAGCCGAAGACATCGAAACCATTGGAGCATCAGTAATTGAAGATTTTACATGGAAGCAACTACTCGATACCGATAGCTGCACCATGTGTGGAAGATGTACCGATGTATGCCCGGCTCATGCCACAGGTAAACCACTAGACCCACGCGAGATCGTGTTAAAAACGGGTGAAGTAATGGCAGCAACCGGAGAACACGGGGTTGTCTCTCCACCCATTGGCACCGATCCAGAAATTACAATTAGTGCCAACAATATTTTTGAGCGTGTTACTAACGAAGAACTATGGTCTTGCACAACCTGCCGAGCTTGTGATGAAGCATGCCCAGTCAATATTGAAATTCTAGACAAAATATTAGATATGCGACGCTACCTAACTTTAATGGAAAGCGATTTTCCAAATGAGTTAGGCGGGGCTTTCCGTGGTATGGAAAACAATTCAAATCCATGGAATATGAACAACGGAGAGCGTGCAGATTGGGCTAGCAATCTCGACATAGAAGTAGCAGATCCAGACAGCCCATTTGGGCATGAATACCTCTACTGGGTCGGCTGTGCTGGGTCGTTCGACGACAAAAATCAAAAAGTCTCTGAAGCTACCGCAAACCTGTTACGTCGTGCTGGAGTTGATTTCGCCATTCTTGGATCTTCCGAAATGTGCACAGGTGATAGTGCACGCCGATCTGGTAATGAGTACCTATTTCAGATGTTAGCTGCACAAAATATAAACACTCTTAATGAGATGGGCGTTCAAAAAATTGTTACCCAGTGCCCTCACTGTTTCAACACTTTAAAGAATGAATACCCTCAGTACGGAGGGAAATGGGAAGTCATTCATCACTCACAATTCCTAGAAGACCTCGTTGACTCCGGGGCATTGGATCTTTCTTCTGCAAAATTGGAAGAACGTGTGGTTTATCATGATTCTTGCTACCTTGGCCGACACAATGATGTCTACATGGCTCCTAGAAATGTGATTGGGAGTCTGGGTGGAGTAGAGATTGTAGAAGCCCCGCGCAACGGAACAAAGGGCATGTGCTGTGGCGCCGGAGGCGCCCGAATGTGGATGGAAGAAACAATAGGAACAAAAGTAAATGATGAAAGGTCCCAAGAGCTACTCGAGACGGGGGCAACTCGAATAGCTACTGCTTGTCCTTTTTGCTACATAATGATTGATGATGGAGTGAAAGCGAACGGGGTTGAAGAAGAAGAAGTAAAGGTCGCTGACGTTTCTATTCATCTACTCGATGCTCTAGAAAAGGCAGATCAGGCTACACAACATGCTATTAACGAACGGATGAATGTCCCTACTGCAGATTAGCTAACTGCTCTACAACACTATATAAATGCTTAGAAATTTTCATGATACCTACTGGCAGTAGGACCCCTCTGGCCTAAATATTTAGAACCAAGAGTTGAAGATCCATAAGGACTGTCCGCTGCACTAGTCATCCTGATAAAGCTAATTTGTCCAATTTTCATGTTTGGATAAAGGGTCATTGGTAAATTCGCCACATTCGAAAGCTCTAGAGTTAGGTAACCATCCCACCCAGCATCAACAAACCCCGCTGTCGTATGAATTAACAGACCGAGTCTACCCAGAGAAGACTTACCTTCTATACGCCCCACAAGATCGTTTGGAATAGAAACGCGTTCAAGGGTAGAACCTAAAACAAATTCACCAGGGTGAAGAATAAACACACCATCTTTTTTGACAACTACTTCTTCAGTCAGATCCTGTTGGTCCTCTTTAACATCGATTACTTGACGAGTGTGATTCAAAAAAACTCGAAAAGTGTCATCAAGATGCAAATCAACTGATGAAGGTTGAATATCTTTCTGATCCAATGGATCTATAACTATACGGCCATTAGCGATCTCTTCACGTATAGTTCGATCTGATAGAATCATGTAAGCACCAGCATATCTTTTCCCAGTCATGCTTTTACTCAGCTGGTGCGTACATTCGCCGCATCGCTAGACTCCCAATTAGTGTTTCTAAGTTAGATACGCGGGTGTAGTTCAATGGTAGAACGTCAGCTTCCCAAGCTGAGGACGCGGGTTCGATTCCCGTCACCCGCTCCAAACGAACCTGCACATCAGAATTCAGTTCTGAAGCACATAATGCAACTAGCTGGGAGTCAAGTAGTAAGTGTCGCAATTGCCCAGCTAGCACAAGCTAAACCGCCGAGGCTCATAATTATGCTTCGCTTAATCGGTGCCTTCTCCAGTTCACCTGAGTCAACCACTCTTTTACGCGGCTTAATCATTGCTAAAAAATTACCGACAAACATTGCGCTCCCCATAGCTAAAATCAGCATTGGCAAAAGATCTGCACCTAAGAACAAAACGTCAACTTCCTCGAGCCATATTGGCAAATCGCGTATAATTACTCAACCAAGCCAGACGAATTGTTCCTGTCGGCCCATTTCGATGTTTAGCAACAATAATTTCAGCTGTACCAATATCAGGCGACTCAGCATTATAAACCTCATCACGATAAAGAAAAGCAACCACGTCGGCGTCTTGTTCAATAGATCCAGACTCACGCAAATCAGACAACATGGGCCGTTTATCTGTCCGACCTTCTAATCCTCGGCTCAGCTGGGATAATGCAATTATGGGAGTCTCAAGCTCACGAGCAAGAATTTTTAAACCTCGAGACATTTCTGAAACTTCAACTTGTCGACTCTCTGCACTACCACGCCCACTCATCAACTGCATATAGTCCACAACTACTAGTCCCAAATCTCCTAAGCGACTTTTTAACCGTCTGGCTTTAGCTCGAATTTCCATAACAGTTAAATTGGGATTATCATCTATCCATATTGGGGCTTCAGCAAGTCGACCAACACTGCGAGTAATTTTCGGCCAATCATCTTCCGACAGATTACCCGTCCGCAAACGAGTCGAATCAACTTTCGCGTCCGAACACAACATTCTTTGTGTTAACTCGAGATGCCCCATTTCCAGTGAAAAAAACAGTACTGGGCGTTGTGACTGTAACGCCGCATTTGAAGCTATCCCTAGAGCGAATGCTGTTTTGCCCATGGCCGGGCGAGCTCCAATAACGTTCAACGTACCTGGTTGCAAACCTGCTAACAGCTCATCAAAATCCATATAACCAGTCGACAAGCCTGTTATCGCTTCACCTCTCTCATAAAGTTCTTCTAGGCGATCTAAATTAGCGTCAAGTAACTCACGTATTGGTTTAGTTGAATCAATAACACGACGTTCAGCTACTTGGAACACCATCGCTTCAGCTTCGTCAACAGCCTTTACTACGTCATCTGGGTAGCTGTAGCCCAGTTCCACTATCTCGCCAGCTACGCCAATCAGACGTCGTAAAAGGGCGTGCTCTTCAACAATTTTTGCGTATCGAGCTGCATTCGACGTTGCAGGCGTGATGGTCTGTAATTCAATTAAGCGTTGGGCACCGCCAACTTGTTCGAGTAGCCCAGAACGAGTTAACTCCTCTGCAACCGTAACCGGATCAGCAGGTTCTCCTGCTCCATAAAGAGACGCAATAGCATCGAAGATAAACCCATGGGACGGAACATAAAAATGATCACCACTTAATATTTCTACCGCTGGACCTATCGCATCTCGAGACAAAAGCATTGCCCCGAGCACCGATGCCTCTGCATCTAAATTATGTGGAGGTACTCGAGCTGTTAAAGATTGTGAACGACCTTTATACGGCTCTTCATAGCTTGTTGAGTTCATCGGTTACAGTCTCTCAGATAACTCATGTGTAGAACTAGAGGTACACGTTGGGGATTTCTTTTAGGTTTTCTGTGGATAAAATAAAACTTATCCACAGAAGATGTCATTTAGATTACAAATCAAGCATAAAATTGATTATCAAGCCATCTCTAGTGAAGTTATCTGGATCCAACAACCGCAACATCAGGCTGATCCATGAATTGTTCCGGAATGGGAATCCGAAAAACTTCTGCAGCATTTAGTCCTAAAATCTTTGCCCTATCTACATCAGTTAAATTCCCCATAGATCGTTCTATTGCTTCGGCCGAATGCGGCCACGAGCCCTCATGATGTGGATAGTCGTTGGCCCACATAAAATTATTTGTAAGCCCGTGCTCGGTTGCAAGATCAAGACCGGCCGCATCTTCCTGAAAAGTCGCAAATCCCTGACGTTTAAAATATTCGCTCGGTAGCAACTCCAATTTTGGACGAACGAACATATGGTGTTTTAAATAGGCCTCATCCATCGCTTGAATCGCCCATGGCACCCAACCAATTCCGGCTTCAACACTGCCAAAACGCAGTGTTGGGAACTGTTCGGCTACCCCTGAAGCACAAATATTAGCTATCGGTTCCATGTTCTGAGCTAACGAATGGACCGCGTAGTTAATGATGGCTCCTCCGCGGCTACGAGACGTGCGAGGATCTCGACCAGTCGAAATATGGAAAGTTACCGGCAAATCAACCTCAGTTACACATTTCCAAAGTGGATCAAACTCACGTAAATTATAGTTAAGCGCTTCGTGATCCGGAGCTCCCCAAATTGGCTTACTTGGCAATTGGAGACCTTTGAAGCCCAAACCCGCGCAGCGCTCAATTTCTGCGATTGCGTCAACCAGTGTTGCAGGAGCAATACAAGCCATCGGCATTAACCGATCGTTATATTCACCAAACGTTTCCCAAGCCCAATTATTATATGCAACACACATAGCATGGGAAAATTCCGCATCTTGTGTAGCCCACATCGTTAAACCTTTGTTTGGAAAAATAATTTCTGCGTCAACACCATCTGCCGTTAAATCATCAAGCCTTTCCTGAGGCGTATACCCAGCTTTGTTCCTTAACTTATCTTGGCCTCCAAATTGAATATCATTCAACTTCAAAGGTGTCCTAAAGCCTTCAGTCTTTTGAAATTTTTGCCCACCTGACCCAATAATTACACCTGGTAACCGATCGCGATACTTTAGATCCATTCTCGTAGACCACAAATCCTTGGGCTCTTGAGCATGCCCATCTGTCGATACCATAAAGTACTTATTTCCTGCCGACGGACGCGGTGATCTATTCCACCCATTTGATCCTGGGCTATCAAGCCGCCATTCATTATTCGAATCTGGGGTGGGTATGACAACAGACATAATTATTCCTCAGCATCTGATTTAAACAACACAGCTATAGTCAATTAGTCTATTCGAAAAACATTTCTCAAGTTTAAATTGCTGCACGCGCCGAGACCAGATACGGCACTATCAAAACAAAAACGTGTTTGAGAAACTAAATGCCTAAAAAGAATTTATTAAAACTCAGAAAACCAGATAAATTTCAAACAGGTTATTCGTGGAAACCACACCTATTAAAAGATTTTCAACACCGATCAC
>Ga0315332_10000049_pt1 | contig 34892 bp, 37 predicted proteins | sample M110034915metaG_FD_203455 | JGI IMG/M metagenome (GOLD analysis project Ga0315332, IMG submission 203455) | Ammonia-oxidizing marine archaeal communities from Monterey Bay, California, United States - M1 100m 34915 | ecosystem: Environmental > Aquatic > Marine > Intertidal zone | place: USA...
ACTAATCATATTTGTGATTTGTGATGTTCTTCTTGCACAGATTAGGATCTTATTAAGAATAGGTTGTGTTACATCCATATTATATTCATCAATCGTCTTTAGAATATTATCAGCATCATCCTCACAAGTTGCCTTCCTATCTCTTATCATCTCTAGTTCCTTAACTACAACTTTAGGTGGTAAGATATGACCCTTATTTACTAACTCAGGTGCAGGAACTTGTTCTAATACTTTACCATAAACATACTCATCATTCATTCCAACTTCTTCACTAGAATTGCCATGCTTAGGAGTAGCAGTAAAGAAGAAGCACCTACGATTATTTGTAGTTGCAAAAAATCTAGTAGCAGGGTGGAAATGTTGCTGAACACTATTATGTGCCTCGTCAAAGTATATTGTATCTACAGGAATACTCGACTCCTGTATTCTATGTAATGAATGATATGTAGAAAATATAATTCTATTATCATTCCAGTTACTTACAACCCAGTCAAATATTGACTTACTATCTGTTGTTGAATAGTGGTTAGTTTCACCACTATGTACATGCAATACTTTAACTGGATGTACTAATTTAAGGAAATCAGACGATAATTGTTGTGCTAATAAAATACGCGGAGCAACAACAACTATGGTTTGATTCTTCTTACTTAACTGTGAAATAGCATCACTAATCATACAAATAGTTTTGCCACCACCAGTTGGGACAATCACTTGCCCTCTTTGGTGATTAGACATTTTATTCACGACTCTTAGTTGATGCTCACGTAATTCAATCATATAATAAGTATAGCATAGTGAATAACGTAAAGTCAATAAAGACTACGTTGTAGACCCACACAGGGTCTTCATAGAGCATACATTTTAGACGCTTCAGTTATTAATATTATTATCCCACTTTAGGATCATAAGATGATGCTGGGTTTTCTTTCTTCTTCTTAATATCTTTAACTAATCTTTCACCTGCTCTTGTAATCTTCTGCCTTTCTGCTCTACTATATGCTCTCTTAGTAGGAGTAGCACCAGGTTTTCCCCTAACAACTTTATACTTAGGATCAACTGCCTTAGTTGTTTTCTTAGACAACATCTTAGATGCTGTTTTCTCTAACTCCTTTTTATTGCCACCAGATTTACCTGCTCTTCTCTCTTGTGCTGCCTTACGTTGCTGTTCTCTTGGAGATAACGAAGCAGATCCTCTTTCACGAGTTGGTTGTTGAACTCTAGTAGATGCTTGACGTTGCTTACCTATATCTTTTCGTGATTTGTACTCTTTTCCTGGTACTGTCTTACCTCCACCTACTGTAGTAGTCCTACGTCTCTCTGGTGTAGATTTCTTTCTATCTTTACCTATTTTACCCACCTCAAGATCTACGTCAGATTTCTTATCTCTGTCGTAGATTGCCTCGCAAATTGTTAAGAATTGATTGAAACTTTTCATTCTTGAACTACCTGTATATTCTCAGGATGTACATTTAAAGAATTCATAACCGCAGTTGCCGCACTTTCTGTTGAATAAGTTTTTCTATCACTATACTCACCTGGTTGGGTAAATGTGTTCGCAGACAAAGTTTCACTAGAATCATCTTTAAGATACTGGTTTTTAAGAAATAAGATATGATATGCCATTAGATTACTCCGTTACTACTGTTGAATTAGCAAACCATGCAGGTGCATAAGTAATAGTCCTACCACCAATCACATTAGTTTCTGTTGTGTTTTTAATCGCATTTGCATCAGATATATTAGCAAACTGTGTGCGATCAGCATAAACATCTGTCCAAGTATTACTACCCTTCCAGTAGACATCACCAGTTCCTAGTGCTTTTGGAGTTTTAACGTGGTATGGCATCTTACTATAGTTTTTAATTATTTAGTATCATCCTTCTTAGCACTTCCTTTAAATACTAAATCATTATCATAAAAATACTTTACTCGTTCTCTACGAACTTCTTTTAAATTATCATACTCTTTTTGTTGTTCAGAAGTAAACTTAAATGTTTGTTCCTGATAAACTTTACGAAGTTCATTTAATCTTTTAAGTACTTGAGAAGGACGCATAATAATTGAATTGTTGTTATACTAGAGGAACAATTTAGACGCTTCAGTTATTAATAATCTTGCAATCTCCCTTCCTGTGACTTATACATCCCCACACCTGATTTTGCTAATTGATCCTCCTGATTAACATCATCATATTGAGAATAATGTAATATCTCTCTTGTTCTTCTATGTTTAATATATTCTAACTCATGCCAACAATTTTCATTACATAATAATAATGTATGAATCTTTTTATGTCGCATAGGATGACCACTAGAATACATGCAATTAGGTTTATCCCTAACATTAGTTTCTATAGTAATATATCTAGATACAGAGTTCCATCCATCCTTAACACGTTTTTCATTATCTATTGGATCACCCTTAAAATATACCCACCCCTCTTCTATGTCTCCATTTGGTCGGTTCCAAATAACATAATCATCAACTTGCGGATCATAGTTCGTCTTCGGAGAGTGGTTCATCTTCTATGTTAATAGTTGCGTAGTCTGGATACATTACACTAACAATATAATATGCTAATTCTCTATTTGGTGCTATTACGTCAACAACTACCCATAAAGGATATGCTGGTTCATCTAAAGTATCTTGCATACTTAATTCAACTTCAGCAGTCCACACATTACCATGACGTATGTGATCTCTGAATGTTACATACATATCAGGTTTACTAGATGTGATAGTCATATAGACCGTCCTGTTTTTTCATCAATATACTTAGGATCATTATTTGCTACTACTTTTATATACTGAGGATTAGCACCTGCTTTGAGTGCATTATCTAACATTTTATCACACTCTTCTTTAGTTAGATTTTGTGCTTGATCTGCAAACAACGTCCACCCCATAGTTGTTTGATTCATGATCTTGTATCGTCTGTCTTTTTCATCCATGATTTTAAATTAATAAAGAATAATAATGTACTTTATATATAGAACTCCTCCAGATAATAGTCAACAGTCACTTCAAGTTCTGCTGCTTTTGATTCACAGTTTGCCCAAAATTCATCTGCTTCATTCTTGAGTAGATCACTCTTTAATTGCTCATTCATAATGTAAAACTGTGAGAGATGTAAGTAAATAATAGCACAATTAATGCCTTTCGTCTAGAGTACAATTTAGACGCTTCAGTTAAAAGCATCAATTAAAGGATTACTTTGATTTGTATTATTAATTCTTTCTTCTGCTATCTTAAAATAATTACTATTCATTTCAATTCCAATAAATTGTCTATTAGTATTAACACAAGCAACACCAGTAGTACCTGATCCCATACAATTATCTAAAACTAAATCATTCTCATTAGTATAAGTTCTAATAAGATATTCCATCAAAGCAACTGGTTTCTGTGTAGGGTGAACTGAATCTTTATCTAATCCAAATTCAATTAATTCAGAAGGATAATTTGTATATTTCTGTTCATACTCTGTATCATGCAATAGTTTATTACCAGCACCCATATGTTCAGGATTATGTAAGAATTTACCAAGACGTTTTGCACTATTCTTTTTCTTAACTCTCTTCTCAATCAACCCTTGAGGATTATATGTCATATTACCACCATGCCTAGATGCTGCTGCTGCTCCTGCTGGAGAAAATACAACAACATCTTCAGTTTGTTTCATAGGTCTATAATTAGCAAGAAGAAATCCTGTAGTCTTTTTCTTTCTCCATATCCACTCATACTTAAACCAATCAATATTACTAACAATAAGTTGACTGGTAAATGGTTGATCAGCAGTCAAAACTACCGTCCCATTAGGTTTAAGAACTCTTCTATATTGATCCCATAACTTATCAAGTGGAATAACAGTATCCCATGCTAATAATCTATTATCACCCTTATCTTTGATACCTTTTCTATCAGTTGTACCATAAGGAAGATCACAGAGAATCAGATCAACTGAATCCTCTGTGATTTTGTCCATTTCTATTAAACAATCACCTTGATGTAAAGTTACTTGTTGCAAGAATTTCTGCCTCCAAAGTATTGTAAACGTATGTAATGTATTTTACCACAGTTTCAGCAACAAATCCAGTCTCATACCAATTAACAGTTTTACCATTAACTTTAAGTCCTCTTCGTCTACCAGTTAGAGAGAATCTCTCAATACGATCACCATAACCTTGAGTGTGATTACAAGTATTGATTAAATCATCTTTAATATCAATAGAGTAACCAATCAACCCAAACTTAACATTTTCTGATAACTTAGAATCACAAGAAAGCATAATGTTTCTGATAACTGCTCTCTTAAGTGTATAAAATGGTTTATCAACCCATGCCCTATCTTCTTGAAGATAAGCATACTTACCATTTACCTTTACATGTTGGTCCAATCTTTCATCACCAAATCCTTCATGGTCTGATTTAAGATAACCTTTACCCCACTCTATCTCTGCTTCAGGATACTTTTCTTGTAAAACTGAAATGATAGACTTAATGGTTTGTTCTGACCAATCTTCTAATTTTTGACCAGAATAGTTTTTAAGAGGAACTCCCCTCAATCCTTCACCATTAGTGAATTGTTCTGTTAGGAGTGCTTTTGACTCCTCTGTTACTGTTGTTAGTGTCATTTAATGTCCTACGACTTAGTAGGTATGTGGTGTGACAACATGATGACACTTTAGACGCTTCAGTTATTATCAACCACCAGAAAGATCACATCCAATATGACTACCAACAACTGCACCTAATGGAATTGCCCACCAACGTCCATCACCCCTTGATACAGCAGCACCTAGTCCACCACCTAATAATCCACCAGCAATCTTACCATCACTACAATCATTAGTATCCTCATAAACAGTTACATGCCTACGATAGTATGGTCTACCTTCTCTTGTTGGTCTTGATGGTCTATCCTCTCTCCATCCAACATTAGGATTAGAATCTTTACAAGGAACTTCAACAGTATCCTTCCACGACTTTACATATCCAGGACTATCCTCTGTTCCTGGAATATATTCCTCTCTATATTCTGTCTTAAAGCAACTTCTTTGATTAGAATATCCTGGTTGAGAGTCACTATAAACAGGACTAGCAAGAGCAGAAACAGGAGTTAATGCTAATAATACGGCAAGTGCAGTTTTCATTTTAATTTTTGTCTATACTCCTATTATAACAGAAAGATATTCATTCACGCAGTAGTCTGTGCCAGTTCTCTGAGTGCCACCATCTTAGTGAACAGTCCATCCATATTATAAAACAACTGAAAATTCTCTGTTGTTACATAATGTCCCTTAATATCATTACCATCACAGTGCCAACCATATGCCTTAACTCTCTCTTCAACACCATCTATTCTCATCTTCTTGCTGCCATCTAAGTAAGATTCATATGTCTGGTCTAAGTTAATCATAGTTCTATGGTGGTGTGTGTTGATATTATAACATAGTTATATGAATTATCTATAAACTTTATAATGTCTTTAGAGTGTCGCAATCATTCTTCACGTTCTTTCATCGCATCCTCTACAATATCCTGCAAATTCTCAAACTCTTTCATATGCTCAATATCATATAATAATTTAGATATTTGAGTTATAACTAAAGGTTTTTCATTTATGGCAGCACATTTAAGTGCCGACCTGATACTACCTTCTGCTTCAAGTAAATGATCTAATGTTTGTTCAGATAGTGCCATAATTAATACCTTGATGGGATAGAAGTGTACTCATAACCATATTTATTTAATGCCTTGTCAAATGCCTCACCTTCAAGTTCACCGTTCCAATACCTACTCTCCTCACTTGATAATGATATACCAGGAATTGCTTCATATGTTGATAAAGGAATCCATGCAGGTTCTTCATCCTTAAACTGAACTAATACTTCAGTTATAACTTTTGCAAGAAATCTATCATAAATCTTTCTTGTGTTTTTAATGTGATTGTTCATAATTACCCCTGCCATATCATATCTGGCATTGCTTGTGTACCTGGTCTATTCACGATTAATAATATAAAATATCCAACAAACCAGATGATGTTGAATAACCATGCTTGCCTCCAGAAATACTTTCTGACTGCCATAGATCTAAGAATCTCAGGTGCTTTATCTTGTGACCTGAATATCTGCTCAATAATAAATGCAATAATTGTTGCTATCACTAAAGGATAGAATACAAAATTTGCGAATGACATTATGAATATTAGGAAAGTCATTATTCTCTTGGTTGATTTGATTTGTAGTAATCACCTAATGCTCCACTCAATAAAACATCACTGATGTCTCCATTAGGGGTCTTGGTTGTTGGTGTTATTGTACCATTCTTTTCACCAAATTTCAACTTCGATTGATATGGGTTAGGTATCTCTTGAACCATCTCTACCACTAAATCTCTTATTTCCATCAATTCATGATAACATTTCTGGTTATGAGCGCAACTTCTTAGTTGGTGGTCAGGTTTATGAACGGATTCAAGAAAGAGAGTCTTTCCACGATTCCATTTCTCTTGTTTAGTTTCACTATCAACTGAGTTCTGATCCTTCATTTAATTCACATTGCGGAGTTCCTTGAATTAGCATTTCAACTATTTCTATTTTAGCATCAGATGTCAAATACTTATCAGCACGAACAGTCTCCATAAGACCTTGAACATCAGAACATTCCATTAATCCAGCGATAAGAACTGCTGTAAACACTGCCATATCCATTACTACACCTATTTAACAACTTCCCAATGATCATCACAAGACTCGTGCATAGAGAATTTGTATCGACCAGAAATAGATGAGAGATATAATTTACCGTATTGACGTTTTTCTACACGACAAGAGTGTAGTCGATCCATCTCACTAGCAAAACGGTTCTTTGCTTGAGGAGACTTTGGATTCACGCAAAGCATTTCAGATTTCATAGTAAATTGTTAATAAGAATAGAAGACACACGCACACCCCAATTCATAAGAACCATAAAGGATGCGATGAAAACAAGTTTCTCTGATCCAGTTAATTGCATTTTTATTTACTAACTGTACATAGTATAAACCCCCACACCAAAGTGTAGGGGTTTTGTGTGACAGTTTTTAAATTGATCTATCTACTATTTTTAATTAGATTCTGTCGTCCTATTCGTCAGCAGTTCTTGTTGATGGAAACTGTCTCTGTAATCCTGGCCATATAATTCTTAAACCACCATGTGCGCCATCACCTCCATCTAGACCAGTATTTGCTCCACCACCAGCACCACCATATAGTCCACCAACACCACTTCTATCAGAACCTGTATTAGTTTGACCATTTGCACCACCAGATCCACCACCACCAGTAGACCCACCAGATCCATTAGATCCTTCACCCAAAAGACCTACTCCACCACCCCCATTACCATTAGCACCGCCACCGCCACCGCCACCAGATCCATTTGAACCACTACCTGATCCTGCTAGTCCAGCACCACCATTTCCAGAATATCCTGCAGCACCTCCACCTCCACCTTGAACACCAGATCCAATTGCTCCAGCACCTCCAGTTCCACCACCAGTTCTCTTAGTACCAGTACTAGAACCACCAGACCCTGCCGCGTAAGTACCATTACCACCTTCTCCACCTCCAGCTACTACCCAACCAGTATTATCTTGTGGTTTAAATGTTGTGTCATCTCCATCGGCATTATTGTAAATAGCACCTCGACCAATAACTATATTGTATGTTGTACCAGGAGTGACATCAACATTATTAGCATAGACAAGTCCTGCTCCTCCTCCTCCTGCTCCTTTTGGTCCACTAGCACCAGAACCACCACCAGCTACAGCTACTATGGATACTGAATTGACATCAGTAGGTGCTGTCCAAGTTTGTACTGCGTACCTAGTGGTGTATTGGAATAATGCTTGACCTGCTGGACCTTCAGCAACAGCTGCTCCAAGTAACATTTGCTGTATTGGCATGATTAATTAACCCATAATTTATTAAGCATCTTCTAATCCTGCTCCAGAAATATATGCTATTTGAGTACCAATCCATATAACAGTCGCCATTCCGCGTGAAGTGAGGTTTTTATTACCCGTTACTCCAGTTGCAGCATTAAATAAACCACTAACTTGATTAGTAATTCCTAATGTAGAACTATGAGCATTAATAATGGTAATCATATCTCCCGCAGCGAAAACGTTGTTTGGAAGTGTAAGAGCAGCATTACCATTTGCAAGTACTATAAATCCACCAGCATCAGCAGCAACTGCTGTATACGTAGTACTTAAATATTGACTTTGAGGTACTCGCCTAACATTACCTTTATTATCATGAACTCCACCATAAAATGTACCAACACCAGCACTACCTATAGTAGCACCAGTACCTACTGTAAGATTGCTAGTACCATGTAACCCAGTAGCAGTAGCAATACCAGTCGTTACCGTTCCATCGTTAGTCGTCTCGAATTTTTTGGAATCATTATAGTATATGTCTACGTAAGAATTTTTAATACCTCGTATTACATTATCACCATCAGATGTTTGTACTAAGAAATTACCATTATTAATAATCTTTAAATCTTGTCCTGCGCCTGATGCCGAAATATAATTATGGCTACCATCATGATACAATTGAAAATCTTCTCCAGCTCCGATTGTTAAATTTTTAGAATCAGCATTAATTGCCAATCCACCAGTAGCAGTAGCAATACCAGTCGTCACCGTTCCATCGTTAGTCGTCTGGAATTTTTGTGAATTATTATAATAGAGTTTTACAGCGTCATTAGCAACAGCTTCAACAGCATCTTCTCCATTTGCTGGCATTAATTTAATATTACCATGAGATTGTAATAGTAAATTACCTGTATTAGCTCCTGTTACGTAGGAATTAGATCCATTATGATACAGTTTGAGATCTGAACCATCTCCGATATTAAGTACTACATTATCAAGTAGATGTACATCAGAAGTTCCACTAAAGGTTGCTACTCCAGCAATACCCATAGTAATGCCAGTACCTACTTTAAGACTAGCACCATCATAAGTTAATGTTGATTCACCATTTAATGTATTAGCAGTTCCAGAACCAGTTATAAGTCTATTATCTGCATTACTGTTTATCGTTGTTGATGTAATATTACTTAAGTTAGAACCATCGCCATAATAAGTTGTAGCCTCCACTTTACCAGTAGAAGGAGTAATAGTAACTCCAACTCCTGCAGCACCACTAAAGGTAGTAACACCAGCACTACCAATAGTTACAGCTGAACCAACCTTTAACTCTCCTGTTGCTTGACCACTAAAAACAGGTGTTGTTAATGTAGGAGATGTAAGAGTTTTATTTGTAAGAGTATCAGTTGTTGTTTTACCAATTAATGTATCAGTAGTTGCTGGTAGTGTTAAAGTTACATTTCCTGAGTATGCTGAGTGAGCAGCAGATTGTAGAGCAGTATAATGTGCGTTTGAACTCTCACAATAAAATTTTACGTTTGAAACTGAACCTGAATTCTTAAGGTCAATAGTACCACCAGTAGAAGTAATAATACCAGCATTACCTACAGAAAATCCAAGACCTACATTTAATTCACCACCTGATACATTAACACCATTCTTAGCAGTCACCATTCCAACAGAATCTACGTTGGTTACGTCTTCATATGTTAATGTACCACCGATAGTTACATTACTATTAAAAGTAGCATTACCTGTAATGGTTATAGCAGCACCAGTTACATTACCAGATAAACCATTTGCAGTTATAATACCAATTACATTTAAATCTGTTGCTCCAAGTCTGGTAATTGTAGAGACACCAGGACTTCCAATAACAGTAAGACTATCCGCAGCAATATACTGAGTGACAGCAACACCAGCAAGTCCACTTATATTAGAACCATTACCATATAATGTAGTAGCAGAAACTATACCAGTCGCAGTAATGTTGCCTGTTACATCTATGTTACCTGTTACATCAGTAAGAGGAACTCCTAAATTATACGCTTTATATACTATTATTTCGACAACATCTTGATTCTGTGCTGCACTTGTAAGACCAACAGTAGATCCATTAGTTGCAGTATAGTCTTTCTCATCTATTAACTTAACACCATTCAAATATACATCACAATATCCAGGAGTATATCCTGAATTAAAAGTAAAGTCTGTTTGAACTCCTGTGGGTTCATATGTTTTTCTAGCAATTATTACGGAGGAATCGCCTGGATTTCTTCCAATATAACCACCTCGTAATCCACTCATTTAACTAACCCCTGTTAAAACACTTAAAGTAGCATCTATTGCATTTGCTGTATCACAATAAACTCTTATCTCATCACTACTCTCCAATACTGTTTTACCAGCATCCGTAATAACAAAAGAACTTCCATTAGGAACAGGAATATTTCCTGCTAATCCAACTTCAGTAGAAGCACTATTATCAAAAATCTGAACTGTTAAATTAACTTGACTACTAGTATTATTAGCAAATGTTCCACCAACTAAAATACTTTTTGTTCCAGTCGAAGTATATGAAGTTGTAGGACCAAGAAACTTAACCGATTGACTGGAGGTGGCAGCGGTGTTTGTAGAGTCTCTATTACAAGTTACAGAAGCAACACCAATAGCAGTAACTTTAGTTCCTAGTATATAATTGGTATTATCAACTAAATCATTAATAGCAACATCTACGGTAGATATTCCTGTAATTAAATTAGTAGTTATTCCAATCGAACCAGAAGAACTTGTTGATACAATCCCTGCTGCTCTAGTTAATTTATTTGAAAAAGCTTCTGCCATTTTTCTTTATTTGTTAATTTTATTTATCAACCGCCGAGTGCGATTGCTAGACCTATTGAAGCACCTGGAGTAATTGTAATAGTAGCAATACCACTTGTCCCTGCTGGATCTATTGCTATTGCTGAACCACTAGTTGATGCAAAGTTAAGCATACTTGCACCTGCTCCAAGGAAAGTTCCCTCAGAGGCAACACCCACCTGACCAGTACCAGTAACCGTAGATGCATTAATAGTGGTGAATGTAGCAGTAGTACCTGATATAGTGGTAATAGTTGCACTAGTGCCTACAGCATCAGTAAAATTAAATCTAGTAATTGTAGCACTTGTGCCTACTATATTAGTAATAGTACTACTTGTACTTACCGTATTGGTAGTATTCAATCTGGTAATTGTACCAACACCAGTGATGTTAATATTTCTACCAGTTACCTCATCATAACTAAGATCACCAGTGACATTTAAGTCACCACCAACAGTTAATGATCCAACAACTGTTGCAGCACCAGAAACCACTGCATGAGTAGCACTTAGAATTCCAACAGTACCAATACCAGTTGTATTGAAAACAGTAAATGTAGCAGCAGTTCCTACCAAACTGGTAGTATTCAATCTGGTAATAGTAGAACTTGTGCTTACAAAATCAGTATTAGTTAATTTAGGAATTGTAGCACCATAACCAACCCACAAATCACCAAAAGTAGAAACACCTACAAATGTAGATACTCCAGTTACTTTAATGTCTTTAGAAACATCAACTCGATTAATAGTACCAACACCTGTGATACTCAGGTTTCTACCCGATACCTCATCATATACTACATCATCTAAAACATAAAGGTCTCCACCAACATAAAGATCCCCTCCAGTAGTTGTAATACCACCAGCAGAGGATAATGTTGTAACACCTGTTATTCGTACATCACTCAGGAACGTTGAAGCACTTGAGACATGTACTGTCGTTGCACCAATTCCACCATTAACATGGAGAGTGTATTGTGGAACTGACGTGCCAATACCTACCCTAGAATTGGTGGCATTAGCTAGAATGAGATCATCGTTGACCTCAAGCCCATTTTTGACTACAAAATTCTTATTGACAGCCATAGTTCGGGATCACTCTCCCCCGTGTACTTATCTTATTTATTTATAAACTTTTTAATTACCTTAAGCATGAGCATAATATATGTATTGGGCATTATTCTCATTAAGATGACCTGCACCACCAACTATATCAATTCCTGTTGATGTTGGTGTTCCAAAATCAGCGGAACCTTCGTCACTGTCGCTGTTGAGCTCTAGAAAAGGATCATTACCTGAAGCCCATCCTCTTGTTGTATCTAGAATATACCAACCATAACCAGCACTTTCTACACGTTTTGTAAGCATAAATCTAGGTTGAAAACCAAAGGATATTGATCTATTACTTCCAGTTCCTGTGTAATAACCAACCTTGCTGACAGCAGTACTGGCGAAGAGAAATGCTATGTATTCACTATTATTAGTATTAACATAAGAATTATCACCAAGAATGAAATGTGTTGCTGTGGGAGTTGAATCCGCCCATATTTCAGAAGAACTTGAACCTGATTGTGCATTAGTGTTATTAAGCTCAGCAAAGTATTCTCCAGAACTAGATCCACCGTTCAGACCTTTGTGCCATACCTGCCAATCCGAAGTGTCCCACTTTTTGACCCATAGCATCTCTGGAGTTTTCCCTAATGAGTGTGAGATTTGATGGCCTCCTGCATTTTTATTCTGCCCATTGCCTAAATAACCCACCACGTCAAAACCAGCGTGTCTCCTCCACATCCAGGACATATAGTCTGTACTATAACTTTTTCCCCAACCATCATTACTATCAAAAAAGTCACCAGAACCACTTGCATCTCCACTCGTGTCGTTTGTGGATAGATATTTAGTCTCCATTAATCTTGCTGATGTGTAAAAATCACCAGAGTAGTCTGGTCTTTTGGCAAAGGCAAAATCGACAACACATGAGCTATCAAAACAAGGAATAGTAGCACTATTATCACTATTCTCATCCATACTGAATACTGACGCACCTGTAGTGGCTGGCTTGCCAACGTATCCATCAGATCTTTTCACGGCTATATAGGTGAAATAGCTATCATTGCCATTTACAAAACTACTACTCTGCCATACAAAACCAGTTGATGTCAGTCTTCCCATTGTCCCATAACCACTTTGATTAGGTAAATTAGGTCTTAAAAAATCAACATTTGATCCAGATTGAAAACACGTCCACCTTCTCATACAATCTAGAACTACCCAATCTTTAGTAGTGTTAGAAGCTTTAACAAGTACCCATTGGGGTTCAAATCCTATATCTACCGCACAGATAGTACTATGACTAGATTTACCTTTATAACTACCACACTTAATTAGAGGTTGATCCTCATCGTCTCCAAAGATATGTGCATCAGGGTCATCGAATGGGCTATCTGTGGTTGGTTGTGGTTTGTTATTGTTGGTAGTTCCATTAGCAGTAATCGTTCCAGGGCTTACGGTATAATTTATAACATGACTGACATTACAACAAAGAAGCTTAGTGTTGGTTATGTTTGTTAATGGCTCAATTGGTGGTCTAAATGATGATGTATAAACTGCTGTTCCTTTTACTACACGTAGATTAGAAATATCACCAACCAGTCCAATATCATCTTTGTAATATCCCATTATAGTGCCATTACCATCACTGAAATCTAACGAACCAGTTTGGGTGGCAGAGTTTTCAAGATTACCATTAACAAACATTCTTAATTCACCACTACTTCTAGTAAGAGCTACATGTCGCCAAGTTCCGTTAGATGGAAATGTACTTGTAGATTTAAGAACAGGATTAGAAGAATCAATATCGTAATCCCATAAAACTATGTGATTTATATGAGATGGATGATTAACTTGTATCTGGGTAAAACCACTTTGCCAAGTTATATTAGACCCTATTATAGCTTGTCTATAACTTGTACTGTAATCACCTCCTTTGTACCAAAATTCAATAGTAAAATCACCAGTACCCATATCTAAATCAGTACTAGCAGCTAGTGTTAGACTACAAACAGCACTATGACCAACAAACTCAACAGACCTTGCAGTAGCGGCTGGACTTCTACCTCCAGCGAAAACATAAGCTATATAAGATCCACCATTAACATTAACACTATCTGGTGTATTACCAGAGTTTGAATGCCTTGGAATACGAAGATGAGTTGCTGTAGGAGTTAAACTATTCCCATAACTACCTAATGAATTGAAACCGTAAGAACCATTTAGTCGTAAATATGGGACAGTCTCGGTAGTTTGGTATTCGTAATCTCTATGCCAAGTAATCCAATGACCAGTATCGTCATCAGTACGTTTGAACATAACAAATCCAGGAACCGATCCAAGGTTATGTGCAATAGTCCTCGATTCGCTTCCGTTTCCTGTGTAGGTAACTATGTCGAAGAACCCGCTGGATTTTCTAAAGGCCCAATCAACATATGTATAACCACTAGCATTATTAGTAGAATCACCACCAGCAATGCTATATCCAGTTGTATTAAATGTATTTGCTCCTGCCCACCCTGCTTTAGAACCATTATTATTATCAGTGGTGAGACTATAACTAGCACCTCGTTCTGAGTCATGTATTATATTACTAAAGTCATTTGATCTTGATTTAGTCCAAACCATACCTCCTTCACCACTAAGATCTAATCCAGAAGAATTAGCATACGTACTACCAGATGATTTCCTAACTACCGTGTTAAACACATCGTCAATGTATGTCTTAGAATCAGCTACTCCAGAAGTCAGAGCTCCTTGGGTTCCTCCCCACAAACCAGTCATACCTTGTACAGGTGCTTGTTTTATATGATTATCCATGTTAATTATGCGTAGTTTTGGACGTTAGATAAGCATATGAATGTAGCATCAGCAGTCTTAACTAATGTATGAGTAAGAACATCATATCCACCAGCATTTGCAGCAGATGGAGCAGCACCACCTGACCATTCTTCTGTGACTCCACTACCATCAACATTTAATGCTGCAAAATACCCTGCAGCATTTGGTTTATATATGAGTGATACTGTTACTGCTTCACCAGTATACATTTTATTGTTTAATGAGTAAGTACTATTCCATCTTATATTAGGTGTACCAGTTGTTGTTTCATCCGTACTAAAGTAATGAATCATACCATCTTCAAGGTCAATAGTAGTATTAGCACTTAATTTACCAGCAGTTATATTACATTTTTCCTTAAGCATACCACCTAAGTTTAAACCTTGTGTAAAGGTTCCAACTCCCGTAACATTCACTCCAATGGAAGTCGTGGCTATTTTAACAGAGTTGTCATAGTATAAAGATACAGCTCCATCACCTATACACGAAATAGCAGTCTCACTTGTGTTTGTAAGCAAAGTAATATCATCTGCTGCTCGCATATTAATATCATCACCATCCCCTTGAATATTAAGATCACCAACATAATTTTTTATATATGAATCTGTACCATTATGCCACAATCTTAAATCATTTCCATCTCCTGCAATAAATTCACTACTATCATTAACTTTAACAGTACTACTTGATGTTAATCCATTTGGAAAATCTGCTAATCCACCAGAAAGACCACTAAAATCAGTTGCCGAACATATACCAGTCGTTACCGTTCCATCGTTAGTCGTCTCAAATTTTTTGGAATTATCATAGTATATGTCTACTGAACCATCTTTGGTACATGCAAGATATGTATCACTACCATTAGCATCCTTGAGCAGAAGTTGATTATCACTCTGAAGAATTAAATTACCAGTATTATTATCTATCCATGAGTGGGATCCATTATGATATATGGATAAATCTGAACCATCTCCGAAAACTGCCTTAGAATTATCATTAAAGATCAAACTATTGGCAGATGCATCCCAGTAAGCAGATGTAACACCAGCAGCAGTACCATAAATGGATATATCTCCACCAGATTCAAATTTGAGTCTTGATGAACCTGCAGTTTCAAAAGATATATTATCATTAGCAGGGAATCTTATTGCTGTATTTACATCTCCTGTATGAGTTATCTTATCTGCTACATCAAGTCCAGTAGCAGTAGCAATACCAGTCGTTGACGTTCCATCGTTAGTCGTCTCAAATTTTTGATTTCCATTATGATATATTTTTACAGCTCCTCCAGATTGAGCATGTATCATGTCAGCATCTGATGCATTCTTAATATAAACATCACTTGCTAACACCTTTATACCACCCGTTCCACTGTCTGATATAAAACTGTGGGATCCATCATGATATATGGCAAGATCCGATGCATCTCCTACGTTTAATCTTACACTATCAAGTAGATGTATATCAGAAGTTCCACTAAATGTGGAAACTCCAGCAATACCTATCGTTACACCACTACCTACTAGTAGTTGACCACCAGTTATATTAACACCACTCTTAGCAGTTATAAGACCAACTGAATCTACGTTGGTTACGTCTTCATATGTAAGAGTTCCTGCGACTGATAATCCTGCGCCAATATATACATTCTTAGCTACACCTAAACCACCATCAACTATTAATGCACCAGAAGTTGATGATGTAGAATCTGTAGTGTCATCAACATTAACAGCACCACTAAATGTTCCTGTAGAACCTGCTACTGTACCACCAACTATATTACCATTAACACTAGTAGCAGTTAAAGCACCTGAACTTGAGTTAAATGTTAGATTACTTCCACTCTTAGGGGGTAAATTTCCTGTTGCAGCAGTAACAAACGTTGGGAAACAAGTTGTATCAGAACTTTCATCAGCAACCGTAACATTAGTTGCTGTAGTTGATGTATCAGCATTACCAGTAACAGCACCAGTTAAAGCACCAACAAAAGAAGTCGCAGTTAAAGCACCTGAAGAAGAGTTAAATGTTAAATTAGTTCCCGTCTTAGGTGCTAAATTTCCTGTTGCAGCAGTAAAGAACGATGGGAAACAAGTTGTATCAGAACTCTCATCAGCAACTGTGATAGTTGTTCCTGTTGGTAAACTTGTTAAATTAGCACCACTACCACTAAAACTAGCAGCAGTTATAATACCAACTGTCTCTACATCACCCGAAGCATTAGCAGTAAGAGCAGATCCTACATGAAGTAAAGAAGCAAATGTACCAACACCAATATTTAAACTATCTGCATTTGAAAATTCAGCAGCATATAACTTACCAGTTATATTAAAATCACCATTCAGAGTTTGTGATGATGCAGCTGAAACAAGTGAATTTGCAACATTAAATGTATCAAAAACAACAAATTCTACAATATTTCCAGCACCAGCAGCAGTATCTAAAGTAACTGTAGATCCATCATTTGCAGTAAAATCACGACCTTGCGCCAGTCTAACACCACTCTTATAAACTGAAAGTTCATTTATTCTATAACCACCAGTAACCGTAAAGTCTTTCTGATCGGCTGTCGCAACCACACTAATAGCTTTTGTAGCAATATTAGGTGTTAATGATAATGGTCTTCCTATTGCCATCTGAATTCTTTTTTAGTTATTTAGTAGACTCAGGCACTCTCGATTATTTTGTTACCGCCTTATACATAAAATCTTTATTAGCAAAATTCTTTTTACCAAACAGTCTTTCAGAGGTCTTATCTGCACCTTCCCAATACTTATTACCCATCTCATCTAAAAAGTCTTCCAAATCATTTGCATGTATACGTTCACCTCCTTTTATCCTATCATTTGTATATGCAATATATCCTTGAACTTCTTTTGAGCAAATTTGTGGATGAACACCAAACTGCTGCAAATATTCAATTGTAGAACTCGAAATTCTACCACTATCAAGCATATTGCGATACATCAACTCAAAACATCTACGAACATGATGTTTCTTTTCTTCATTCTCAAATGATTCTTCATCCCATTCATCAGGAATATTATGCCTCTCCTTAATATTATTATATGCATCAATTAAAGTTGCAATATCAGAAAAAGCACCATTAATCTTATTTTCCATCTCGAATATATTAATACATGCTTGACGATATTTTGCTTGTTGTACAGGATCAGTCTTATCTTCATATCTCTTAATTGTCTTTACTAATAAAGCATGAGATACTTGACATTCAGCAAGTGATCCTTTTCTTCTCTCTACCTCTGCTAAAATCTGACGAAGCATACGATATGTGGAATGTCCTCCAAGCATCGTAAGAGACATCATTGTTAATGTTGTCTGACTATTATTACTACCAAATGCTCTCGTCTTCTGATCTAACTCAGGAAGGTATTGACTTACCTTTTGAACTGCTGAATCATTAATGTTATTACTTTGTATTGCAAAACCAGGGAATAGTACCTCTTGTTTTGTAATTTTAGTTTCTTCTGTTTTTACGAGTTTATTGTCAGGCATGTCAGACATAATCTTTTTTAATAATTATAACGGTAATTTATATAGGTGTCAATTTATTTCCTATATCATTATAATTATCTGTCTTTTTAAAAATAAACCATCCACTAGCAATATACTTAGTTTGTGTTGGTGATACAATTCCATGATGTGGATGAGTCCAATATGCTGGCCATATCACCACATCTCCACATCTTGCTTGAATCTCTAATTCCTGAGTAGGAAAAGCAGTGCCACCACCATCATCTACATCATTAAGATATAACATCCAAACAAGCATTCTCTTTTCACTTCTAAGCAATCCTGTATTCTCACAATGTTTAACATAATACCCTTCCTTGGGATAATATCTTTTAATGATAAAATATTCCTCCATACCCCAAATAGATACTTCTTTTAGAAAATCATATTCTTCTTCATATTGATCAAGACAAGTACTTAATCCTATATCTAAAGGTTGTAAAATTGGTGCTTTTAAAGACTGTAATCCTAAAGACAAATCAGTACTTTTCTTTTTTTTCAGATTTAATTCAGAATCACCCAACACACCCTTATGATGATGTTGTGGATTTTCTTCAAACCAATCAATTATACGTTTACAATTTTCACGAGATAAAACGTTTTTATATAAAGATATAAAATTTTTCACAATATAATTTTTTTATTAACTATAATCCTTATTCAACTAATTGTCAATTAATCACCCGAACCACCATTACCCATTAGACGCTGAGCTCCAATCGTACCAAAAGCACTCGCATTTCCTGTGTTTGCAATCGTTACGTATTGAATATTATTTTTAAACCCATCATCATTTTGACCTCCAGCAATTGTGCCACGAGTATCATTAGAGCAACCACCTTGATAATCTACATTAACTTCCATATCACCAAAATCTGTTGCATTTCCTGTAGTGGCCATTGTTACATAATCAATAGTTCCATAACTACCATTTCCCCACCATGTTCCACGTTCTCCATCTCCACAAGCTGCAGTGGGATTACGTTGTTGAGTTAAATAACCAAACCCATTTGCATTTGCTGCAGTATCAATTTGTACATACCAAATATATTTATGTGTAGGACCACCAGTTCCTCCAATAAGTCCACGACCTTTATCACTACCACATGCAGATCCCCAATACTGCCCATACGTACCAGCTTGATTTCCATAATCACCAAAATCAGATGCATTTCCTGTAGTTGCTATTTCAAAATAATCAATTCTACCAGTAGGTGCATATGTAGATGCTGAACCGAAACCATTAGCAAAAATACCTCTAGCTCCATTAGAACAGGCTCCACCTGGATTGGCACTTTCATAATTTAAATCACCAAAATCAGATGCATTTCCTGTGTTTGCAATTGTTACATAATCTAAGACATTTGAACTTCCAGGACTAGCATTATATCCACTACCAAAAACAGATCGTGTTGAGTCATCAGCACCTCCTCCCCCACTAGTACTAGCACCATTTGCTCTAGCCTGAGTTAAAGCACCAAAATATGACGAATTACCTGTACTTGCTATATTCCAATAGTATATGGTGCTGGTACGAGGATCACTTGGGTATTTATTCGCGAATCCCATAATAGCACGATCTCCTCTAAAAGCATCTGCACCAGCAGCAGAACCATATCTACCTAAACTGGTAGCACCTCCTCCGAGTCCAATTTGACCCATCATAGGAGATTCTTTGACGTAATTAATATAATCCATAGTGTTAATTCTCCTAAGTTGCGTTTACTAAGTTAATAATAACTTTATATGTGGCATTTGCAGTCTTTAATATATTAAGTGTGTAAATATCATGTCCATTAGCACCACCAGCAGTAGGAGCTTCACCACCTACCCATTCTTCTGTTATTCCCGATCCATCAATATTCCAGTTGGCAGAATAACCAGCAGCAGCAGCAGTTGTTATGACTGTCACCGTAATACAATCACCAGTAGTCAAAATATTATTTAATGTCTTACTACCATCATATCCAATATTAGGAGTACAAGTGGTAGTTTCAGTAGTAGTAAAGTAATGAACCATGCCATCTGCAAGATAAATATTGGTATTAGAACTTAACTTACCAGCAGTTGATTGGAATTTCTCACTTAATATTCCATCAAAATTAGCACCCTTAGTGAAAGTACCAATACCAGTAGTTACCGATCCATCGTTAGTCGTGGCTATTTTTGCAGAGTTGTCATAGTAGAGAGATGTTGCACCATCAGCAACACAAACTATAGCATTTTCACTACTCTTAGGTCTTATTCTTATTTCACCAGTACCATTTTCTATATAAAAGTTTGATCCATCATGAAGTAGAGAAGCATCTCCATCACTACCAAATTTTGCATAAACACCATCACTAAATTTCAATGAATAAGCAGAGGCATCCCATGCTATATCTTTACCAGCACTTGCTCCATTATCTAATGTAAAATCATCAGTTACAGTTTGAGCACCAGTAACAGTAAGAGTTGAACCATCAAAAGTTAAGTTTGATTCACCAGCTAATGCGTTTGCACCAGTAACTGTTGCGACTGTATTATTTGTCGAACCTGATAATGATACTCCTGATATTCCTGTTAATCCAGAACCACCACCTACAAATTCAGTAGCACTAATAGTTCCTGAAGATGGATTATAATGAAGATTACCATCCATTTCTAGTCCTACATTACCAGTAGAACTTGTAGCACCCTCAACAAATGTAATTAAATTAGATTCATTCGTGGACTCATTATCTGTTACATATACATGAGTAGAGTTAGTTGCATTAGTTGCATTAGTTACTGTAACACCAGCAATTACTGTGTTTAATGCTGTGCCATTAACAGTAATGGCATCTGCCTCCATCGTGCCATCAATATCCGCATTACCAGAAATATCTAAAGTAGCAGCAGCTACTTCTCCACCAACAGTTATATTACCTGCAAATGTACCGACTCCTGCAGCCCCTACCGAGAATCCTGCACCAACTTGAAGTTGACCACCAGTAACATTAACTCCACTCTTAGCAGTTATAAGACCAACTGAATCTACATTCGTTACGTCTTCGTATGTTAATGTCCCTGCAACTGATAACCCTGCACCAATATATACGTTCTTAGCTACACCTAAACCACCATCTACTATTAAAGCACCAGATGTGGCTGATGTGGAGTCTGTCGTGGCATCAACATTAACAGCAGCACTAAAATTAGAAGCACCAGTAAATGTTGATACACCAGAAACAGTAATAGTCTCGGTTCTTACGTTAACAGTTTCTCCAATACCAGATAATGAAGATCCATCACCACTAAAACTTGTAGCAGTAACAACACCTGTTATATTAACACCACCAGCACCAGTTATTCCCATTCCCGTAGGAACTTGAAATCCATAAGGCAGATTAGGAGCTGATGTTCCTTCTGCTGCAACAATAGTATTTACTCTTAACTCAGACATTGTTTGCTAGTTCCTTTCCTATAGTTTATTTATCATAATTATGATCCACCCATTTATACAACAGGTTTAAAAAGACCGAGTGCATCACTAATTAATGTAGTCCCTGCTCCAATAGTAAATGTAGCACCTGATCCTATGAAAGTATCTGCCTCACGCATAAATGCTATGTTTCCAGAAGTTGCGTCAGAATCGACCCTTACTGAAGTTCCTGCTCCAATATGCAAAATTCTAGAAGCTTTAAAGATATATTGTAGTGGTGTAGTTTCAGGTAAAGTTGCATCATCAGCATTTAGTGCAGTACCAAGACCAGAAGAGGTTACTCCATCTAAATTTGATCCGTCACCATAAAATGAAGTAGCACTAACAATACCAGCATTACCATAAACAGTAACACCAGTACCAACAGTAACAATTCCTGTGACACCTGCTTTAATAGCAGTACCAATTCTTACTTCACCACGAACATCTAATGTAGAACTCGGAACTGTACTTGCAATTCCTACTTCATTACTTGAGGTATCTACAGCAAGAGTGTTTTGGTTTGCTCTATCTGCTAACTGACGTGCTGCGGTCATTATACTTTTTTAGTTATTTATATTGAAGAAGCTGCTGGAAATACTGGTTCGTTATCCAAAGCTTCATCTGTTGACTCTATAACAATAAATGCGGTGTCATCATTACCACCTATCCTAGTTCCAGTAGATAAAGTAGTGCTAGTAAGAAGAGTGATTTCTCCGTTAGAGTAACCTGATCCTCCACCACCACCAGCATTACCACCTAATGATGGACCATCACCACCTCGTGCTCCTGCTCCACCTCCACCACTATATTGATTAACACCATTTCCACCATTTTCTCTATAACCAAATCCTGCCTTATATCCTCTATCTATAAATGCACTACCAATAATTATATCACCGTCATAAGTACGAGCCTGAACATTTGTTCCTATGTCTTGACAAGGAGAAAATCCTTGTTCTGCATAATAATCTCCAATAGTACACTTAGGCATAAATCCACCTTCGTCATTTGTTGAAAGGAAATTAACAGAAGAGGTATTATTTGAAAAGAAACTTTCTTTTGCATAAGAACCAGCAGTCCCCATATCACCAGTAGCAATCTGTTCTCCTCCTCCAGCACCATTAACACCTGAACCATTTTCACCCGCTAATCCTACTCCACCACCATCTCCACCTCTTCCAAGAGAACCTGCTCCACCTCCACCACCACAAACTGCGATGACATTTGCTTTACGATATAATACAGCAGAACCTCCACCACCAGGATTACCTCCCTGTGGTGCAAGATTGGCAGAATATGGAACTCCTAATTTAATTGTATATTCTGTATCCTTAAGTAAAGTAATCTTAAATACTGATACTCCACCATGACCTCTACGTCTACCACTTTGAGAATCACCTCTTGACCCACCCATAGTAATCTTTACTTCACTATTTGTTTCTGATGGATAAATTGTAATTGATCTAGTAGCAGCAGATGTATCAGCACGGAAAGAAAGAGCACCATCTGATAAATCAACAGTTCCACTTGAATTTAATGAAGTAGAGTTCTCACTAAAACATTCATACTTAATAATATTTCTTGCAGCAGTAACATCATATTCTACAGTATTACTATAAACAGGTGATGGATTTGCTGTATTATGACTTACTTTACAACTTATAGTAGATACTCCAATAGTAGTAGAAGATATACTAAGTTCTGTAGTAGCAGATCCAGCTACCGTTGAACTATCACTTAATTCAGTTCCATCTTGTGACCATTTATATGATAAATCGGTAGTACCATCAGTAGCAGTTGCATACAAACTAAATGTATGTGTAGCACCAGAAGCAACTGTTTCTTCGGAGGGTTGAGTAACAATAGTTATTTCAGGAAAAACTGTAAGTGTTCCAATTCCAGAATTTAAAGGTTCGTTTGGTGCATTTCCTGTAAAAACTCCACCCAAACTCACAGAAGTGACTCCAGATATGACTTCAGGAACATAATCAGCTTGAAGATAATATTCTCCTTGATTTACATCATTACTTAAACTACTTATTGTAAGAATAGTAGTCCCTGCACCAGTAATTGTATTACCAGCAGAGGTTGTGCCATCAGTTAAAGAACCGAGTCCAACCTTCCACCATCGGTAAGTAATAATTCCAAGATTATTTGTAGAATTGGAAACATCACCAACAGTAGCAAAAGTTGCAGTAGCAATACCAGTAAAGGTTGCTATTCCTGCAGTACTCGTTGCTACTCCAACAGGATTGGTAGTAAATGATAGGTCAGGACCATTAAGATCAAGACCTGTTGGAACTAATGGAAATAATGACATTTATTATGCTGTGAAGTTTTGTCCTGTAATTACACCAAAGATGCCTTGATTATCTAAATCTGCTCCATCAAAGATCTTGAAGGAGTATATGTCAGTCTTGGATGCTGTTGTAGTAACATCTGGAACAACACCACCTGGCCAGTATACTGATATAGCATCATCATCACCGTTGTGTATTGTATTAATACCAACTCCATATCCACCTGTGCTATTCTGAGTTAGTTTCAGAGTAAAGGATTGTGCTGTATTTGTCTTATCAGCATTATATAATCGGATTCTTGAAATATCATCAGTAACTGTACAAATAAATGTACTTGCTTCATTCAGATAAATCTTAACCTGATTAGAAACAACAGTTACAATACCAACCTCTTCAGATACAGTCTTCAATCTAGTATGTCCTGCGACATCTAATGCTGCTCGTGGTGTTACAGTTCCAATACCTGCACCAGATGTAGTTGTTGCAAATATAGTAGCACTACTTCCAACCTTGAGATTAGTAGCAGTTAAAATACCAATACTTAAATTACCACTCGTAACATCTAGTGCTGTTGCAGTTAAGATACCTGTAACCTTAGCATTTTTAGAAACCAATTCATTATTAAAGAATGCAGATCCATAGACAAATAAGTTAGTTGATCCAATACCTACTGATGCATCATTAGAGTTAGAACCAACTGTTAATCCATGAACTGAAGGTGCAGAAGTTCCTATACCTATCTTTGCTCCATCATAAGTATCATAAGTGATAGAAGAACCACCAGAAACATAATTTGTCCAACCTGTTGCACTAACATTAAGACTGGTTAATGCACTACCATCACCCTTAAATGCAGTTGCAGTAACTGTACCTGATACATTAACATCTACGAAAGTAGAAACACCAGATACTTTTAGATTACTAGCAGCATCTAAAGCAAATAAACTAGATCCAGAACCAACTTGTAAGATATTTGTGCCTGGAGTTGTAGTTGCAATACCTACTTGATCAAATGTATATACATCACCTTCTTTATTAAGACTTACATTACCAAATCTCTTCCAATCATTCTCGGAAGTATAAACCCAACCAGCATATCCACCTTGATCTGGATTAGCAAAGTAAGTAACATCACCTGGGTTTCCTGCAAGAGTAGGAGTTCCTAATCCAACACTATATTTTCTAGCAACAGTTGCATCACCTTGAATGTATACATTCTGTGCCTCAACACCCTTGGTAGAGTTGACAGTCAGTTTATTATTTAATATAACAGGACCATTAAACTCAGATGAAACCTTATTATCATCACCACCATCAACTCTAATTGAACGTGCAAATGATCCTTCAGTAACCTGACTTACATTTAAACCAGGAAGATTACCAATATCCTCACCAGTTACTGTCTGTACTGGAGTATCAACAATCTCCTCTTTTCCTGTAACGGTACTTACTTTCTTATTACCAGCATAAGAAATACCCTTATCATTCATTCCTGTGTAGAAGTTTACACCACCATCCTGTTTGGTTGATTGTGCTAATCTTTCTTCTACCGCATTAACAGTACGATTTTGTTTTGATGGAAGTGCAACTGAATAGTTACCTGGACCAAAACCAACATACTCAAATGTGTGACCAGAGGCACGAATAAGTGAGTGTCTTCTTAGTTCAACTGGTTCAACAGCAACTTTTCTAACAACAGAGTTAATAACATGACTATCTGCTTTAGATCCTAATACACCACGGAAGACAGTAACAGAAGAGTCACCATCTGCAACAGTAGTCTTCACCCTCATCATCTCATTATCTACAATTAGATAATCACCAATATTAATATCATTATTACCAGAACTCTGGTTAGTAAGAGAAACTGTTGTTGTAGTAGAATTACTAATTGCAGCAGAAAGTGAAGTTGTAAGTCCAGCATATGTTGGAACTTGTCTACCTGTTAGATTCTCATTTTCTACAGTAATAACACCACCATTTGCTGCATATCCTTCACGATATGCATAAATTGTTCCTGATGCAGTTGGGTTAGTTGTACCCGTTCCCATATTAACTGCAAACTGGGTCAAACTATTGTTCTGAGTAACAACAAAGTTGCCGTTATATTGTGCTTGAGAAGCACCAACAAACTCTACACTTTCATCAACTGATAAACCATGATTACCACTACTGGTTATAGTTGCAATACCAGAGTTAAAGTCATAACTTATAGCACTAACAGGAACTGATTCACCTGTTTGATACATATATGCATTCGCAGTTAGTGTTTGACCAACACCAACAGCCAACTCACCTGTAGAACCGATGCCAACTGTTGCAAATCCAGAAACCGAAGATGCAGATTGTACAGTAATACTTCTTGCCACACCAACATCAACAGTAGTAATTCTATAAAGTTGATTGTATCCAGCATAAGATTCAGATGATACACCAGAAACTCTAACTACATCTCCTACGTTATCATAAACTTTCTGAACTTCAACGACTGCCTGTACAAATCCAGAAGTGGTAGCAACACCAACAACATTCAAAGTATTACCAATACCATATGCACTACCACCATTCATTAACTTAACAGCAGTAATAGTACCACTACCATTAACAGTTAGTTTTGCTGTAGCACCCTCACCAGTTGTAGATGATCCAATCGAAACTAAAGTGGCATTATAAAGATTTCCTGCAGCTCCAGATCCATAACCAGCACCACCAGATGAAATACCAATCTTAGTAGCTCTGTTTAGACCATGCTCTAATGTAGTAGTAATAGTATGAGCAGTTCCTGTGCGAGAGAATATATTCGTGACACCAAGACCAATTTCACTATCATTAACAAACTTATTAAGAGTCTCCCTCGTAAGACTGTGTTGAGGATTATCAACAACAACCTGACCTATTGTACTAGGTAATGCAAAAGATTTAGTTTCTACGGGATCAGATACTGGAGTGTCTCTATTCGTTTGAGGATATAGATCCTTTACTGGTTGAGAGAATGTCTCATTAGTAAATGGAGAAACGGTAGGAGCATTAGATGCGTTTGCTACAGTTAAGTAATAAACACCGTCCTGTTTTCCAGCAACATACTCTTGAGCTTCCTTAGAAGTATAGATTGTATATGTATTATTATATCTCTTTCTCTTGAAATATGGTATAGATGTTGTTCTAGAAGAAAGATCGTTAGTAAATGTACCTGGATCTGTTGTTAAACCAACAGTAAAGCATCTAGCACTACTAATACCAATAACCTCATAATGTCTATTAAATCCAGTAGCAGCAGTTCCTGCAGTATTCTTTGAACTAGTAATATTAACCAACTCAACTTCAGAACCTATAGAAAGGTCATGAGGAAGTTCTGTGGTCACATTAACAGAAGCACTACTATCCCAACTAGCATCAGCAACAAAACTAAAGTTTCTTTGTTGATTTACATTAGATAGTGATCCACTTCCAAAATAAGTCTGAACCTCTACATCTGTTCCACCAACTCCAGCGTTTGATTCTTGAATAATATATCCATCAGAAGGTGGACGTGCGACAGTAACCCCACTCGCAGCAGGAATTACATACCTCATTCTATAAAGAGTATCAGATACATTTCTATTATCAGACTTTCTCTTAATAAAGGTTCTAGTTGTTGCACTTCCAAGTCCAGTTGAACCAAGTCCAACTATTGTAGTGTAGATACTGTTCTCTGTAGCAGCAGTAGCAACATTAACATACCAGTTAGAATTTGTAGCATCCCACTGAATTGGGTGTCCTCTCTCACCAGAAATTTTATCAGATACTCTACTAATAACTTTTAAAAGACCACCTTTATTATTAATTGCAAGAGCAGTATCTCCAAGTGCTTCATTTAAAGTCTTACCTACTTTTATATTAACATTAGTAGAAATTCCTGTTCCAGTAGTAATCGCATAATATACAGTATTTGCATCTAAACCATCAGGTATTTGTCCATCATCACTAATCACACGAACAGACTCACCATTAATAAAGGAGTGAGGTGCAGTTAAAGTAATAACTTTATCATTTCCACCCTGACTACTTGATCCAATACTATTAATTCCTGTTGCACTCTGATTAACAGTAAATATCTTTTCTGAACTTAATTGAGTTAAATCCTCTCCACTAGTGGCTTTATAACCATCCATAGTAATACGAGAACTATATTCAGTTACAGATCCAGCATAAGATACAAGAACATTTAACTGATCACTTTTTTTTGCACCAACTCTGTATCCTTCAAGAACATTCTCAGGTTTAACTGCTTGGTTAGTTTGGTTATAAAGGAATAAATGTCCTGTTGATCCAACACCAACTGCCTTACCTGTAGTATTAACATCAATAGACTCAAATTCAATTGCACTTTCAGGAAGTGGAACTGTCTTTGGTGGAATAATATGTGTAATATATCCTACATCATCTTGATTATATGCAGTATTTCTAAATCCTTTAGATGAAAGTGCAACAGCACCAAAGTTAGAGTTAGAGTTGGTAAGAGAAATATCTCCACCATTCTCAGTTAAGAAATGCTGTGCATAACCAATAGCAAACACAGACACAGCCTGTATGACTGCTTCATTAGTTACTTTAACGTGGAAGTTTCTATAAGAAGGTTTATAAACTGCCTTTGAGTTTGTACTTAAATTATCAACAGTCAAACTTGTATCATAATTACCAGATGGAATATCATCAGTATTAAATTTTACAAATGCATTATTATCCTTCTGCAGTCCAATACCAGTAAACTGAGCAACAACCATAGACTTAAATCCAGTTGCCTTTTTACCATCGGCAACCATACCACACATACCATAAACTGATCTTAGAGAACAGTTAAAGATATATGGTGAAGATGATGTAACTGTATCAGATGAAAGAGTTAGGGTAGACCCTGTTGCAGAAGGATTTGGTGTTGTTGGTGAGTTCTGAACCTGATATTTTACCCGTGTAGAACTAGGTCTATCAGACACAACAAACTTACCATCATATCCTGAAGCAGAAATACCATCAACAACAAATGGAGTGTCTACATCTAATCCAGTAAGTTCACTCTCAAGAGTAACAGTAATAGTGGTAGAAGTAGTTGTTCCATCTCCTGCAAAAATACTAGTAATTCCTACTGAAGCACCAGTAGAACCAACAATACGATATTCATCAATCTTACTCTGAATATCAATAGAGGTGGATGGATAATCTGGTTCAATAGCACGACCAGAAGATTGTCCATATGCAAGACCAACCTTCTCATAATACATGGTAAGGTCAGTTCTGTCTGTTGTATAATTTGCTATAAACTCATCGTTAATTTTTACTTCATTAACACCATCTGCATACTCAAAACATGATAATTTGTGATGAGAGAAGTTGGGAACGTGCTCATTTGTAGTATAATCCTTATATACCTTACCATTAGGATCTCCATCAAACATAGAGAACTGCCAGAGATAACATCCACCAGTAACTCTGAATAAACAAGATCTTTCAATATTATCATTCTCTGGATCAGGAACATACTTAGGTCTTATCTTTGTCTTTCTTAAATCTAAACCAACAAGAGAAGTACCACGAGGAAGAATTACACCACCATGAATACTATTCAACTTATAGAGTTCATTATTGGGTGAATCTAAATCAAAATTACTTGTTAAATCAAATGGTGGAAAATTATCAGACGATGATCCACTTCTAAGTTTAAAATTATCAGATCCATCAGGAATATAACCAGGTCTATTATCTACAATATGATCACCAGGATATATTAATACAGTCGTTTTACCAAATCTATCGTTATCTAATCCTTTCTGGTATGAAAACCTCGATGCCTCTACTAAAGCACGTTGAATTGTTTTAAAAGGACGTGTTAATGAGTTTCCCTGATTCTCTATACTATCTGTTGCATCCAAATCATTTGGATTAACATAGAGAATGTTCCCTCTCGTCGATTTTAAAAAATTATCTAATCTGGAAAGACCCATCTTACTCAACTATAGTTCTTGTTATGGATTATTTATCATCACAAAAACCCATCTAATCAATAGGAACCAATTCAGGATTTTCTAATTCTAATTCAAATATCATAGGATTACACTCTTCTTGCATTAAGTAAGCATATGCCATATAAAGATTATCTTCATTCCACCTTTTTTGTTCATTAGCTAATGCAACAATTTCCGAATCTTCTTTTGCAACTTCAGGTAATTCATCAAATGTAAATGGAACATTCTGAATGAAATACATGAGAACAAGTTTTTCACCTTCACTAGTATCATACCAACAATATTGAGTGTGTATGAGGTATTTCATTTTTCTATTATTTTTCCTCCGTTTTATTTATATTTTAATGTGGATTATAAAGTCCAAGATAATAAACAAATAAACAAACGGTGACAATCATCGCAAGACCAATAAAATAAATCATAATCAAATAGGATCAACGTAGGATACGGTGTCAACAGGTGCGTGTTCACGAACGTAATTTAATACGCTTATGAACTCTTCAGGAGTATCACACTCTACAGTCTTCTTATCCCCCTCATTAGAATAGATGTGAACAGTCCTTCTAACGGTGTCTACGACACAACGAGATAAGTATTCTTCTTCCATAGAGTGTCCTGCATATCTAACTATAATAGGGTAAAGTGAGGAATTTGTCAAGATGGCATCAGAATTGAATCAATATGCAATATATGATTGCAATATTCTAAGAATCAACTTAAATGAAATGGTTCAGAGAAGAGCATCATCTCAAGGTAAAACATTAACCGATCAAGAAATAGATGATATAGCAGTAGTTCTTAGGAGAAAAATAGACTGGGAACCAATCTTTAGTCAGATTGATACTTATCTGTAGAAGTATTATACCAAAAAGAAAGAGCATAACGATCTGCTCCTACTACCCTAGTGACATGGTGTTTGTGTTGAGAATTAGAAAATATTAATAACTTACCTGCCTTTGGTTGTACCTCAAACTCTTTAAATCCAGTATAACCTCCTTCAAAATCATCATTCAAATAAAGAAGTGCTGCAAATAAATCATAGATACCATCCTTTGCAGAATTATCATAATGTGGTTTCATAAAAGTTCCTGGAGTCCATTTTATGACTCCAACATAATCTGGATTAGCCCTATCATCAAATAGTTTACATATCCTTGTTACTCTATTAACAACATTAGTATAAAAATCATCAGTTTCTCCCTTCATATCAATAAATTCTGCATGACCTTGATACTGAGCAGAATCTAAATTCTCATCCTGCCTTGCGTAATGAGCAGCATAATCATAGTCATCCTCTTGTGGTTCACTAGGAGGAACAGTATCTCCCTCATGCCCCACAGCAGTCATCTCAGCACGTTCTATAAGTTTCTTACATTCACTAGGAGATATAAAGTTCTCCTCAATATAAATTAATTTCTTCACATAGTTATAGTATTAGGTGGTCCTGCAAAATCAGGATCATCATATCTTGGATTTGCTACACCAGGCTTGTAATTGGGATCAGGATAATCAAAACAATCTTTACCCTGATACTCAGTTATAAGAGGGTTAATATCTTTTCTTTCTGCATATACATGATAGAAACAATCAATTGGCATACCACCCATAGTTTGAAGATATATCTTTTCATCATCCCATCTCTTTATAATAATATCTTGATGTGCTCCAATAGGTTGGAGTTGAACAGTAATACTATTAATATGAACTAAATCCTTCCAATATCTTGGTAAAAAGATTTCCTTTCCTCTCCTCAATCTACCTCTATGGTAAACTCCTACCTCTGCTCCCTCAATACAAGCATATCTTAATCTCCACCCCTCACCTTTAGATGGGTGTGGAATATCAAAAGGTTTTGGTTTACCGTCTGATTCAGAAAATCTTGCTGACATAGTTTTACCGCCTGTTCCTATCTTGAACATTGCCTCACCTGAGTCATTAATCCAGACAGTTCCATTATTAATATTAATTGCTTGCCCTGCACTACTATCAATATAAAGAGTCTTAGATGTTCCAGTATCACCTTCTATAACAGTATTACCCTTCACATATAATGATTTATTTGCTGGAACACAATCCTTATCATCATTCTTTGTTCTACCTACCATCAAGGTGGCAAAATTATCTGGAAACTCAGTAGGACCACCAAAAACTGCTGGACCTTCACAATGCATAGATCCATTTATCTTTTCATCACCTTGCTTAATAGCAGGAACAATCCCTGTTCCTACTTGGAGTTGTCCTCCACAACTTATGTCATCAAATCCCCAAGACATTTTTATTCCTCCTATACTTGATTACTTTCTTTTTGCATTCTCTGTCCACCTGTCTTAGAATCTTTCTTAGAACAGGCATCAGTAACACCTCTAATTACAGATCCATAGAGCTTCAAACAACTATTAGCAGCTATACTAATAATACCAGTACTTGTAATTCTAGTCAAGGACTTAGAATCTAAAATTATCTTCTTGGTTTCATGAACGGTAAAAGTTTCTGTTGCACTACAAGTAATATGACCTTTATCACCACCCTCACCAATAGCAACTAATTCAATATCAGTTCCTTGTAATCTAATCTTACCATTAGTGGCAGTAATACAAATATCACCATTCAATGCATTTATAACACAAGTGGTATCTGCTTCTTCATTATCACTTCCACATTCAACTTGAAAATTACCAGGACTTGTAGAACTTGTCCACCCCTTCCTTTCACCATCAATCTCTAAATTAAATTGATGACGACCATCAGGTGTATCAAGTTTAACTCCAGAAGTAACAGTTGCCTTTTTGTCAAGATGACCAAAAGAAATAGACCCTTTATCAGTACCATATCTTACAGCACTATAGTTCTTTTTAGCTTGCCCTTTTTTTCCACCTCTATCGAGATTTTGATTATTAGCTGTTGGCATAATTATTAAGTAAGATTATCGGGGGTTCCAGGAATGTTAAGTCTAGGATTGTTGCTGTTAATGTCCGTACCCTGTCTCTGAATTGCAGATGGAGGTGTAGTAACACGAGCATCAATACTCTCCAGTAGAGTAGCATAGATTTGAACCTTTTGACCAGGTGTATCATAATAACCCGCATAACGAATACCATTCTCATAGAAAATAGCACCATAGTAAGGTTTACCATCATAGTATCCAGTTTGTTTCAAACCAGGAAGATCAGTAACCTGAATTAATCTCTTTGGATCAACTCCAATAGGATCTAAAACAGTTTTTAATAGTGGTATACCCTTATAACCAATACCTGTGCCTGATCCTCTTACTATTACTTTAGGATACTCCCTAAAACCATTAGGAGGAGTTGGTTCTCCAGGATCTGCTTTTTCAACTAATGAAGGATCATCAGGATCATCAACAACAGTTACTACTGTACATACAGTACCACCCACATCACCAGTAATACAATATGTTGTAGTTTCTGTAGGACAAACCTTTACGGTTCCTCTTGGAACGACAGGGACATTACCAACTCCCTTATCAATTGTCAATTTTGTATTTAATTTAGAAGTATAAACAAGTTCAGTACATTCTCCTTGAACTATTATTGAAGGATTACCATCAAGTGTTACTGTGGGTGTTGGTGGATCTCCTGGAAGTCTAATAACAGGAGGATCACCAGGCCCTGGTGGTACGGGTGGAGTTTTGCGAGGATCAAATTCTAATATCTCTCCAAGTGGACCTTTAGGAGGAATATAACATATCTCTTCACCAGTTTCAGTATTTACAATACATACCTTATCATCTGGTCCATAATTAATTCCTTGATCTTCAGGAATAACTTTATCCAACTCCAAAATAACAGATGGACCTGAAGGATCACCATCACGTTCAGGAGGTAGAGGAGGATCAAATCCATTTCCTGGATCAGTAATAATAACAGAAGTAACAATACCAACACCATCTATCTTTTTAGGACAAGGTGGTGGAATAAGAATTGCAGAAACACCAAGAGGATTAACTGTCCAAGGTTTACCCTGTGCTGTTCCTGATCTTGGATCTACTTTTGCTACATCTACTTTTCTTGTAATCTTTACAGCAGCAACAGTAGGATTATATCTAAATGTGCCATCAGTACCTGTATCACGAAAATCTATATTCATTAAAACTAATTCTAGTTTTCTCTTTCCTTTAGTAGCATTAAACTGAGTTTTTGTTATACCTTTACCAACCTCTGCCTCTGCAACTTGAATACCATCAACCTTTACAAGCAAAACATCGTCTGCTTCTGCCTGTATGTCATACGTTCCTTTTTCAGGAAAATCAACATTATTAAATGTCATTGTCCATGTCTTACCATTAAAATTGGCAATATACTCTTCATCAGTAGTGAACGTAGGGGTGAGAAATGGTCCTAATGTTCCCGAAACATAAGTTGATATAGGAGGTCCAGAATAACTAACACCATCTTTCGTAGACCCACCAGTAAGACCTTTACCATATTCTATAGTTGTTATATCTTTAGAAGGAATTCTATATTTACAAGTATTTCCAACCATATTATAAAACTCACCATCAGTAGCAGAAGCCATGATATCAACCCAATCATTATCCGTCCAATCCTCCATTTGAACAACACCCTTCCCCTTATTCCTCAATCTAATATTGGCATTATTATTCTGATTATAAGTTGCATTATCTGGATATATGTAAACATCCTTTGTTTCATTCCCATGTTGTCTATTTGTTCTAGTCCAAGTTTTATCGGCAACAGAAAATGAATCAAGAGAAACACCACCAGTTCTTGGATTATCAGACCATACTAAAGTAATAGTTACCTTAACTCTCTTTCCAGCAATACCACCAGTAACTTTAAGTCCTTTACCATCATCAGTAAATGTAACCTCCCCACCATCAGTTTTATCTATTACAATTGAAGCATTTGTATTATTACGACTACCATCCACTAAATCAATAATTTTTCGATTATTC
>Ga0315332_10000053_pt1 | contig 34504 bp, 55 predicted proteins | sample M110034915metaG_FD_203455 | JGI IMG/M metagenome (GOLD analysis project Ga0315332, IMG submission 203455) | Ammonia-oxidizing marine archaeal communities from Monterey Bay, California, United States - M1 100m 34915 | ecosystem: Environmental > Aquatic > Marine > Intertidal zone | place: USA...
CAATCCTAGTGGTTCACTAGCAAAGTGTAAGGCTTCCTTTAAATTAGAACTAGCTTTCCTCGCTGATATACCTATCAAATTAGCGAATTGTTTAAGTGTGTAACCCTCACCTACTATCTTTTGTAAGACCACTGTGTATCTATCTCCTATGACACGATGAACATAGTTTAAAGCTTGTACTGCGTCTAGTCTTGGATCGCCTTGAGGTGTTGGGTTGCCATCAATCCTGACACCATATCTAATCATAGACAAGTTATCCCCAGAAGCCTTGAGTTGTGATTTCTCGAATAAACCTCTGTATTTATTAGCAACTTCTAAAAGCTCCATACTTAAAATCTTTTTAGCTCCTAAATAATCAATCTCACTTTCACGAATGTTGTATGCACGGACAAGATCCCTTTTGGGGTTGCCACGATACTCAATTTCTCTTCTGTCCTCTTGTTTAAGCTCCGTCAATTTGCTTTACATACTCCTTATACCAACTTGCAAACCTGTCTTTAGAAAGTTTGCGTTTCATAGTAGATATGTGTTTTTCAGTCCAATGTTTTCTGCCTAACGTATATTTAATATGTTTTTTTTGACCAACAGTTGTTAATAAACTGTTAATATCTGCGAGTTTTTTTTCTATTGACACGATTTTACAAATAGCATTATATTATAATTATATTGTATTTATATAGTTTGTTTTATGATTACACAATATAGTTAAATAATATTATATTATTATAATGAGGTTAAATGGAAAATACATCAGAAAAAGGTCATTGGTACACATTAGAGGGTAAACCTTTATATACCCTTGTGGGTAAAAATGGAAAAGAAAGAAATACAAACCTAAGAGATGCTCGTAAATTAAATTTAGTTCCCTCCGTTACTACAATATTAGATCAGGCTGCAAAACCTGGTCTGGTAAATTGGCAAATCAATCAAGGTATCAATGCTGCTCTCACTCTTCCAAGAGAGGAAGATGAAACTGATGAACAGTTTTTATATCGTGTTAGACAAGATTCAAAAGAACAAGCAGAAAAAGCTGCTGAACAAGGAACAATAATACACGCAGATATAAATATGGGTTTTGCTGGTAAGAAAGAAAGTAAAACATTTTCTTGTGTGGATAAAATTGTGAATGGTCTATTTCCTAATCAGGAATGGTTATCAGAACAATCTTATACGAGTAAAGAAGAAGGTTTTGGTGGTGCAATAGATTTACATTCCAAAACAGGCATTGTGATAGATTTTAAAACAAAAGATAATTTAGAGGGTGTAGAAGCAAAGAGTTTAGTATTTGATAATCATGGTATGCAGTTGTCAGCTTATGGTCAATTATTAAACATTCAAGACCCTACAAGAGTTTCTATCTTTATTGATAGGAAAAACCCAGAAGTGATTGTTTCTTATGTGTGGGAGAGAGATAGTCATAAAAGACATTTACAAATGTTTAATGCGTTATTAACGTATTGGAAGTGTCTAAAAAAATATGATCCCACAGAAACACTAAAGGAGGGAAACTAATGAGTGTTAATATAATAGGAAAAATAACAGGAAAGTATGAGCCTAAGAAACCTGGTGATAACTATACTGTTTATGTGAGTGGTAGTGATGGCGAAGATTACCGTGTTTACTTACCACAATGCGATTATGGTAAAGATGACTTTGTTCAAATACAAGGTGCTACTGGTAAAACAAGTGGTAATGGTAAAACGTATTATCAAGCTAACAATATTACTACTGTTGTACAAAACGAACAATCACCTGAACCAACACCACAAAGTAATGGTCAAACTACTGAACCTAAAACAATTCCAGTAAGTAGTGGATTGTCTAAAGGTGAAGAAATGTTAATTACTGGTATATGGACTAGAGGTGTTACATCTAATAAATCTGCTAATGATTTAGAAGCGTATGCAGACAGAGCATTGCAGTATATTAGAAAACAAATAGGAGGAGATGATGAACCATTCAACGACCAATTCTAAAACTTGGCAAGAAGAAGAAATAGAGTTGTTAGAAATTTTAGCTCAAGCATCTAAGTTAGATAACTTGTCTAAAAGATTAGATAACTTTAAGCCAAAAGAATATAGTGAAAGATACAAAGACAAAGAAAGTGAATGACTAAAAATTGCGAAAAATGTGGAGCAGAGTTTCAAGTCTTTACTAAAGTTGCATTTAAGATTAAGAAATTTTGTTCCGCCAAATGTGGTAAAGGTTACATAAAGCAAAAAGATAGAAAATGAAACCAAAAGACTTTCATCTTAAATTTCCACAGTGGCAGAATGGAAATTGGATTATTGGTCTTGGATCTTATCTTTTTAATAATACAAATATTGTTCACGTTTACTGCGATTATCGTAGAAAAAACGGAACTAAGTTATGGGAGAATTACCTCGTTTGTACTAAACAATTTGCGAGTAAATATCCCTTAATCCCCCTAAAAAACAATCCAAATGTGAAATTGTATCGCATACCTTATCAGGAATTATTAACCTTTCAGGATAAGATAAACGAGAGTACACCGCCTTTGGAGAGGAAAAAAGAAGAACATAAGGAGAACAAAAGACTTGCGAATAAGCGTGAAGCACAATATATTGAGGTTATGAACGAAAAGAAACACAAGTGGAACGCATTTGAGTTTGCTCGTAGTTTTGCAAATCAGCCTAACGCACCAATATATATCCTTGAAGGTAAGGACAGATATGAATGTGCAGGAAGTATAATTGAGCCTTATGATAACGGAAAGCCAAGTACAAGCAGCACTTAATTGGATGCTTGAAAATGAGGATTCTTTAGCAGAAGCTAAAGCTGCCTACCACGATCTTGATAGATTTAGTAAAACAGTAAAAGCAGAATTGATGTCAAAGATCAGTAGTAATATGTCTGTATCTGCAAGAGAAACAGAAGCACTAGCTAATGAAGAATATAAAACTCACCTTGATAATCTGCGACACGCAGAAGAACAATACCTAAAATTAGAATATAAGATGGATCATAACAAATTGATCTGTCAATTATGGCAAACTATATCAGCGAATAAAAGACAGTCGGTGTAGTGAAATCGGATGTTACTGAGTTTTTTAGCCATACCGAGAGTCTAACTCCTGAGAGCTTACTATGGGTTGCAGTAATTGTTCAGGCAATCCACGATGCTCGAATAGATTTTAATGATGTAAAGATATATGAAGCTCCAAAAAGAAGGCATAAATATAAATTTCAAATCACTGATAGTAAGGGTCATTTGTTATCCCAACAAAGATTGAAAAGTTTTTACCAATGCTTAGAAGCTCGTTTGTGGTTTGAAAGACAATTAGATGATTATAAAATTGTTTGTGCTTTATCAGGAATGAATGATGAATATATATACCGAATGTATATGAAGGTTATGGATGATGATGACATTGACCCAGTTGCTATGTTAAAACAATTTATGAAGTATTAACAATAAAACCAAAAGTAGAATAGCAACATCTATCTTTTCTGGTGGTGGGTTAAAATTCCAACTCACACTGAACTCCAAATAAACAGCATTACTAATACAAATAAAGCTACGTATATTTTAAGTTCCATTGTTTTTATCTGACTTAATGAAAAGTCTTATTATGAGTTTTATAAATCTTTTGACATGACCTAGTACAAATTCATTTAAGAACCATCTTATTACACGCATTACGATTAGGATTGGACTAGATAGTACATCAAAAACAACCAGTGCTACGTCAACTCCTGTATCAACAATATTGTCTAGATTGAAATATCTCTTAATTCCCTGTTGGGTTCTCTGTGAGGATTTTGACAATTCTCTTCCTCCCCATGTCCATCTCGACTTCAGCCTCCACCTGGACACACTGCATAAATATTCCTTCTTGATCTTCTCCTATATTCTGCATAGCTACTCGTTTGGTCTTAAGACAATCAGCCATTCCCTCAGTTGGAACTGTTTCAATTATCGAACCGTTAGTTATAAGCAATACTGCGAATAGTGTTTCAATCATGTGATATTCCATTCTGTCTTATCTTATCAATTAACATTTCAACATCTATCATACGTTCTTCTATAAATTGTAATTGCATATTTAGTTTTGAAATTTCTGGAATCTCTGCATTAACGTGAGTACGCAATTCTTCTTGTGTTTTTGAAAGCCATTCCACTAACATATAAAGCTCATTTACTTGTGGACTGACCATCGTGCCTTTAGGAACACCGTCTATAAATTCATTGGCTGCTATCATATCTTGTTGCATTAACTGTATCTCTGTTTCCACTCGATTTAATCTTTCAATTACCCCAAAATAGCTCATGGTTCCGATTGCGACTGCTGCCAATATTGCTAAAAGATTTTTAGCTGGCATACTTATGTTAGTGGCTTCTGATAATTTCATAGTTTAGAATGATTCTAATTTAGAAGTGGGTTGTCGTTGGCTGCTTTCAGTTCGTTTATTTTTGCATCAAGATATTCAATGGCTGCACCATTAATTGCAATATCTCCTTTAACAGCTTCTAATGTTGCTGCAAGAGAACGAACAGCTTCTAATGCTTCGTCATCTCCTTCATCTATACTGTAAATCAAATTGTTAATACGATTGTTTACATCGGTTAGGTCAACTGTTTGATTGACCACATAATCTTGTCCTTCAAGTGCGTTTAGTCTTGTCTGGAACTCACCCCAAGCATAAAAACCTCCACCAATGGCACATACAACGCCAATAAGGCTCGCATAGGTGCTAAGTTTATTAATTAAGTCTGGCATCCATTAATCCTTTTAGTTTAATATAAGCTGCATCAGTAGCTGACTTAGCTTCGTTAAGTTTAATTTGATATTGAACAACAGGATCAGTACCTACTAGGTTAACCTGTGTTCCGTAAATAGTTTTGTCGTAACTAGCTAAACTTACTTGCATAAAGAAATCTTGATTACCTTGTGGTAATTGTCTGGTATCAAACAATGCCTGGTTCATGTCAGCATAGCTAGACATATCAGGTTGCATAGCTATCATTTCTCTACTAACAACTTCATTAATAACATTCAATGTAACATTTGTTTGTTGTATGCTATCTTTAATCTGAGACTTGATAACTTTCTCTAGTGTAGCTATTTTAATATCTAATTCAGATTTTAATTCTGGTTCTGAAACATCCTCTTTGACAGCACTTGGTTCTTCAAGTGGACTTCCCTCAACATCTGCGACTTCAGTTGGCTCCTGCTTATCTTCCTCTTGTTGGGTAGGACTTTCGGTTTCAATAGGTTCGTCTGCAACAATGCTTTCGCTATTGGGTTGTTCTTCAATTTCATTTGCTTCTTCCTTTATTGGTTCAGCTTCAACAATTTCTTCATAGTATTCTTCTACTTCCTCTATGAACTCTTCCTGCATTTCTTCTGTAAATTCTTCTACAAACATTTCTTCATCTATAGAAACCATCTCATATACTTCTTCAATAGGTGGTGGTTCATCAAAGAACTCTACTTCTTCAAATATAATATCTTCTGGAATAAATTCTTCCATGATAGGTTCTGCGTAATAGTCATCTTCAAAGAACTGTTCTTCAAAAAAAAAATCGTCAAGTGCTAAGTATGTATCTTCTATTTCAAATTCTTCTTCTTCAAATATCTCAGGATTGAATGAGTATTCAATATCTATGAACTCAGGTATGCCTGGTTCTTCATATAGATATATATCAGTTAGATATAGGTCATCTAAATCATCTTCAAATGTATCTATAAAGTTGGCAACTTCAGCAATCTCATCCTGTGCAGGACAAGTGGGTGGGTTCTTTTCCCAACAGTATTCAACTGTGGTAACTGTTGTTGAAGATAAAACATTATAGTTAAGTTTAAGTTCTGGGTCTCGTACATCAACGCCAGCATGACCACCGTTATAAGAGGCGTTGCCTTGTATATCAAAACTAAATCTAGCAGTTAATGTACCATGTGTGTTCTCTGCATTAGGTGCAATAATTAATGTATTAGAATAATTATTAAACTGATAGTTATGATTGGTTGTATCTTCTAAAGTTATACTTTGTGTTGTAGTATCAATACCATTAGTTGCAGTTTGTGTCATCGTAACGGTTGATGCTTGAGGATTCCACCATCTTATATCTGCAGATAATTCTGATGTTAGTCCTTGTTGTAATTCTTGTTCAGTTAGTATGCCTTGAGAATTAATTGTAGATTCTGCAAAAGCGTTATCCTTACCAGTCAAATATATTGATTCATTTATATCAGAACTATCTGGGAACATAGTTCCTGTCCAACTACCATCATTCCATTGCTGAGATATTAGGTTGCCTGTAGTTACAGGATTACCAGTTGTAATAGTTGTGGTGCTTGTAGTGTCGCCTGGATTGGGAAAATTTTCAATAGTTACAGTATCAGCACTACTTGAGAATGTTAGTAGGCTCGCCATTACTGTCAAGTATATAGCTTTCTTTATCATCTAACCCCTCCAATATTTTAGCGTCTACCTTTTCCATGTATCTAAGAGCTTTTGTGTACTCCTCATAGTCTGGTCTTTGTTTGTCGTACTTGTTCCATTCCGCTAGAGCTTCACTCCCAATTTTACCATTAAATGGACAGGGAGTTCCTGCATGAGCCATGCTTTGAAATACTCTTGCATCTTGACAGAGTATAGATACTGCTGCGACTTTCATATTAAAATCATAGAGAAGTTTAGATAGTTTCATTCTCTCACAATTCATATCACGTTTAGTAACACCAATAGATGCACCTAATCCAAACTTTTGTAATCCTCCAGAGACCCCTACAACACACAAATCCTGCGACATGGCTGATATACTAGGTGCAGATGCAGAAGGAACTACTCTAGTATCTCCTGTATAACTATTGTTATTGGTTGTTGCATTTGTAGTAGTGTTAGAAGATGAACCACTTTGATAATTTGTTGTATTTTCAGTTTCAGAATTGTAACCACCTGTAATTGCAGTATTTGAACCTGTGGAATTTACTTGATCGTTTGTGGTTGACCCACTTGAAGTTACATCATTGTCTGCCATAGCCTGATCCATTAAGGATCCAAAGATCCACAGCATAATTGCAGTTACGCCTACGACTATAATTGTGTTTTTCATATCTCTTGTCCTGGTTCTTGTTCTTGTTCAGTCGAGTATCGGCTTTCACAGAAAAACTCATACCCTTTCATATCTCCCTTTTGATTGTGGTTATCAAAAAGGTCTAATGTGAGTTGAACTTTATTGTGAAATAAAAACTCTTGGCAAGTAGGTACGGAATCAAATGTAGCTTTATCGTATTGTGTATAAATAACTTGTTCAGAACTACTGAAAAATAGCATTGCGGTGATTATGAAGTACATTCACAATCATTTCTTTTTTAACATCTTAGCTGCTGATCCTACGCCCTTAATGCCAAATGACGCTGAGATAGCAATGTATAATAAATGTTGGTAGTATTCAGGAAGCTCTTGTAAAGCAACGAATCCACTTTTAACAAATTCTTGACAACCAGGAATGAAAACTAAAACTGCTGGAGCAAGTAGGACAACTAAACTGACCTCATCTTTCCAGCTATCTTTCATTTGGTCTACTGCCGATGCTTCCCACGACACTTTACCTGCGATCTGCTGCTCTTTAAGTGCAGTAGCAGCTTTAATCTCTGTAAGTTTTGCTTCTGATTTGGCTTTCTTAGTTTCTATTACGCCTTTAACCATATCACCAGCGACCCCTAGAAGGGGTTTAATCAACATCTGTAACATAATATTTCCTTATAAGTTTTGGATAATGCCGCTTAGTTCTAAGCAACGTGCTGGAGTTTGTTTGTTCCAGCGTGAATCTCTCATCTGTGTAGCAGCTTCTTTGAAGTCGCATTTGCCAAGTGCAGTAAACATCTTCTTAAATTTGCCTACTCCTGCTTGTCCTAGCTGAAAACACATTTCCGTCAAAACGCCTGTTATAGCGTGTTTCTTGGGTTCAGGTAGCTCCGACCATTCAGTGTTCTCTAAATGTTCTCCTATAAGCGAATTTGCTCCATTAAACGCCTTTTCAAAGTCGTTATTAAATAGGTTTTGCCACCCTTCCTCAGATTTAGGTACTTCTTCACCATCTAATATCTTATGACCCCAGCCACCAGTAAGGTGTCCTTCGGTACAATGATAAGGCTCTAACCTATAGCCTTCGTGTGCTTTTATTCTATCTTTAATATCGTTCATTTTATTGTATATCCAGTTGGTTGAGTAGATAAATTTGGGCATTTTTCAGGTTGATTGCCTGAAAGAATATCGTCTAAATTTTTGTTTAAATACCACACCACCGAACCAATAATGCTATCTCTTGTAAAAGTTTCTGACACTTCTTTCAAAGAACAACCATATTGTAAGAGTAAAGATACTGCTTTTCCAGAACTTCTAAGTTCTCTGTCTAGTGTAGATTCTGATTTTTTTGTTTTTACCCATATTCCTACTGGCAAAACACCAGTATCAGATATGTCATAATCTATTGTGGAAACTATAGGCATAGTGTCAATAAGCATACGCACATTGACGGATCTCATCCTATTTGGCACTTCCATTCTCGCCACGCTACTCATAATCCCTTTCTATAATCATTTCGAGGTAATGTATAGCCTTTTTAATATCTTCCTTTTTACCCTTAAATTTGTGCCTACACACGTACTTTATGACGTTGCCTTCAGCGTATGGAAGGTTGTTCATATTAATAAACTCTGCAGGTTGAATAATAAACCTTTTGTAGTGATCTCCACTTTCTTGACGTTCTAGTGTTTTCATGGACACACTTTATTCCATCTTCCACCTTTATTCAATACCATTGGTAAAAGTTGCGGTTGGCTATCTATAATTATTCCACAACCAATGATCGGTCTATCTTTGAATACTTTGTCATACGCAAAAGCTAATGCGTCTTTATCAATCAAACATCCTACTTGCATCGCCCATAAAAGTGATGATGGGTTTCCCCAATAGGAAATGCCATACTTGGTATGATAGTGTCCTTGAACATAACAAGTGCCTTGCTTTTGTCCAACGGTTAATATGTTTGCTGATTTACCATGATGAAAATGTACGTCATTTCCATTAGGTAGTTTTATTGTTAGTTCGCTATGCCATCTCCAACCTCTACCCACTTCTAAGACTTCGTTGTAGTCTCTCATGTAGGCTTTGGGTAAGCCAGCTTTGAAAGCTCTTCTGTATGCAAGGCTTCCGTGATTTGAATGTAGTAAGTCTACTTTGGGAAAAAGTTTTTCAATAGCATGAATAGCTTCCCTTGCTTCGTATAACTCATCTCCTGCACTTGGTAAGTCAGGGTCTTGACCGTGAAAGTTAAGACCGTGTTTATCTGTTTCATCGCCAATGTGAACTACACGATCAGGTCTATACTTCTTTTTGATCGCAGTTAAAAAAGGAATCAAATCTTCATGGTGATAAGGACAATGAGTATCTGAAATAATCAATATACATCTGTTTGACATATTTGATTTTTATTCGATTTGCACTAAATGTGCAATACTACATAATTGTCCGAATAATCAAAAATAACATCTGTGCGAAAACAGTAGTACCTATAAACCATACCAGACCTCGTAATTGTCGCATATCTCTTTCGATATGGGTAAGATGATTGTCCTTTAAGGTATTCATCTTTTGGTCTAACAGTTCTAGCTTACCCTCTATACGGATAATAGCTTCTCTGTTTTCTTGTTCCATTAACTATCGTCTCTAGCTTTTCTGTTTTTATAATCAGAACGAGCTGTTACTAACGCTACAAAGTCTGCTTGATTAGATGGAATGGAATCTGTAAATGAATCATCATCCATTAACTTTTGAGTCCATTCTTGTCGCATACGTTTCCAACAGTTGTTGATTTTACCATCAACTGCATCTTGTATCCAAGCATCTAGACCAGCATTATCTGTGTCGTTGTATAAATCATTAGACAGAATTGTTTGTTGAAGATCTGTCAGTGTGACTTCTTTTTTATGATTAGCCATATTTTACCTCCTTTAAGGTTGATTGTTTCATCATGCTATCAAACATATTGATAACCAGGTTTCACCACTACCATACATGACATTCATCTGTGCTGCCCCATGAGCGGAAGTTCTTACTTTAAAGAGCAAAGTATCACTTGCATCCATATCTACTATCCCTGCACTACTAAAACTTGAATTGTTGTCTGCAGAATATTCTTTTGTTGGATCTACTAGATTCATGTAATAAGTTCTATTAGAAGTAACAAATACACCTCCATACATCCATTGAGTAGCTGTATCAATATCACTTAAATCTACATTAGCTGTTACCATATATTTTCCTGTAACAGGAGCTGTAAAGGTGCTGGTTGAAGTATTAAAATCTGAATTAACATCATATACCTCAGAGCCAAATACGATAGTCACCCATCCTGTTGCCATATCATTTTGTGTAGCATTAGGAACAGCAAGGACGGCTGGTTGTAGTGGTTTGGTTACATGACCAGCAGAATCTATTGATAAAGCAGCACCTGCTGCACAAGATAAACTTCCATCTTTGATTGCTAAACTATCAATAGTTACACCCGATGTGGATGTTTTCTCTGATATTGTATCTACTCTTATTTCACTCATCTTATTCTCCTTTTAGTGCTGTTACTTCAGCTTCTAATGTTTCTATTCTAGTCATAGCTTCTTGTAATGCTTTGATAGCTTTCATGTAAAGAACAGTATATTTAATACCTTTAACATTTTCTTTTTCTTCTTTTACATCACCTATTGCTTTACCTTCTGGTATAGTATCTCCATCTTCATAAAGAGTTCCAAATTCTGAGGAACTTAAAACGTCTGATGAATTTGGTTTAGCTTCATCAACTAATTTAGGGCAAACGGATTCTAATTCTTGAGCTACCAAACCTATTTGAACTTTTGCTTTATCCTCACCGTATTTTCTAACATCATCTTTTCTTTTAAAGTTTCTAACTTTAAGAGATTTAATATCATTCCATTGAGAATTAGCATCGGTTATGTTTTGTTTAATTCTTTCGTCCGAATATGCTCCATAACTATTATCGTGGTTCTTAACATCTCCATCACCATAAACAACAAATCTTACATTCCAACTACTTCCATCATAGGCTTGTCCAACAAAGAAAAAGTTATCTGATCCACTATCAGGATCATCAGCACTATATAAAACTTGCATACCATAAGGTGAGGATGCATGAGCATTTTCAACTTTAAAGCTATAAGTATTTTCACTGCTTTTCATATGAAGTGTTGCATCAGGACTATCTTCAAGAATACCAACACGGTCAGTACCACTATTTACAAATATTGCGTGACTTTGATTATTAGACTCTACTCGGAAGTCTATGTCACCTGAATCTTCATTAAATACAGTCAAATCTTTTTTCATATAGATTCTGCTTGTACTTGTACCATTTACCATAGTATCAAGATAGAATTTACCACTTTCATTACCATTAGATGCATCTTCAATTCTTGAATACATCATAAGATAATTTTCTTCTTCTTGGGCGTCATTAGTGTTGGCAAAATCTATTCTACCAACTAAATCTTCATCCGCTGCAGAACTAGAGTTTCTAAACATTCTAATATAAGGCCCGTGACTAGCATCAGCATCTGTTGATATTAGTGAGAGTGTCTTTTCATTACCCGATGTTGTAATTGTACTTCCAGCTGTTGCAGTAAACGCACCATCTTTCAATGTTACACTATCTATGGCTACGCCATTTGCACTAGTATTTTCACTAATAGTGTCTACTTTAATTTCACTACTCATCCTTAGTCTCCTTTAATTCTTCTTTTAATATGTTGGTATATCCTTGATTTGCAAATCTAAGGTCTTGCATTTGTTTAGATACACGGATTAATTCTTCCAAAGCTGCTTTAGCTTTAGGGCTTATCTTAGTTTCGTCATATTCTTTATCGTCTAGTTTAAACATAAATTATCCTTCTAATGCTGCTATTCTTGCTTCTAGTTCTTGTATAGTTTTTACCATCAATGGTACAAGTTTTGATTGGTCTATACCTTGAGGTTCAATAAAAGTTTGCTCGTCTCCATCTTCATCTATTTCAGTTCTTGTTGCATCTTTTGCTCCACGCACAGCTTCAGGAACAATACTTGATACTTCGTGTGCTATAAAGCCATCCATTAAAGTATTTGTATCATCAGCAATCCAATTAAATCTAGCAGGTTTTAGTTGTTTTAATCTTGTTGTAGCATCCCAAGTGTAATCTACATTTTCTTTTAATCTATAATCTGAGGAGGTAGCAAAAGCTGTGTTACTTCCATCATTAGTTATCCCACCTACAAGAGTTCCACTTGCGTTTATACATCTTAAATTATGTATAGTGCCAGTATCAGAACTATTAGTATGAACCATAGCATTTAAAGCATGACTAATTGTGTAAAGATTAAATAAACCAGCAGAAGATGTGCCACCTATTGATACATTACCAGTACTTGCAATAGACACTCTCTCAGCACCACCATTGTAAAATTTTAATGAGTTTTGATTATGATTATAAACTATACGACCAGCATCATTGTCACCATCGTCACCCCAGTTAATACTGCCATCAGAAGTGTTGCCTGATAAAATTGTCATACCACTATCAGCAGAACCTTCTATAACTAAAGCATCTGCCCAAGCATCAATAGAACCACCACTATCTGATTCTCTAATATGTAATCCAATACCTAAATCAGGAGTGGTTATCATTCCCACTCGGTTATTGCCACCATCAACAAATAGCATATGAGTATTACCATTAGATTCTACTCGGAAGTCTATGTCTGCTGAGCCTTCGTTTATTGCAAACTCTCCTGCTGTAATAGATGCTATGTTTACACCGCCAGATTCTATTACTAGCGTATCATCTGTATTAGACGATATACTGGTATCTGCATCATCATCAAAGTCAATTTTATTATTAACTCCGTCTATTTGTATTCCTGCCATTTGTTTCTCCTTATATTACGACAACAGTAGAATTAGAACCTACTGTAATAACTCCTGTTACACTTACTGGACCGACCATAAACATATTCTGGCTGGTCAAAGTAAATGTATTAGATATTGTGTTTGAATGTATAAATGAACCGCCAGCACTCTGCAAGGCAAACGCCCCTGCTGATGAGACCTGTAGTCTCTCTGTGCCGCCAGTATCTAATCTTATTGTGTCATCATCAGAACCTTCTTCTACTTGTATTTTAGTATCGTTGTCTGCATCTACGACTAACTCAGATGATGAACCTTGTACTCCTAATTCCACAACTAAAGGTGTACCAGTACCAGCAATGGTATTGGTTACATTTACTGTGGTTAAAGGATTAGAATAACTTGATGATGAAATAGTTCCTGTAGTTATATTTCCAGCAGAATCTTTAATTCTTATCTTACGACCTGGATCATATACACTTGTTAAGTCAGTACCACTTGCACTTATAGTAATAGTATCTGCATCAACTCTAGCTACTGTATAAGAACCATCTCCATCGCCATATTCATAATAGCCTTCTCCTAATTGGTTATAAGCTGATCTGATACTTGCAAGGGTTTCACGTGCTGCATTGTTAATGTTAGAAGGAGCCATACCTTCTGCCCAGTTAACAGTTTGTGTGTCAGTATTACTACCTGCTGTTGTACTATATTTACCTACTCCAGTACCTGCCATATTATCTCCTAGTTATAAAAATCTTTAAATCTTTCCGTTATTGTTTTTTGTAATACATCTTGATTTTTCATCAAAAATAAATTACGTGCAACATTTTGATCTTCTTGTATTATTTTTTTTATTAATTCACCTTTAGCAAAACGACTTGCGTTTGCGTATTGTGGTGATTTTATTATTGTGTTAATTTTTTCATAAGTTTGTAACTGCCTCATATATTGCAATAACTCAGAATATTGAGAGCTAGTTAATTTTACGCCACGTAAATTTCGTGAAGGCATACTTACACGAATTTCTAGTTTTTCCATTTCATCAAAAACAGAATCAACAGAGGTTGTCTGTGAATAGAAAGGAGAAACAAACTTTGGTCCCAATGTGCCAGAATATACTTGAACAAAACCAAAAATGTTTCTACGAGGTGGCAATTCTTCGGATAATGTAGGAATTTGGTTCCTCATACTATCCATTAAATTTTGTGTATCTCGTCTCACTGGATCCATTTGATTTCTTACATTAGCAATAACTCTTGGTACAAAGCTAGTAGCTAATCTACTGATAAAATAACCACCTGATCTTTCTGGATCAGCTATGGCATCAATAACATTACTTACTCCAGTTAAAAAAGTTTTATTTGTAATGTTATCTGTAAAAGATGCAATCATCATAGATGTCATTGTTGTCATCTTTTCATCAAAATCTTCTATATCATCTCTATCAGCGTATCTAATTAAATCTGCAAAGTCTGCACCTAAACCAAACAATACACCTAAAGGTTCGACACGATTATAAGCAACCCAACGATTACCTATTCTTATAGAATACGGTTGATGATTTTCTCTCCATATTTTGTAAGCGGAAGGGTCAGTCGGTCCTCTGCCTGTAACTATTTCTTGCATACCAAGATAGGTAACGTAAGACATTACTCCTGTACCCATAATCATTTTAGCTCTAGCAATATCTGCGTCAGCACCACCTGCTTTTATAGCTTCTTTATACTTGGATAGCAAAGGAGCAGCAGGAGTTCTTTCTATAGCAAATGTTATAATGTTTGCTGGAGTGTTAATGAAAGGAACAATAAATCTAGCTGCTGGGTATTTAACTACTAAATCTTTAAATACTTTTGCAACAGGACCAGCAGTGTTTGTAAATGTTTGATAGTTAGCTCCTTCTTTTGCTGCCCTTCTTACATTATCAACACTGTCTATTTTAATTTGTAATTCTTTTGCTAAAACGTTATCACCTTCATTAATGGCTTTAATTCTTCTATTGCTTAAAGCTACCAAATCAGCATTTTTAATTTCATCAATTCGAGATGCAAGTTTTCTACCGCTTAAATTTTCTTTTAATCCTTGCCTCATTGCTAAAGCATTTAACTCTTGTCTATATCCAATGCCTTTAAAAAACTGATCTTCTGCAGCAAGAAAACGAAAAGGCATACGAACTGCCTTTCCTCCCACTCCTTTAATAACTCTTCTTCTATTATCTAACTTAGTAAATTGGTCAGAAAAATCTTCATTAACTAAAGCACGAGTACCTTTTCTTAAACCATCTCCAAATCCCTCTAAGGTTCCAAATCCTTTAGCAATAGCTTCTCTTATGGTTACACCTTCTCTACCTTTACCAGTAATTTTAGATATACCAGCAGCTAAAAATCTTTCTGGTACAGTCCATACAGCAATTAACCCATTAGATGTCATATTAACTGCGTGAGTTACAGGATTTGATAATAAAGCATTTAACCAAATTTCTTGTATTTTTTCAATGCCTTTAGCATCAGGAAAAGCACGTGCATATTTATTTAATGCCCTGCTAGTAATTTCTTCTTTAGGAGTTTCTGCAATAGTTCTAGCAAATTCTGTTAAATCTTGTTTTCTTGCACCTTCCCAAAATTCATTAGTTGCAGCTTTTCTTTGTTTTGATGTAAAAGCTGAACCATCTGCCATTTCTTTAAATGCTTGTCCACCACGACCCCAAGAAGCAGAAAGACCAGTAAGTTGTTCTGTCATATTGTTGGCACGTTCTAATGATCTTTGAAATTCTATGTAATCTGCAGGAGATTTAGTGTTGTTTGCTTTTACTGCCGACATATACATATCTTCAATAGAAGCTGTTGTTAATTTTCTAGCAGCGTAAATATATTCAGGTAAGTTTTTCCAATCTATATTTCTATTTTTAATAAAATCATTAGCATCCAAACCAAGATCGTCAGCCAGTTTATACAATTCACTTTCAACATTTAATTTTGGTCCACGTGCAGCTTTAAATAAAGCAGCATCTGCTTTAACCATATCATCTAATATAGACTTAATTGGTACATCGCTATCTATTCTTCTAAGATTTATATTACCTGCGTATTTTGGTAAACCAACTTCTTCTTCTTTGGTTTTTTTTGCAATATCTTCAGCTTTTTCTTTTATTGATGCTGTATCAGCAGTTTCGCTAAAACGCATTTTAGTTTTTTTTATAACGCCATCAGATACTTTTGATATTTCTATATCTGGAACTTTAACAGAAGCAACTACATCTTCTGGTGTTTTTTTATCTAAGATGTCAGCAACAGAGCCTCTTTCTAATTCAGGTTTCTTTGTTTTAAATGCCCTTGCTCCTGCTAAAACTACATCAAACGCTGTAGCTAAACCAGCTCCTTCTAATGCCATTTTCATTCTTGACTGAGCTACACTATCTTCAGGGTTTGCTTTTAAATAATCAGATACTGGGTTTGCAAGATTTGGATAACTTTGAATTAAGTTGGATAATCTTTGTTCGTCAGGACTAAATGCTGCTTGTTCAGCAGCAGCACCAACAACAGTTGCTCTTGTAGCTCCACCTACATAAGTCTTTGCTGCAGGTAAAAGTTTAGTTGCCTTTAATACTTTAGATATACCTGCGTATGGAATTAAAAAACCTGCAATATCTCTTACTATTGATCCACCAAAATATTGTGGTTCAGGTACTTCAGGTAGCCATTCTTTTTGTTTGTCTGTAAATTTTTCATCAGTAGCATATTCGTATATATCATAACCTAATTCTACAGATGACTGAGCTACATCTCTAGCTGCACCAACTATAGTTCTAAAAGCATTTTCACCAAATCCTATTTTTGGTTTAAGAGTATTAGGTACTTTTATTTTTTTTGATTTTAAGTTTTCTGGAATAACAATATTACCATTGTTTTGATTGGCATCTGATTTCTTTTTTAAAGATTCAGGAATTATAATCTCTTGTGCCATCTATCCTGAAGTAAGACCTTGTTCAATAACATATTTTTCTGCTTCTGCTCTTGTTAAACCTTGATTAGCTTCCATTAAGGTTTTTACCGCTTGAGGATCTGCTTCGCTTACTGCTCCCATTCCTGCCATTCCACCTTCGCTATACATACTTGCCATCATTGATGCTAACGGATCCATAGGTCTAACTACATAACCTTCAGCTATTAAAGCGTCTACCGTTGGATCATCTATTCTTAAAGATTTTTGGTCTGCACCTTTTGTTAAAGTAACAAGTCTAGTAGAAGTAGTTTTATTAGCTTCTTGTAAATTTTTTAATCCGTTTAATAAACCTTCAGCAGTTCCTTCACCTTTTTCGGCTGAAGCTAACAATGATATTGCAAGAAGCATAGAATCACTATTAATAAACTCACTAAGATTTTTGCTCTTCATAGTCTTTTCTACTTGATCTTTAACTATGTTTTCGTTTTCTGTTTTTATTTCTTTGTTCTTTTTTTCCTTTTCTTCTTTAGGCAAAGTAGAAGATTCAACATCCTGTTGTTTCTTTTTGTTTTCTAAAATAGCTGAAGTAGAGTCTTGAACTTGACTTTTTATTTCTTGAATTTTTGATTCTACTGCGTCTTTAGCTTGTTTATAATTTCCACCTTTATAATTCTTACGAAATTCAGAATAGGCTTCTTTAACAGTATCTTCTCCTTGTTGTACTAATTCAGGAAAATCATTTTTAAAATCATTAAGACTATAAGCAGTTGGATCTTTTGCCATTCTAAATCTTTCAGCTTCTCTATCCATTTTTCTTTTGTCTGCTGATTGTTGAACATTATTTACAATATTTTCAACACCACCAACCATACTATCTATAACACCACCTTCACCTGTTAAAGATTTAGACACTCCTGACGTAGCAGCTTCTGATGCACCTTCAAAATTATAATTTGTATCTACGTTTTGAAATACAGGATCAGCACCTGCAAAATAACCAGTTACAGGATCAATTATATTTTTAGCAGCCCAGTTTGTTGCTACCTCTCCTGCCTCTGCCATAGGTCCTGTCACAGCAGCTACATCTTGTAGGAAAGGAATCCTGTCTGTTTCTGAAGCAATATGTCTATTGGGGTTTAAATAAGATCCAGGTAAGGGTTGAAAGTTATCTAGCTTTGAAGGTCTTACTCTACCAAATCTGTCTGGCGAAAGTAATCCTGCTCTTGCTGCTTTATTCATCTCAATCCTTTGTCGTGGAGTCATTCTGTCGCCAGTAATAGGATTGACAGTCATGCCAGGTAAAAAAGGTCTACCTGTTGCAGAAGGTAAACTTCCAGCAGTTAAATAATCTGAAGCTGCTTGTGATAAAAGTCCAAATGGATTTTGATGCCACCATGTATGAGCCATATATCCTCCTTATGTTCCTAAAAGTCCTGCTAATCCACCACCTATTGCAAACAGTGGGTTAGTAGACCCTAATAAATTAGCTATATTAGCACCAGCCAATGCTCCTCCTAGTCCTCCAAGAAGAGGATTTCCTCCAGGTTCTGTTCCTGTTGAAGCTGGGAATCCACTAGCTATAGGAGTAACTAACCCAGCGTAGTTTTGAAGTTGTGACATAGGAGCTTGTTGACCAAATTGGAATCTTGCCATTTGATCTTGTAATTGTCTTTTTGCTAAATCTTCGTAAGATGCTCCAACTCCTGCGAGGTTTCCTATTCCTCCAAAACGTCTTGCATCCATTTGAGCTTGTAATGGTGATAGTTGTCCAGCAGCAGCTAATTGTCTTGATCTTTCTTGTTGACTAAGGTTTGCAGCTATTGGTGCGTAGGCTTGAGTTATACCTCTAGCAGCAGCTTGTTGTGCCATAGGACTTGTTCCTGTTCTTCCCATACCACCAAATTGTGTAGCGATGTTACCCATAACATCTGAAGTAATACCAGAACGAATATCATCTAAATATTGGTTTTGTCCAGCACCTGAAGCAAAGTTACCAAAAGTCGTTGCAGCTTGTTGTTGCAAAGCCGATGGTGCAGCTTGTTCTAAGGCTGCTGCTTGTCCTAAATTTAGTGCTTGTTGAGTTTGGTCTGCAAACGGTACTACTGTACTGCCTGGATAAAACTCTCTACCTACACCACTTCTATAAATGTTTTGAGCTTCGCCTAATATATCCTGCAAAAACGGTTCCGCAGGTGCGTAAGGCTCAGTTCTTTGAGTGGTAGTTTGGTCTCCTCCGCCACTTGACATACTTATTCCTCCAATTTCTTTTCTAGTAAGTAATGGGTAATTTTATACCCTTTTTGTTTTAATAATTTAGACCATCCTGGTCTGGCATAAGTTTCAAAGTGCGTACACTTATTATCTTTAGCCCATTTTTCTATATCGTGCAATCTATCTTGCCAAAGTTTTCTTTGTTTCCCTGTGCAGATAAATATATTTGCAACCTTAGAATTAGGTCTTATGATTATCTTTGTAACCACAACACCCTTTAGTTTCTGTTCGGAATCTTCATCCCAAACCAGCCATAGTTGGTTATCACCGCTTAAACAATCCTCGTAAACATCTGAGGTTTTAAAATGATGACCTGAATACGCAAGAGCTTTTGTAATTGAATCATCTACTAAGCTCCAAACGTCTTTAATATTTTCTTTAGGTATCTGTACTACACCAATCATGTAATTTCTAAATAGCTAACTACAACATGAAGATCATTAGCGTTCTCTGCTTGTACTTTTAATTCTTCATCTGTGTTCATTACTAATGGATTACTTAATAGTTCTGTAGTTGTTTTAGCTGCTATATCTTTTTGCTTAAACAAACTAAACACTGTATTTGATGTATTAAGTAAAGTTGCTGTTATCTCACAAGCATTACTTGCATCATCATTAGATACTAATATAGATTTTACAATACTTGTTGTAACCGCAGGTACTGTATATAAAACAGTATCATTAGTTGTTGTTAAGTCTACTTTACTATTTTTATATGTGTGTGCCATCTTCTTTAGTATGTTTCCAAAATTCGTCTAGTGCGTTATGTTCGCAATTAATACAATCGCAATCTTCTATTGAACATTGACCACTGTTTCCACAATGACATTCATGTTCACAATGTTTACAGTTCACGCTAGAAACCATGCTGCTACCTCCTGATTTTCATCGTTATGGTATCTTATTAATTGATTAGTTAAATCTTCTACAATACGTTGGTATTCTTCTGGGCTGTCTATAGTCTGGTAAACATATTGTAAGTCTTGTTTACTTGCCATTAGAATCTTGCAGTTCCTGAAACATGACCACCCATTCCGCCAGTTGGTCCGTGTTGTCCACCTTGCATTCCAGAACCGTGTCCACTTGGTCCACCGAAACCTTGTCCTTGTGATCCAGAATCTTTACCTAAAGCAGAATCATCTTGAGAAGGTCCTGCTGTATTATCAAGACCACTATAATCTCCAATACCATAAGGATCTCTACCAAAAGTAACATTACCTTGTTGATCCATCGTCATAGTAGATTGGTCAACATTCCACGATTCTACATCCTCTGGTTGGTTAACAAAGGAAACTGGTTCATATTGTTCTGTTTCAGAGTTCCACTTGAATTTAGTGCCTTGTGGCATATCCGATATTCCTTTAATTAATCCAAGAATACCTGGAATCATATTGTAGTTAGGAAAATTATATGCAGTTGGATTTACGTCTCTATCTCTACCTCCGCCTTGACCTTGATTAATAAGTCCGTTTGGATAAGTTACTCCAACTGGAATCCCTGTTTCTGATTGATAGTGTGAACCAAATACTCCAGGAGTATAGGTTCCAGTTCCCATTCCTGTTCCTACTCCAGTTCCCATTCCAGTATATTGAGTGCCACCGTGTACGCTTTGACCCAAGTTAGGCATTTGGAATTGATTTCCAGACCATTTATTTTGAGCCACTCCTTGAATATAATCTGATTCAGTTGGTGTATAAACGCCAAAAGGTTCTACGTTTTGTATTTGTTGTCCTAGTAGTCCTGCTGATTGTTGTAATTGTTCTAAAAATGTCATCTATATCCTTCTTTAATTGCTTCTACATCTACTCCTTGTGCATCACTCCATGAAGTACCTGCTGCAATTTGCATATTAAATTTAAAATATCGTGCTGACTTATGAAAAGGTATAGTACCTGTTGTGTGCATAGCGGTTACAGGGGAAGTTGTTGTTTGTGAATCAGCAACTCTATTTCTATAAGTCAATGAACCAGTAGCAGATGAAGTATCAACTATTGGTCTTACATGAGTAAGTAATGATCTGTTCTGAGGAAAGATTTCTGTTTCAGCAGTACCTACTTCAGCAGCTAAAGCTGTTCCTTCAAATGTTCCAAACTTATGTGTGTTATCAAATACACCAAATGATCTTAACCCACCTACAAATATATCACTATCAAGTGGTACGTTAATTGCATCTAAGTTATTAGATCCAGTAGAAGGGTAATCATCTAAGTCATCAACAGAATAACCTGGTGATATGTAGTTAAATATCATCTCGTGATCTATTTCAACAATAGACCATCTTTGGTTTTCATAATTATAAACTATAAGTTTATCAGTTGTACCTGAGTCTACTGAAGGATAAGACCAACAAACTAATTTGTTTTTATAATCAACTGCAGCTTTAACCTTTTCTCTGTGTGCAAATCTTAAGTCTCCGTTAAAGAAACGATCTACTTTACCATTGCCAATAGGTTTAGATGTATTACCATCTGTAACTCTAAAGCCATCTTCAGATAAAAAGTAAACAAGGTTTCCAACTTTAATAACTGATTTACCTTGTACTGCTCCTATGTTATCTTCAATTCTTCTAAATGAGAATATTACATTACCACCACGATAATCCATTCGTGTGATTCTATTCTCTTGAAATATCAATCCGTACTGTCCACCAGTTACTCCAGTAACAACTCCGCCTTCAGGAAGTGTTTCTGAATCTGATTGGTTAGTACCTGCTGTCCATCCAGTTGCATCATTGACTGCAGACCATTGTACTTTGTTTCGTGCAGTTGGTTGAAACCCTGTAACAATAAAGTTATTTACAACAGCAGCGTGTCTAAATGATGGAGGTGATCCACTTAATGCTGCAAAGTCTGATGATGAATCTAGTGTCCATGCTTGAGGTGCATTAGCTCCGTTGAATGCTATTACAGTTTCACCAAACTTTAAAAAATCCCAATAGCCATTAGAGTCAACACTAAATGTAGTACCGCCACTTTCATCTACTACAGAGTTAGCAAGTATTCTATAAAGTTTACTTACATCACCTGCAAAGATACTTACATTACCACCGTCAGATGTAAAAGATGCAGCCCCCTGACATCTAGCTGTTAAAGCGTTAGCAGTTGCTTGTGTTACAGCTTTCCAGGGTCTATAACTATTAGAAGCAGGATATACATTCTTTGCTGCTGTAGCTCCAGGATTCAAATGATCTGGCAAGTCTGGCAGCCATTCTCCAAAAGGTACTTGCATTAGTTTACGTTATCAAAGTTGTTAATATTAATTCCTGATCGTTGAACAAGAGGTGAACCGTTATATTTATCTTTTTCATCTGCATCTTCAACTTGTTTCAATGCAGCTTCGTATTGTGATTTAAACTGTGCAACAGTTCCTGCATCCATACCTCGAATAAATGTAGAGGCAAAATATAAAGCACCAAATAAATACACATCAGGATGATTAGTTAGTATGTGATTAGTCGTAGCTGAACCACTTAATGCGTCAAATGCTTTGTAATAAGTTAGTCTTGCAGTATATGAGGAATCTGGGGTAGGGCTAAATCTAAAGTTTGATCCTTCAATAGAGTAAGCTCTTGGTTGTCCAGATTGGTCAGAACCGTTGGTATCTGCTTGATGATATGGACTCATTAAAACTAAAGCCGAATCAGGATCAGGACTTGTTAAGACTAAACTTCTTACTTGCAAAAAGCCTGAAGGTAAAGATTCAGTTGCTGCATCTATTGTAAAAGATGAATTAACTGTTTCCATTGATCTAACTCTTAGTCTGCGGTTAAAATCTGCTTCAGTTAAATCTATAAAATCATCTATCTCTGAAGATAAATCATCCCTTGCTAGAAAGTTTGCTATAGCTGTTTTTAAATTTGAGTATGAATCTAAAGCCATTATAATCTCTTATCTCCTGTTCTAAAGTACATATACTCGTTACTATTGACCATCTCTTTAATTATGTTTGTTTGTTCTTCTTTATTAAGTTTATAATAATTAGAATGTCCAAACCGTTCTTTAGTCTTTAACTTTAAAGCAATTAAAGGTATTTGTGCAATACGTTGAAAGTTTCCTTTTTGTGCTTCAGGTATATGATTGCGAAAAATTTTGTTTTCTTTTAAAATGTTAGTTGTATCTTGTGTGTTCTTAACTACTAGCTTTCTAGTTGCTCTATCAATATGTATCTCTTGATTAGGATTATATATATCTTCCATTATACAACCACTACTGTTCCAGTTATTGTAACTGTAGCTGCGAATGTAATAGGTCCAGCAAATACAGCACTTGTGATGATCTGATCTAAATTAATTTCAGAATCGTGTTCGTGTATTTTTTCACCTGGGGGTGTGTCGCCAATATATTGAACGCCACCAACTGATTGTATTACTGCCATGTTATCTCCTATGAACTAATTGTATCGACTAATGATACCCATACATCAATACTATTTGCTGTACCAGCTTGTCCTTTTAGAACGTCTGAACTTTGTAAAACAAATTTAGCTCCACCTTGTACTAATTCTACTGAACTAGCTGGCGGTATAGATAAATCTTTTACAAGGTATCTAGTTGTAGAACCGCCTTCTGATACCCAAACACTTACTGTAACAGTAGTTGTTAAAATATTAGCAAGTCTTAGTCCAACAACTGCATCATCACTATTTGATGTATATATTGTGGTTGCTGAGTTTGTAATCTGAGCCCCATTGGATTCGAAATCTTGAGCCATGTTTTCTCCTTATAATGCGATTGCCATCGCTACCGCCAGACCTGCTGTAGCTTTTGCATCTAATTGTGTTTGTATTGCTGATGTTACGCCATTAACGTAACCAATTTCTGTTGAGGTTGTAGTTGCTGCTGATACATCACCACTACCATCTGATACTAATGCTCTTGATGCTGTAAGATCTGCCATCTTACTAAATGCAATAGCAGCACTAGATTTAATGTCAGCATTTACAATATTAGTAATTGTATTATTATCTGAGTCTATTGATTTATTAGTTAGTGTATCTGAAGAACTAGCAGTAATACCACCAATGTCTGACAGTACTTCTGAAGTAGATCTACTCTCTAATCCATTAGCTGTGAACCTAGCATATTCATCATCTGCAACACTAGCACTATCAACCTTGACTGCGTTTGTGTTACTAATACCGAAAGTAAGTGTTGCCTGTCCACCAATATCACTTAGTACTTCACTTGCTGATCTACCTTCAATTGATGTACCTGCGACTCTTAAGAAATCATCATCTGCTACACCAGTAGTAAAGATAGGAATATTTGTATTTGATATACCAAAGCTTAATGCAGCTTGACCTCCTATATCACTTAGCACTTCTGAGGTGCTTCGACTTTCAAGACCGTTAGCAGTAAATCGTGCATACTCATCGTCAGCTACACTTGCTGAATCTATCTTAACAGCATTGGTATTTGAGATACCAAAAGTAAGTGATGCTTGACCACCTATGTCAGATAGAACTTCTGCTGTACTTCTGCTTTCTAAACCAGAAGATGTAAACCTTGCGTACTCGTCATCAGCAACAGAACCACTGTCTACTTTAACAGCATTAGTATTGCTTATGCCAAATGTTAAAGATGCTTGTCCGCCTATATCTGATAAGACTTCTGATGCAGAACGACCTTCTACAGTTGTTCCAGCTATCCTTAAAAAGTCATCATCAACTACGCCTGTAGTAAACTTAGGTACATTAGTATTAGAAATACCGAATGTAAGTGTTGCTTGTTTTGCATCAAGTTGAGTTTGTATAGCACTTGTAACACCATCTACATAGTTTAATTCAGTTGTAGAAAGAGTAGCTCCATCTAATATTTCTAATTCAGTTTCATCAATTGATGCACTACCAATAACAAATCCAGTTGCAGTAACAGTAGAGTTAAATGCAGCAGCCCCTGCTTCTGACATATCTAATGTTAAAGCTGTTATATCTGATGAACCATCAGTACCTTTAAATATAATATCAGTATCGCCTGCTTGTGCATCTATAGTTATATTACCAGAGCTTGTTGCAATACTAACTGCACCGTCACCAGTTCCTATATCGTCTGCAGATACAGCAGCAGATACTGCTGAGTTAATATTTGCAAATGTTATTTTCTTTGTTTGACCTGCATCGGTATCAACAATAGCAAATACGTCATCATTTGCTGGAGATGATAATGCGGTTAATTCACTAATCTTACTATCTGCCATTATTATTCCGTTTCTTCTTTTTAGTTTGTTTTTCTTTTTGTTTTAGAAGTTCGACAAGTTCCTTGAACGTCATCTGCCTTGACCTCTATATTTTTTAAATGATCTTCTTTTATGTTTATTCATAGAACTCATCTTTGGATTTCTGCCAATAGATGTTCCATGATGAATAGCCTCATGGTCTGTGTGAGCTTTCCACTTCTTAGCCATTAGTTGTCTATTGGACCACCACTAAAGACTACGCCTACAGCTTGTTCTAATTTAATATTGTCTCCGCTTTCAATTAACAAGTATGTTGCATCTTGTACTTTTAAGTTATCGTTTGGAGTATCAGTTCTTCTATCTCTATACCTATCTTGTCCTCTGTGAGAAAACCTGGTAGCAATCGTCATTGTGTAAGTTCAGATATTCTTGCAGTTCCGTCAGTTGATCCGACTCTTAACACAGCCACTTTTGTTGATGGTGTGACTCTAAAATATTCAGGAGTAAACGCTGGTACTATGGTACTACCTGAAGTTGCAGTTGGTGATGTAGCGTTCATTTCCACATAAGCATCTACTGTTGTTACAACTCTTATTTCTCTAGTTTGTCCATCAAATGCGTTTGATGTTGCAGCAGATGAGCTTCCTACAGCTACAGTTTGTGTCGTTCCTACTTTAAATGTAGTTGGTGATTTGTTGTCAGACATAATTTACTCCGATAATTCTGAAATATACAATGATCCATTACCAGAAGTTCTAATTACAGATATGATATTGCCTGGTGATACTTTAAATATTTCTGCTTCTTTGGCTTGCAATGGTGTCATAGATGCAGTTGCAGTTACTGCTGGATTGTTTATTGATACATGACAATCAGTAGTTGCATACAACCTTACATACCTTACTTGCCCTGATATAGCAGAACTGTTAGCAGCAGTACCTGTGTAATCTACCTTTTGGACTGTTCCTGTTAATTTGTAATACATAATGTTCCTTAAATGTTCTAAAGGGGGAGACTAGCTCCCCCAATTAGATTATTGGTTAATGTCGAGAAGAACACCGTGTGCGGCTTCGTTTCTCATTTCAAGTGTGTACTCACATAAAAGTTGTTTCTTCTCAGAGTCACCAGTTTTTGCTAGGTCTCCGATTTGGAAGTCTCTTAAGTAAGCAGTTGCCATCATATCTCTTTGGATAAGGAAAGCATTACTTTCACTTGTAGTTGCCATTACTCTGTTTGGTACTACTTTAAGATCACCGAAATCTGAGCTATAAACGTCAATAGCTGCAAACTCAGTTCTTTTTTCTGCTTGACCAAATCTAGTAGTGTTAGCGTTGAAACCAGATACAGTTTGTTTTATACTTGGTGGACAAACAAACATATCCATTTCTCCGCCAGATTCGTAAACCTCTTTAACAACTGTTTTAAGAATTGTTTCAGTAAGGTCTCTATCTGTACCAGAGTTAGGTAAGTCAGTACCAGAACCAGTAGAAAGAGAGCCAGAAGTTCCTGCATCACCGTTAGTTTTTAACCATGTAGGAATAGATCCTAATGCTCTAGCAGTTGTTGCATCTCCAGCAGCTTGAACTTGACCTTTAATAAGTGCAAATTCTATATCTTTCTTAAGCTCTTTCGATTTCTTTGCAATTTGGTATGCCATTTCATCAGCACGACCTGCTGCATCTACAGCCGATTGTGTTCCAGAAAGTGCAACCACTTTGTCAGAAATTTGGGTGTAGTTAAACGCCCTTGTTGTAGCAGTTAAAGCGTCAACAGTTGCTTCATCACCTTCGATAACTTTGTTAGCGGCAGGTGTAGCAAGACTGTCAAGTTGCCATTCGTGCTTTGTTGATTTTGCTTTTGTACGAGGTATCGCAGACAAAATTGGGGTATCTTCAGGACTAATGTTATAGATTACATCTATTAAATCCTCTCGAATACCAGTAGTGTCATACGTATCATACAAGTTAGTTGGTTGTGCCATTACAGCCTCCTTCTTGTTATACTAAACTACGGAAAATCTTAGCAGCGTCAGTAACTTTGCCTGTTTTACGTAGTGTTGAGAGTTTTTGACGTTTCTCTTCAGCTAACTGTTGACCTTTCGTTTTAGACACACCGCCTCTTACAACTTTAGGAGCATTGACCGCTTTCTTTTTTATTTCTGGTTTAGCTTTTTGAAGATTACGATAATTCATCGCATCTTTAACTAGCATCACATATCTGTGGTCATAAATAGAGTCAATTTCTTGACCTTTAAAGCCCATGTTAGAAAGATAATCACGCATTTGTTTTCTAAATTGCGTTCCTTGTTCAGGATGATTCATTTCTGGAACTTTTATATTTAATTGCTTTTGTTGTTCATCAAGATACTTTTGAAACTCTTCCATTTGAAGTTGGTTAGTTTGCTGTTGCACTTGTTGAAGTTGCTCGTTTTTCTTTCGCATTTTATGCTCTAGTCTTGCAGCTTCTACAGGATCTTCGTCATATAGTTTTTCGAAGTCTATTTGTGCGTATTCTTGTTGAAGTTGTACTTGTGCGGACTTGTTTAATTCGTCAAGTCTAGCTATCTTTTGTTCAACGTCTTTTTTTGATCGTTCAACAAAGTCACTTGATTGCTGTCTTTCAGCAGCAAGTTCCTGTGTTTTACGAGTGTAATCTGCATTTCGTTGATACCCTTGAATTAACTCATCTTGGGTCACCTCAAAGTCTGTACCATCAATGGTTACAGTATAAATAGGCTCCTCAGAGTTTTCTTGTATATCTTCCGACTCAGATGTTTCTTGGACTATTTCCTCACTTAAAGGTTCTTCACCTTGATCTTTGTAAGGAACGTCACTTGGGTTTACAGTTTCCTCGCTAGAAGTTTCTACCTCTGCTTCTTCTGTTGTTTGTGTAGATTCAGCTACTGCTGTTTCTACAGGTGTTTCTGCAGCATCATCTCCAGTCATCAGACCTTTAATAATATTTCCTGCATCAACTACGTTAGTTGGTTGGCTATCTGCCATAACAACCTCCTTATTAAATGTTACACTCCCTTTTGGGTTGGTGTATTCGATTTAAGTCGAATTTTTTTTGAGCTGATTGATTTGAGTTGCAGCGAGCTTTCCTGTTTCCATTACGGTGCGAAAGTGATTCTCCACTTTGTCAGTAATGTGGTATGCTTGCCATAAGACTTTTCTTACTGCATCCTCATCATGTTTTGTTTGAAGTAGGGCATCTTTGTATTCTGCTTTTAGCATTTCAAATGCCTCTTTAAACAACGGTTCGTCAAGAAGTAGTTTGGCTTTCTCGCCTCTTGAAACTTCTTTACTTAGTTTGCTTTGGTTCATTAGTTACGTTTTGCATGATTTGTTGTGCTTGGTCAAGTTGTTTATCAACACTTTTTTGTGCTTGTTCTCTTAACTTGCCTTGCTGAACTAAATCTTCTTTTGCTAAAACTGCATCCCTTCTGATTTCAGCCTCATTAATCTTGGTTCCGTATTGTAATTCTAATTCTTTAATACGAGTTTCAAACTTCAGTATCATTTCTTGATAGCTTTTTTCTAATTCTTTTATTCTAATTTCACTATCCATTTGTTTTCTGTAGTTCTCACCTTGAACCTGTAACTGCGATACTTTTTCAAATTCTGTTGGTTGCGGTGGTTGAGGAGGTGGCATTTGTTGCATACCTACATCTGGATCTGTAAAGAACAGACCAGTATTTTTCAACCCTGCGTTTTCAACAATTTTTGAAAGTGTGTTGTAAATATTTCTTAGGTTAACCATTGGTCCAGCAGGAGTGCCTTGTAGCTCTAATGCTTTTAATTGAGTTTGTAAGATGTTATTTAGGATTGAAAGTTGTTGATCTCTTGATCCAGTTCCAAGTCCTACGTTAATTGAAACATTACATCTGTTTCTCCACTCCATCGGTCTAAATGGTACGAATGAATTTCTGATTTTTATGATTCTTTCTTTGTCTTGATGTTTAACCACCAATTCAAATATTTTTCCAAACATATCTTTAACGCCTGTTTCGGCAAAGATACGTGCAATCAACTCGACTCTCATTTGAGCTTGGGTTAAAATTACATTAACACCAGTTGCTGTTTTGTTAAGAGAGTCAGCATCCATGCCTTGCGAGTATCTTGTTATTCCTGTACGTTGTTCTCTTACTGTGTCAAGATATTCAAGGAGTGGAAATGCTTGTTGATTAATAGTTTGTGTTTGCATTGGCATCATCACTTGACCTGGCGAACCTTTAGTTCTAACTACGCCACCTGGTCGGTTAGTGAGTAAGTCGTCAAGATTAACTTGACCATCCATAACTGCAACTCTGTTGTTGTTAGTTAGATACATATTATCTAACAACTGCCTCATAACTGTTGACTTAATAAGTTGTAAGTCCTCAGTCATTTCAGAAACTGATCTACCGAAGAACCTATGAGGAACCATGATCGGTGTGATAGAAATAAATGGTATGCTATCGCATAATTCATCATCTAAAATACTATAGCCACCTGTACCAGCCATAGTTACTTTTCTTAATTTCGCAATGCCATCGCCTTCAACATCCATTTTCGCATAACATTCAAAAACTGTTATTTCATCTGTAGATGCTTCGCCTGCATTACTATCATAGTCATAATCTAAATTATTATAACGAGTAATTTTTTCTTCGTTGTATTTATCTGATATATCACTTGGTAAAGAGTTAACTAGGTCTGCATCAAACCCTGCTTCAATAAGCTGTGATCTTGTTTGTGTTGTACGGTGTGCAAGAAAGTTTGCATCTTGTAAACTCTTTGCTCTACGTTCAATTAAAAACTCTTCAGGTGGTATAGCTTCAATTTTAACTTTGCCAAATGTTTCAATTCTTGTAATAACGCAATCATGCAACATAGGAACTGGTTGATCTTCTATTTGCTGCATCAACATAGGATCATCTGTTTGTTCCATCATTTTTTGTTTTGCAGTAATAGCATCTTCGTCAGAATATTCTGAGTGTTCTTTTACTTCAACACCATCTTCATCAATAAGCATAGTGTATTCATCATCACTTAGTTTTTCGTAAGTTTCTTGTTCTCGTTTTTCAGATGTATTCCAATATATTTTTGCAATTCCGTTTTTTTGTATTAATGCGTCTTTGAATAATGTGTAAAGTGCAACAAACCCATCGTTATCTTTATTGAATACGTAATTCAAATAATCAGTTGCCTGTTTTGCAACTTCTTCATCTTCTGCTGTGACAGGATCACATCTAACAACATCATCACTAGCTGCAAATGTTCTAAGTAGTGTTGGTAGAATTGATTCAATTACATCACTGACATCTGTTGAAACAACTTGTGAACGACCTTCTTGCTCGTTACCAAATGGTTCACCAAAATAATATTCTAAAGATTTTTGTCTTTGGGTTGTTATGTCTGAACCAATGTAACCAAGTGAAGCGTTAATTTCTGATTGCAATACTGCTGTGACTTCTGGTTCTGTTAAGGGTTTTCCTTTTGCCATATTAAACTATATACCTTGTATCTACGTTAATTTCTGTTTTCCATTGACTCTTTGTGTCAGGATCTATCGCACAACCATAGCGAAACGCATCAGATCCATGCGAACTCCAGTCGTGCAACGGTTTGTTTTTAAATGTCTGCATCTTATCATCATACTCTTTACGGTATTGTCGCAAACATTCAATACCAAGTTTACACCTATTACGATCAAACCAACACTTATCAAGCGTGTTTCTAACAGACTCAATACCGTGTTGTATTTCTAATTTAGGACATACATCAAAATTAACTCCAAGTTCCCTTGCAACTTCTAATCTTGATTTACCTGTACCTAATTCACGTGCCACTATATCGTGTGGTGCAATGTGTCTACCGTAATTGTATGCTTTTTCTTTTAAAACATCTGCATAATGTGCAAGTGATTCTCCAGACGTTTCGTAATAATCTATAAGGTGAACTTCCTCACCTACTCTTTGTGCAAACCAAATTGCAGTTGAATCACCAATCCCTAAATCCCACCATGTTTCTACATCTACGTTTAGATCGTATTCAACATCTACAATTCGATTCTCTTTCTCAGCTTTTTGTATCTGCTTACCATAATAAGCACCAGATACTGCAGCTTGGAAACTACATTCAAACTCTTGTTCGTACTGATCTTCTGGCATGGTTGCCCTAGCTTCTTCAAGCTCATCAGCATCTATAACTTCTGTTTCAGAAGCTCTATATAAAACCGCCTTCCAGTCTCCACCTCTGCGTTTTGCAAGGTCGTAGACATCCCAGAACTGATTATGACCCATTGGCGTACCAATGAATATAACATAGCCTAGTTTGTCAGAAACTGCAGGTCTAACTACCTCAGTCCAAGTACGAGGCGACATTAAAGCGAACTCATCCATACAGACACCATCAAACCCCAAGCCTCTAAGGGCATCTGGGTTGTCAGCACCGAATATTTGTAAACGTGAACCATTCCATAGGTCTACCTTTAATTCGGTCTCATGTCTACTCCCCCCTAATTTCATTAAGGGTTGGGTGTATTCTTTTAAATAGTCAAAAGCCACGTTCTTACCTTGTCGATAAGTGGGTGCAATGTATGCCAAGCGTTGATTTGGTTTATTTAACGCTGTTTTTATTAAGTGGTTTATTGCAAAAACTGTTTTACCAAACCTACGATGACAACATATAACATTAAAGCGTTTTAATTGATTATGGAGTTCTTTTTGTAAGGGTCGTGGTTTGTAAGGTATTTCAATCTTCAAACTATTCCTTCCATTTAACTTCTATTTCGACTGGCTCGTCTTTGTCTCCTTGTAGTTTTTGGTCTATTGAGGATAGTCTAGGGTGTACGAAAGGTGCAGCTTTCTCGGCAGCCCACATCTTTTTTTCAGGGGATGTTTTTTTGTCGTTCAGGATGTTCAGCATATATTGTAGGGGAGTTTTAGCTCCTTTACGTAGCATTTTTTCTAATCTTTCGTGCTTAGTGCCTGCGGTGACTCCTCTTGGTCTACCTGCTCCTGGTCTCTTGCCTCCTCTTTGTGCCATTATGCTATAGATACAATGATCCCTATAACAACAATAACAACTACACCAGCTTTGATGTAATCTTTAGTTTCCCATAATCGGTAATCTTTTACCCATTCGATAATTGCGTTTATTTTGTCCATAATGTTCTCCTTAGTATGGTTTTCTCTTTTTTTTCATTGGTTAACCTTTCTAGATAGCAAATTTCTTCATTAAATCTTGCCATTCTTTAAACGTCAGGCTTTTTTTTGATCTAAGCCATTCAGGCATAGTATCATCGCCAAATTTAGATTTCTTTTTTTCCGCTATAGAACGTCTAGTTCTTGTTTCTGATGGTTTTGGTCTTGCCATAAACTCTCCTTATTCTTTAGGGAACATATTAAGGTTCCCTGCTACTGTTCTGCGTTCCCCTTTACCCTCAAAAGGATAAACGGTGTGTTGACACCATGATGGAAACATTAATAATTTTCCTACTTCAGGCTTTATAGTACGAGAAAAAGGAGGTCTAAGCTCCTCTAAACCCCTTATTCCAGTCTGTCCGAAGTGAAATTGTAAATATCCGTCAGCTAAACCACTCGAATTGTATAATTTAGAGGCGGTATATTCCTCTCCATTAGCTATTTGAGGTGGTATTTTAGTCCATGTAGTGAAACTTATACCCATAATGGTATCAACCCCATGATCGTGTACAGGATTGTAGTCTCTTTCGTAAGAATGAACTGACCATAGGCTATGAACCTGTGGTAATCTCTTCATTGGCGATGCTCCAATGGTCTTTGTGAACTGTTCTACGTACTCTTGTGACATATTTGCCACAATTTGAACTAAAGGCTTCACCAATTCATCTTCAGAATCCATTTTAAGCTGCTCTCCATGCGATATTTGCCCTACGAGCTTATCTGCGAAAGATTCAGCGTTCTTTTTATGCCTTTTATCCAGATACGTATTGAGATCCTCAACCGCCTTTAAAGGTAGTCTAGTCTCTAAGAATAACACTGATGGTGCTACACTAAATTTTAATGTTAGTTCCATTATACTTCGTTACCCCATACATCCCAGCCAGGTGTTTTTTGTCTTGCGAATAGCTCTATGCGTGGTAAATCACCACATAATTCAACAATTCGATCTCTTACGCAGTCAGGTTTACGAGAATGTTCCCTAATACGATCATCAACGATCTGATGAACGCTTTTAGACACTCTCTTGGGTTTGCCTTTAGTTGCTAATAGGCATATTTCGTTATTTGCCCTAGTCCAATATCCTAAACCCCAGAACCATGTGTCTGACTTTTTATTCTTTTTAACCCAACTGAAAGCACAAGTCTTGTATGTAAAACCCCACTGGTTTATGGTTTTTAAACCATCTTCAAGCATTGGGTAAGTAACCCATAAAAACAATACACAATCAGTTTTAGAAATATTTTCCACAGGTAAATTATAAATATCTTTAACCGTCATGCAAACATAGTGATTTTCAGCAGACTTTTCTTTGCCTTTACCAGACCACGTTTTAAAAGTCCAAGCTGGATCTGCGTAAATTATATTATACCGTTTATTTGGGAGTTCCATTATTGCTTATAAACTGATTTGCATAGGTTTGTAAATAAAACCCCCCTCTTTTGATTGTCTGATTGGATCAATAGATATATATACGCAACCGCCCATGCGTAGATGATGGGGTGGGGTGGTGTAAAACCCACCTAATCAGCTATTCGTATAATATATCTTATGTAAAATAAACAACGTAATAACTAAATAATTATTAATTGGTTTTTATTTTGTGTTTAATTGTAATGATTTAACTTATTCTATTAATTTTATAATTTGTTTAACCGATTTGTCTTTTGTGGTGTAATAAAACGCTAACACAAGCAATTATCCATAACATAATATTAAATGATCCATTCTTATTCTTATTATCTCTTATTACAGTTAGGAGAGAGTAAAGAGGGTTTGCAATAGTATTTATTGTTAGTTTGTGGCGGAAATCTGCCAATATCCAACTCAATGTAGAACAAAGGGTGAACATAGTTCAAGTAATATATAATTAATATCACAATTTAATATATTTTATGTTGTAAATGTATAATGAATAGTATTAAGATGAATTAATTCAAATAAAGAAAGGTTAATTATGAAAGATACAGTAACACAAAGCACATTTACAGATTGGTTTCAGGAACACAGACCA
>Ga0315332_10000055_pt1 | contig 34401 bp, 22 predicted proteins | sample M110034915metaG_FD_203455 | JGI IMG/M metagenome (GOLD analysis project Ga0315332, IMG submission 203455) | Ammonia-oxidizing marine archaeal communities from Monterey Bay, California, United States - M1 100m 34915 | ecosystem: Environmental > Aquatic > Marine > Intertidal zone | place: USA...
GGTTCCGGGGCTGTCGGGTGGGTGGGATCATTAAAGGCGGGCATCGAGCGACTCCATTCGCTGCTGAACGCCGTCCGAAAACGGCAGATCTCAGGCAGACTAGGCCAAAGATTCAGGGCTGTCAAGACGTTCACAACGGCCAGAAATTTCAGTAAACTGTTGTTGAGCAGGGAGTTATCAATTCCTTTACGGCTGAAAACCTGTTGCTCTTAGCTTGTTATCGTCCGGCGGGTCGTATCAACCGCAGCAGTCAAACGGATTTTTCCACCAACCAGGAATGCCACTGGCTCTTCACTGGCGAACAATCGCTGCGTGCCGCCTGCTGTCGCGTGAATGATTCCGCGACGGAAGACACTCACCAACGGTATCGCTAACCTTTGTGTCGCTGGCTTTTACGATAGTTTCAGTCTGGTCAGTTCTGTCCCTTCGCCGCCAAAGAACCCCTCCTATGCGTCCGTGGATTCTTGCAGAAACGAACTACACTCAGGTCAAAGACTGCGAATACAGCGTCGCCGTCCTGCCCATGGGGGCGACGGAGCCACACAATCTGCATCTGCCGTATGGCACAGACACGTTTCAGGCCGACGCGATCGGTTCACGAGTCTGCGAGGTGGCCTGGAATCGCGGCGCAAAAGTCGTGATGCTGCCGGCCGTTCCGTACGGCACAGAAACGAATCAGGCCAGATGTCGGCTGTCGATGAACGTAAATCCATCGACTCTTGGCTACGTTATCAAGGACCTTGTGGATTCTCTGAACGGGCACGGTATTCACAAGCTGGTGATTCTGAACAGCCACGGCGGCAACGAATTCAAACCGCTGCTCAGAGAACTGCACGGCAAAACACCGGTGCAGATTTTCCTGTGTGACTGGTTTCGGGGAATCACGGCAGATGTTCAAAAGGAGATCTTTGAAGACGCTGGTGATCACGCAGGTGAAATGGAGACAGCTTTGGGCCTGGCGTTCTTCAATGACTTTGTACTGACGAACGACGATGGTTCTACCGTAGCCGACGACGGAGCCGTAAATGCAACTCGGTTTGACGCCATCAACAATGGCTGGGTCAGCATAACTCGCGCATGGCATTTGCTGACCACGAATACCGGTTCCGGCAATCCTCATCCCGCGACGGCCGAAAAGGGAGAACGATTGATGCAGGTGATTGTTGACCGCCTTTCTACATTTCTTGTCGAACTGGCAGAATCGTCGGTCGATGAGCGGTTTCCGTTCTGAAGCGTTTTCTTAACTGCCCTCAACAAGGTTTCTCAATCATGAAGACGACGTGCGCGTTGCTGCTGTTCTGTTTGACTCAGTCCATCGTCTCTGGACAAGATGTGAACGACTGGGCGGAAGCGAATATGGATTCGCTGGTTCAACTGTATTTTCATTTTCATCAGCATCCCGAATTATCATACGAAGAAAAGGAGACATCGGCACGGATTGCACAGGAATGGAAAACTGCCGGATTTGAGGTCACGCCGAACGTTGGAGGCTATGGCGTTGTCGCATTACTTAAGAATGGCAACGGTCCAACCATGATGTTGCGCACGGACCTGGATGCCCTGCCAGTGACTGAGTTGACCGGGCGTGAATATGCATCGAAAGTCGTTGTCCGGAATACTGACGGCAGCCGGACAGGCGTTATGCACGCCTGTGGACACGATATTCACATGACTAATCTTGTGGGCGTAGCTCGTTATCTGTCGGCACACAGAGACCGCTGGCAGGGGACCCTGATGCTGATCGGGCAACCGGCAGAAGAACGCGTTGGTGGGGCGAAAGCCATGTTGAAAGACGGGCTGTTTGAACGATTTCCAAAACCGGACATGGCCATCGCTCTGCATGTGGCGGGTGATATGCAGGCCGGAAAAGTCGGTTATCGCAGTGGTTATTCGCTGGCTAACGTGGACAGCGTGGATATTACCATGAAGGGACGAGGCGGTCATGGATCGGCACCGCATACAACAGTCGATCCGATCATGCAGGCCGCCGAACTTGTCGTGTCGCTGCAGACGATTGTCAGTCGTGAGATCAAACCGCTGGAACCGGCCGTTGTGACGGTTGGCTCCATTCACGGAGGGACGAAGCACAATATCATTGGCGACGAATGCAAACTGCAACTGACGGTACGCAGCTACGCTGACGATGTGCGAAAACACCTGCTGGAAGGCATCGCACGCAAGGCGAAAGCGGTTGCGATCGGTGCACGGGCCCCGGAACCGATCGTCACCGTATCGGAAGGCACACCTTCTCTTTACAACGACGACGATCTTGCCGCCCGTGTGGGCTCTGTGCTGGAAGGCACCTTGGGTAAGGATAATGTGGAACACGTTGAGCCGGTCATGGGAGCCGAAGACTTCAGTCTGTACGGCAAAGCCGGCGTACCGATTCTGATGTATCGTCTTGGCAGTGTCAGCGAACGACGCCTGGAACAATACCGGGCGGCCGGCCAAACGCCCCCGTCCTTGCATTCACCGATCTATTATCCGGACTTCGAACTGACCCTGCGAACAGGTGTGGCAACAATGGTGGAAACAGTGCTGGCGCTGATGAAGAAGTAAGGGAAGGCGGCGCAGCCGCAAGAGCCCGTAGCCGTCTTTGCGGCTAACCGTATAAATGCCGACGCTCGTGGCCACACTTCGGGACCCACAGCCAGTGAAACCACCGGCAGAAAAAACGTGCAACGCCGCCACAGCAAGGCGAGAGGCTGCCGGAACTACTCTACCGCCCAGTCCTGTAGTGCCGTAACGCTGGGTTCTGTTTGTGCTGCGAGTGCTTCCAGAGCATCGACGACTGCCAGACAGCCGGGTAATGTCGTTACACACGGAACTCCGTACGCCACTGAGGCGGCTCGAATGCGACCTTCGTCCGTGCGAGCGCCTTTGCCGCTGGGGGTATTGAAGATGAAGTGGATCTCTTGATTGGCCATCAGGTCCAGCAGGTTGGGCCGGCCTTCCTGCAGCTTCTTTACGGTGTTCACGTCCAGTCCGGCATCTTTGAAGACTCGTGCCGTTCCGGACGTGCAGACGATGCTGAACCCCAGGGCCAGCAGGCGACGCGCCGGTTCAATCATCTTCTGTTTGTACGACGACGCAATACTGATGAACACGTTGCCAGTGCTGGGAAGATTGGCACCGGCGGCCGTCTGTGCCCTCGCGAACGCCATCGGGAAATCGGCATCGATGCCCATCACCTCGCCGGTCGAACGCATCTCCGGCCCCAGCACGATGTCAACGCCGAAGAAACGGTTGAACGGAAAGACACTTTCTTTGACCGACGTGTATTTGGGTACGATCTCTGCCGTAACCCCCTGCTCTTTCAATGACACACCCGTCATCGCTTTGGCTGCAATCTTTGCCAACGAGCGGCCCGTGGCTTTGGAGACGAACGGTGATGTACGGCTGGCCCGAGGATTGACTTCCAGAATGTAAACGGCATGACCGTCGTCTTCTGCTTTGACGGCGAACTGGATATTCATCAGGCCGCATACCTGCAGCTCCTTTGCCAGAGCATGTGTGGCCGTGCGAATTTCGTCCAGCACGATACCGGGCAGGGAATGCGGCGGCAGAGCACATGCCGAATCGCCGGAATGGACACCGGCTTCTTCGATGTGTTCCATGACGCCCCCGACAACCGTGTCTGCTCCGTCCGATACCGCGTCGACGTCCACTTCAATTGCGTCTTCCAGAAATTTGTCGATCAGCACCGGCTTATTCGGTGAAACGTCAACAGCTTCGGTCATGTACCGTACCAGTGACGCCTGGTCGTAACAGATTTCCATGGCCCGCCCGCCCAGCACATAGCTGGGTCGTACCAGCACGGGATAACCAATACGGTCGGCCGCGGCCCGTGCGGCTTCTGTGGTGGTCGCAATTCCGTTGGGTGGCTGGCGCAGATTGAGCTTCTCCAGAATTGCCTGGAAGCGTTCGCGATCTTCAGCGGCATCGATCATGTCCGGCGACGTACCAATGATGTTGGCGCCGGCGGCCTCCAGGCCACGAGCCAGATTCAGGGGGGTCTGGCCGCCAAACTGCACAATGATTCCGTCCGGCTGCATCCGGTCGCAGATGTTCAGTACGTCTTCTGTGGTCAACGGTTCGAAGAACAGGTAGTCAGAAGTGTCGTAGTCAGTGGAAACGGTTTCCGGATTGGAATTGACCATGATGCTCTCGACACCAAGATCTTCTAGAGCGAAGGCCGCCTGACAGCAGCAATAGTCGAACTCAATCCCCTGGCCAATGCGGTTGGGGCCACCGCCCAGGATCATGATCCGCTTTTTGCGCGGGTCCTTCGCCGGAGTTTCGTCTTCCTGTTCGTATGTGGAATAGTAGTAAGGTGTATACGCTTCGAACTCGGCCGCACAGGTATCCACCTGCTTGAATGTGGCTTCAATACCCAGTTGTTTGCGATGAGTTCGCACTTCAACCTGCGACGTATCCCACCAGAAAGCCAGCTGTGCGTCAGAGAAACCGTTTTCCTTCGCACGGCGAACGAGTTCCGGTGACGCATCTGCCAGACGACTGACGTCACGGATCTGGTTTTCCAGTTCCACCAGTTGCTGCAGGTTTCTCAGGAACCACGGATCTATGTCGGACGTTTCATGGAGCTTTTCGACCGACATGCCGGCTTTGATCGCATATCGCAGGTAGAAAATGCGATTTTCATTTGGCACGGACAGCTTGTTCAGAATCTCGTCGTCACCTGGTCGACGATCCGTGTCCCATAAGTCCTTCTTGCCTCCGCCGAGTCCGAAATGTCCGATCTCCAGTCCCCGCAGAGCTTTCTGCAGAGATTCCCGAAACGTGCGGCCGATCGCCATGGTTTCACCGACGGATTTCATCTGCACCGTCAGTGTCGGATCGGCTTCAGGGAACTTTTCGAACGTCCAGCGAGGGATCTTCGTGACGACGTAGTCAATCGTGGGCTCGAAGCACGCCAGAGTTTCCCGAGTAATATCGTTCTTGATCTCATCAAGTCGATAACCGACAGCCAGCTTTGCCGCAATCTTTGCGATCGGAAATCCTGTCGCCTTGGACGCCAGTGCGCTGGATCGGCTGACGCGCGGATTCATTTCGATGATCACCATCCGGCCGTTGTCCGGATTGATCGCGAACTGCACGTTCGAACCGCCGGTCTCCACACCGATCTCACGCATGCACGCCAGCGTTGCATCCCGCATTCGCTGATACTCTTTATCAGACAGCGTCTGTGCCGGAGCAACCGTGATGGAATCGCCGGTATGTACGCCCATCGGGTCGAAGTTTTCGATCGAGCAGATGATGACGGCGTTGTCAGCGCAGTCACGCATCACTTCCATCTCGTACTCTTTCCAGCCGAGAATGGATTCTTCCAGAAGAAGTTCGCTGATAGGAGACAGAGTCAGACCCTGTCGCACGAGGTCTTCGAATTCTTCGAAGTTGTAGGCGATCCCCCCGCCCGTGCCGCCGAGCGTAAAGCTGGCGCGAATAATGATCGGCAGACCGATCTCCTTGACTGCATCCCTCGCTTCTTCCAGATTATGAACAACGAAGCTTCGGGGGACATCCATTCCGATTTTCGTCATCGCTTCCTTAAAAGATTCGCGTTCTTCCGCTTTCTTGATGACGTCTTCCTGAGCTCCGATCATCTCACAGTTGTATTTTTCCAGCACGCCTTCGTGAGCAAGGTCCATCGCGGTGTTAAGGCCCGTCTGGCCGCCCAGAGTCGGCAGCAGGGCGCAAGGACGTTCCTGCTCTATTATTTTTTCAACGTACTGCCACGTGATCGGTTCGATATAGGTGCGGTCAGCGGTGTCCGGATCCGTCATGATGGTGGCTGGATTGGAATTGACCAGCACCACTTCATACCCTTCTTCACGAAGAGCTTTGCAGGCCTGAGTCCCCGAATAGTCGAATTCACACGCCTGTCCGATGACGATGGGACCGGAGCCGATAATCAAAATCTTTTTTATGTCGTCTCGACGGGGCACTTGTTAAGCCTTTGGGGGTGTACTCACAACTTGAAATCGATCGCACGGAAAGACGCGTCTGACCGGTGTTCCTGCTGTTCTGAAATCCGTGATGTTTGCTCGGTCCCCAATGCGGCGATCGCACAGAGTGACTGCTGTCGGCGTTCCGGGGACATTTCCCAACGGCAGCGAGTAACTTTGCAGGCGGGCCGCAGCGGCAGAGCGCGCAAAATCTCGAGAAGGTTAACAGCAAATCCGGGGCGTTCAAGAAGATTGGCCTCCTTGCACGGGAATTGCAGCGGCAAGGCCATCGTTTCTTCTATCATAGAGCATTTTTCTCTACAGTGACGCACAGTTATGGGTTCATCAAACCGGAAAAGATCCGCCATTCTACTGCTGAAACAGGTACATTTGATTCGGTTTACACATTCCTGAACGAGACCGGGATTCTTCCGCTGGCAGGGGCCCGCGGAAACAGCGTCGATAAACGCACGAAAGAAGCACGTTGCCTCAGAAAATCATCATTGACGCGGATCCAGGCATTGGTGACGCCCTGGCGGTCCTGACCGCTCTGGTGGACCCGTCGCTGGAGGTGATCGGACTTACGGCGACTGCAGGGTCGGTCTCCGGGCGGCAGGCCACACGAAACCTGAAGTTTCTGACTGACCTGATCGACCCTGTCAAAGATCCCAGAATCGGACAGTCTGAACTGCCGGTGGTGGCGCCGCGTCTTTCGTCTCAGGCCGTTCCCACACGACACAGTTTTTTCGGCAGTCACGGGCTGGGTGATGTCACGGTTGACATACCGGATCTTCACAATCGACGCGAATCAGCAAAATTGATTGTGGACCTTGTCCGCGAATTTCCGCAAGAGGTGAAGCTGTTGACACTCGGGCCACTCACCAACCTTGCGGCTGCCTGCGATCTGGATCCGGAGTTGCCTGAATTACTGGATGCGATCGTGTCACTTGGCGGCGTCAATAATGCCTGTGGCGACGTCACTCCTGTTGCAGAGTTCAATATCTGGTGTGATCCGGAATCGGCTGCGGCCATTCTTCGTTTGCCTTCGTTGAAGACCTTGATTCCATTGGACATCAGTGGAACGCCGGTGCTGACGTTCGAAGATGTCGACATGCTGTCTCAGCTTACTCAATCCACGACGAATGGCGGGGTATTGTCATCGATGCTGCAATACGCTATTCGGGCAAATCGTCAGGAACTGGGATTTGAAGGCATCCCGCTGCACGGCATTGCGGCGCTGGCGGTGGCCGCAAAAGCAGAGTCGTTTTCTGTAGATGCGCTGCGAGGCGAAGTGGAGACGAGTGGACAGCTGACTCGCGGGATGACGGTTATCGACCGGCGACAGGTCGTGACCGGGCAGTCGAATCTGGATTTGGTCTCATCGATCGACGCCCCCGGTGTGGTTGATTATTTTTCCCGCAGCTTTCGTCGGGCCGCTCGATAACGCATGAACGCACGGCCCGTCATCTGCAGTTTTGAGAGCCGAAGAGCCGCGGAAATGCGAGCGCTGATTGAACGCCTGGGGGGCTGTGCGATGATGGCACCTTCCATGCAGGAGGTGCCGGTTGAAGAAAACTTAGCTGCCATTGAGGCGATTAATAAGGTGATTTCAGGGACTGTGTCGTACCTGGTGCTGCTGACCGGAGTCGGTACCGAAGCGCTGCTCAAAGTGGCGGCAGCTCAGGATTTGGAAAAAAGTCTCTTGCAGGCAATGGGACAATTGCCGTTGCTGGTTCGCGGCCCCAAGCCGGCGTCTGTACTGAGTCGTTATGGCTTGAAGTATGCGGTTAAGGCCGCAGAACCAAATACATGGAGGGAATTGCTGTCTGCTGTTGATGAGGCGGAGATTAACCTGAGTGATCAGATTATTGCTGTTCAGGAATATGGCACACCAAATCCTGAACTATGTGATGGTTTGACGTCGCGTGGCGCCCGTGTGCTACCGATGCCCGTATACCGCTGGGCGCTGCCGGACGATGTCGAGCCACTGCGTTACGCCGTGCGGCAAACGATCGATGGCGGGATCGACGTGTTGCTGTTCACAAGCGCTCAACAGGTTCGTCATGTCCTGCAGATCGCCGACCGGATGAATCAGCGCGACGACTGGTTGAGCTCTGCCAGCACGAAAGTTGTGGGTTCCATCGGGCCGACGTGCAGTCAGACGTTGCATGCGGAAGGGATTGCGATTAGTTTCGAAGCCAGTCCCCCGAAAATGGGACCGCTGGTCAGAGCCGCCGTGCAGTACTGCTCAGACGCGTCATAGTGGAAATACGTGGCGACGTAGTGGATTTCGGCATAAACAAGAAAAACGGCCGCGGAGAATTCTTTCTCGCGGCCGTTTGTAATTCAGACACTTCGGGTACTGCGACGGTGGAGACGCAGCGAGTCAGGCGAGAACCGAGTCACGCTGAGCGTGCACTCATGAATGGTCCGGGCCTACGCAAATAATTTGAGACCTCCGTCGGGGTAATCCGAAATGTCTGATGTGCGGTTGGAAGAGGGATTGCGGCTCTTTAATCCTTTTGTTTGCCAAGTAGGATGATCGGCAGTCCGATCTGTGAGCTGTACGTTTTTGTCGTTGTGTGTCGGCGATTCAGGCCCGTGTGCCCGAACGTGAGCGTTCCTTGTTGTTATTCTCCCAAAACCCGAGTCGCGAGTCAGGGAAAATACCCAATGCCGTGTCGTGCCGCTGATGTTTCGGATTACGACGATCAGGGCAAAAGCCGAGTGTGCCGGATCGGACAGCGGAATTCTGCCTTATATCCCCATGCAGTGCAGCAGAGTATTTGTGTGCCTGACGGGTCTTCTGACACCATTCTGTGGCAAAGTTCGACAGCTCTTTAACTTTTGGGCTGGTCGTCGAACATCGTGACGACAGAAGCCCCGGCTCGAAGATCCTGCATCGTCTTCTGGCGGGCCGCCCTGGATTTTTCCGCTCGAATGCGTTGCTCAATTTCCTTCTGCACCTCCTGAAACGGAGTTGTCCGTGCGGGCTGATGGTCGACAACACGGTAGACTTCAAAGCGGTCATCGCGGACATGGACTTTTGTCATGCCACCCGATGGCAGGCTGAACAGTTGTTGTTCAAGTGCATTATCGGCGAGACTACCGCGGGTCAGCCATCCCATATCGCCGCGTTTTTCGGCGCTCAGTGCGTCCGAATATTTGATTGCCAGTTCTGCAAAACCGACATCCTCCTGCAACTGCTTGACGACTTCCGTCATCCGGTCTTCAGCACCTTCACGGCCACCATTGCCGGCAAACAGAACAACCAGTTCCTGCCAGCGAATTCGTTCTTTCGTTGTGAAATCGTCGTTGTGACCGTCGTAATATGCCAGCATTTCCACACGACTGATTGTGTCCGGGCTTTCTGCAAGTGTGGACAGATATCCGTTTACCATCTGTATACGGAAGAAGCTTTCCCGCAGCAGATCGACTGAAAGGCCTTCAGCCGACAGAACCTGATTGAGTTCTTCGTCGGTGGTTAGCTTGCGGTCTTTTTTGATGTTTGCGATGACTTCGCCGAAGGGTTTTTCCAGAGATTCTTCAATCACCTGCTGGCGATCCTCCGGAATCTTCTGCTTTAAAGCCTGAACAACAATTTCCTGTTCGATGTAATTATCAAGGCGTCCCTTTATCTGTTTCTGCAGAATCTGCTGCCGCTGTTCATCGGAAAGGCTTTCCTCCGCTTCGATCGCCAGTCGCAGACTGCCGATCAAATCGTCCACAAAAATTGGACGACCATTGACCTCAGCAACAACCGTATTGCCAACGATCTTTGATTCCGACGAACCCGCAAAGCTGACAGTTTGAATCCGGGACTCGTCTTCCGTGTCATCCGATAAAGCGACTGTTGACTTGTTGGTCAGCGACCTGCGGGGAGGTGCTTCCGCGAACACAGGATTGTCGTCAATCAGGCTTTTGCCCTGGCACCCGGACAGCAACACCACAATTGCAAGCAGCCATGGCGCATATCGTCGCTGCGCGGGAAAGAGTTGTGAGGATGAAGTGCGAGCCACAATTGCTTCCATGCAACGGGGGCGAAGAATGGGTGGAGAGGCGCGGACTATATCCGTGTTCGGTCTTCACGGACAAGACCGGATTTACCCTTTGTCGTTGCTGTTTGCTGCATTTTATGCGGCAAAAACTGCCGAACACCAAGTACTGCCAGACGTCCAGAGACCGCATGTGTGTGCAGGCTCTGGATTCTTAATCAAACCACTCATCAGTCGGGTCAAATTTCGGCAGTACGACAATCAGCACTTTCATTCGCCCCAGGGCTCGGTGGCGGACACCGGGCGGAATTACGACGCTGATTCCTGTATGGACGGCAATGATCTCGTCGTTCAGTTCCATTTTTGCGTCGGGACCGCACTCCAGAAAATAGTATGTCTCCGTCAGTGTCTTGTGGTAGTGCTTCCTGGCATTTTCGCTGATCTCAGTGACGTGAACCGTTCCCGGAAATTCGTCGACATCCATGAACGCTCGCCGTGCCGTCCCGCAGGGGCAAGGAACGCCTTCGATGTCTGCAAAGTCCGCAATATGAAAGCGTCTGGTCGAAATTGTCATGGTGCGCGGGTCCGACTTGTGTCAGCAGGTTTGCGGGAAGGTGAAGACAGATACCAGATACGCGGCCAGTTCAGCAGGGCGGCCTGACGGTAGAAACGGGATTTCATGAGAACGATGGTTAAAGCCGTTGAGATTAGCTGTGGGCATTTCAACACTATACGCATCATAGAGTGTAACAAGGTCAGAATCTCGTGCTCACACACGGCAGTGACCTGATAATCCTGCTATTGTTGTGGCTATATGGCAACGGACTTCGCAAGGAAACATCAATGAAACCCATGCTGAACCTGTTATTTGCCAGCGCCTGTCTGGGGATGACGACCGCCAGTTGCGCGGCCTCTCAGCCGAACATCATTCTTATCTTTATCGACGATATGGGATGGAAAGATGTTGGATGCTACGGCAACGACTTTATTGACACGCCACGCATTGACCAACTTGCGGCTGAAGGGCTGCGTTTTACCGATTTTTATGCTGCCGGTGCGGTATGTTCTCCCACTCGATGTGCTGTGCAATCAGGTCAGAACCAGGCACGCATCGGCATCACGGCACATATTCCGGGGCATTGGCGACCGTTCGAACGTGTAATTACTCCGCTGACCACGATGGCGCTGCCGCTGGAAACCATTACGGTGGCCGAGGCAATGCAGGAATCCGGGTATACCACAGGGTACGTGGGCAAATGGCATCTTGCCAGTGGTCCGCAGTTTCAGCCCGACAAACAGGGTTACGAATTTTCAGCGGTTATTGGAGGTCCGCACCTGCCAGGCAGGTATCGCGTTCAGGGCAATCCGGGTCTGAAGCCGAAGCCACGGCAGTACCGAACCGATTTTGAAGCCGATCTGTGCGTGGATTTCATTGGTCGCAGCAGCCAGCAGCAGAAGCCGTTTTTCCTGATGCTTTCACCGTTCGCCGTGCACATTCCACTTGGTGCAATGTCCGAAAAAGTGCAGAAGTACACGAAGAAGGCTACCGACCTGAAGCGAGATCTGCCGCATCCTGTGTACGCCGCAATGGTGGAACACTGTGACGACATGGTCGGCAGAATTGTCGATGCCATTCAGGCGGAAGGGCTGACGGATAATACGATGATCGTTTTTACGTCCGATAACGGTGGTCTGTATCGGCGTTACGACTATCGTGAACATGCTGACGACAACGTCAGTAGCCTGGCACCGTTGAAGGGTGAAAAAGGGGCGCTGCACGAAGGTGGCGTGAGAGTTCCGCTGATCGTGAAATATCCGCCGCTTACAAGGCCTGGTACGGTCTGTTCTGAACCAACGATCAGCTACGATTTCTATCCGACCTTTGTCGATCTGGCAGGCGGCTCATTGCCAGCTCATCAGACGATCGACGGCCACAGTCTGAAGCCGTTGCTGGTGGAGCCGCACACCAAACTGGATCGCACGGCACTGCATTGGCACTATCCCCATTATCACCACGATCGGCCGGCCAGCAGTATTCGTGAGCGGGACTGGAAATTGATTGAATACCTCGACGGCACTGGTGACATTGAACTTTATCATTTGGCCAGTGACATCGGCGAAACGACCAACCTGTCACAGGAAAAGTCGGGTAAGGCCGTTGACCTCAAACGCAAACTGCAGAGCTGGCGGCAGCAGGTTACTGCTCGCATGCCGTATCCCAATCCACACTACGATTCAGAACGAGCTGGCGAGTGGTGGAGCATGCGAACCGGTCGACCTGTTGCCAGTGACAGTCGCAAGCGTTTTCCGCCAACAGAGAAGGACCAGTGAGTATCTCCGAAACGACGGCATATTCGTTCCCCGTCCGGTGATTGAACTCTGATTTCAGAAAAGCAAGATATGAGTATAGCAGCCCATATTAAGACGTCGCTGAATCTTCCTTCCTTCGTTGTGCAGGCATACCTGCAGGTTCTGGAGGACGATCAACTGCTTATCCGTCCGCACGAGGGAGCAAATCACATCGCCTGGCAGCTTGGGCATCTGATCGTTTCCGAACAAAGCCTGAACAACATGGTCTGCCCCGATTCCATGCCGCCACTGCCGGAGGCAATTCTGAGCAACATAGTAAGGAGACGGCATCAAGTGACGAACAGAGTGGCTTCTGCACGAAAGACGAATATCTCAGGCTAATTGAGGAACAGCGAACGGCCACACTGACGCTGCTGGACAGGTTGAGCGACGAAGAGTTGGAACAGGCTGCTCCCGAAAAGATTCAGCAATTCGGCTCCGCAGTCGGTGCGGTCATCGGTGGTCAGTCGGCTCACTGGAAGATGCATGCCGGCCAGTGGGTGATTGTGCGTCGTCAGCTGGGCAAAGAGCGATCTTCTGGACAATCAGCACACCCTGGCTCGCATACGCGTCATCGGAGTGGCGGGAGACACAAAGTCTGAACACGAACGCCGGCCGAAGCGAGGACTTACGTTACGAGGTTGATCAGATTATTCCTCTGCTGTGCCGTGCCGACGTGGAAGTCGGTAAGGGCGGGAAGGTTCCCGAGGTTTCACGCCTCTACCGGGATGTCAAGCAGGACGTCGATATCTTGTTGACCGAGTACTGCAGGACATTCCACGGCCCTGCCACGAAGGAAATGCGGCCGAAGTTTTCGCCATCGAGTCCGGACGCGGAAACACTCGGCCAGATGCATCAACTGTCGGCCGATGCCCCGCGCTAAGGCGGGAAAGGATACGCACTATGCCCGGCGGATCGAATTGGCATCCGGATACACGAAATCGCTACTGCGGTAGAGCCGAAGTGCCAGGACTCAAATCGGTACGACGGATTCGATTCAGGCGTGGAGGCTGATCAAAGCGGCGTGCGCGGTTATGATCCGGGATATTCCGTTTCTTGCATCATGGGAGACCGATGACATGACGAACTCCAACCGCAGGGAGTTTCTGCAGCATTCCACAAGCACGACATTGGGGATCACCGGCGGGTTGACGCTGCTGGCCGATGCGCGATCGGTTGCAGCCGCACCGGCCAACGACAAACTCAACCTGGCGATCATCGGATGTCGCGGGCGGGGGAATACATTGGCGAAGGCGTTCGCCGCTCGGAGCGATTGCGAATTCACTTGGTTCTGTGACGTCGATCCCGAGATGTACGCCACGCGGGCCAAAGGCATCGCCGAGATCCAGGGCGGCCGCATGCCCAAGTACGCCAATGACTTTCGCAGGATGCTCGAAGACAGGTCGGTCGACGCGGTCGTCATCGCCACGCCGCCACACTGGCATACGCTGGCGACGATCTGGTGCTGCCAGGCCGGGAAAGACGTCTACTGCGAAAAGCCGCAAAGCCACAACTGCTGGGAAGGACGGCAGGGAGTCAAGGCTGCGAGGAAGTACAATCGTGTCGTTCAGATCGGGTTGCAGAATCGCTCGGCTCCGTACCTTCACGCCGCGAAGAAGTACATCACTGACGGCAAGCTTGGGGACATCGACCTCGTCCGTGTCTTCAACCAGAAGGGCGAGGGCAACTTCCCGATGGCGCAGAACAGCGATCCTCCTGCCGGTTTCGATTGGGACATGTTCAACGGTCCTGCCCCGGATCACGTCTACAACGAGACACTGCGCCGTCAATGGCGTTACCTGTGGCGTTACGGCGGCGGCGACATGCACTATGACGGCATTCATCAGGTCGATATAGCGCGGTGGCTGGCTGGTGTGGACTATCCGAAATCCGTCTTTTCAAATGGTGCCCGTTACAATCGCGACGGAGCGGCAGAAACGCCGGACACGCAATTGTCCGTGCTCGAATTCGACGACCTGATGATGACCTTCGAGCTGACGCTGAATACGCCGTACATGCTTAAGGCCGATCACGGAATTCGCGACGGCGACATGTTTCCGCACTGGCCGCAGAACGCTGAACGCGTGGAAATCTACGGCAGCCATGCGATGATGGTGGTTGGGCGAATGGGGTCGGGCTGGCAGGTGTATATTCGCCCGAAAAGCCGCAAGCCGCTTATCCGCGACGAAATGTATGGCCGATTTCCCGACACACCGCATCAGCAGAACTTCGTCGACTGCGTCCGCACTCGTCGGGCGCCCAACGCCGACATCGAAGCAGGCCACCTCAGCACGCTGCTCGTGCATTACTCCACCATCAGCTACCGCCTCGGAGGTGAGAAGCTGACGATCAATCCAGCGACTGAAGGCATCGTCGGCAACGAACGAGCACACGCGTTGCTCACGCGGAAGTATCGCTCTCCGTGGGTTGTGGAGGAAGAAGTGTGAGGTCTTACGTGGAACCCCTGCCGCACCCACATATTTCATCGGCAGAGTCTGGCACTCGACCGCCGGCGGTGAAGGACTGAATGTAGACGAGTTTAGAAATAAGACATTGTGAAGGCGGCTGAGAACAAAGGGAAGCAATACGAAATGACAACTCACTTAAGCTACTCACACGCCGCATTCCTCTAACTCAGATGAATGCAGTTCTTCTTCTATATTGGACCGACCACTTTCCAACGGGATACAGTCACTGGCGCCCATCGATCCCGCCGCTGGCGGGCGGATTGGTTTTCTCCCCTGAAGAAGCTATTTCCAATCAATGACCACTCCATCACTCGCAGCAATCAACCGACCTGAGATCGCGTCGCTCACGGTCATCGTGGCCTCCATCCTCGTGACGTGGTTTCCTTTGCGGGGTTGCATTCAATGTACGGGACGGTGAGGCACGCATCGTCTATCGTTCCATGGCTGACTTCCCCCGAGTCGCCGCTCCGGATATGGCCGTTGATTTCCTCGACGAACCCTGGGTCGAAGACTAGCCTTGCCTTACAAGAAAATTGATCCGGGCCGAACTTCTGTCGGAGCCTGCACTGAGGCATGAGAACGCCAATTGCCCCTTCAAAGTGGCCGGCACTGACCTGCCCCCACTAGCCGTGACCGGCCTTTGGCTGATTCGAACTCTCCGGTGATTCGGTTGATCATAAGATCGAGTGGAGCCGTGGACCGACGTTTGTGGTTGAAGATTCGGTTCATGTCAAATTCGATCTTCGGGATACGCAGTTGTTTGGATTCGATTTACAATGACAAAGCTGAATCGCCGTCGCTTCCTTATTGCGACCTTCGCTGGAGCAGCTGTGCTTGTCGCCATGAATCATGTGAAGCCGGATTCCGACCCGGCTGGCAGACTGATTCGGCAGCAATTTCCTTCGCCCCCCGGTAATCGTAACCGCCGCACCGAATGCATATAAACAAAGGCAGAACGCTAAGTACCAACAGCTAGCGGCGTCAGAATGGCACAACGGCCACGCGGAACTCAGCGGCCTCATTCGAACGGGGTGGGCAGTGCAATGCCTGGAAGGTTAAATGACGCAATCTCTTAATCAGCAGCAGGTTGCGGACAGGAGAGATCAACATCTCGAACGCAGCGTTCGAATTGACCGGATGACCTGCTGCCGTTGTGTCTCCAGAGCCAACCCTTAACCACGTGGTTTCAAATCTAAGACGACAAATCAAGTGGAGTGCTTAACTCTCGATGAACTCGCGGCGGGGTGTGACGTGGTTGACCATCAGAACTCGAAATCACTCATCCCGTGCAGAATATGGCCTCGTGCGTTTCAAGCTTTGTGTCGCAAATTTCAGACTTCATGTCTCCCACCAGTAGTCGGAATCAGATATCCAGTTCTTTGACGTCCAGGGCATGTTTCTCAATGAACTCCCGCCGCGGTTCTACGTGGTCGCCCATTAACACTCGGAAAATTTCATCGGACGCGGCGGCATCGTCCATTTGGATCTGCAGCAGTACGCGTTTGTCCGGGTCCATGCTGGTATCCCAGAGTTCTTCGGAATTCATTTCGCCCAGACCTTTGAAGCGTGTCAGCGTCAGGCCCTTTTCACCCAGTTTTCGCAGTTCCGGCAGAACTTCACGAAGGCTCGTCAGGGGTACCGTCTGGTCATCTCGTTCGATGCGGAACGGATAGACCTGTTCGGCGTTTTGCACTCCCGCGGACACAAAATCGGGGAATGTGAAGCCAAAGTCCTTCAACTTCGTGAGCTGTTCGTTCAATGTCTTGATTTCGTGAAGGTCGACCAGCTGGCAGGCAGGTTCAACTTCGTCTGGTGGCTGGCCGTTGCTGTCCGGGTCATCTGCCGTGGCATCGTCACCGGTTGCAGCTGACTTGTCGGAATGATCTTCTTCCAGTTTTTTGACAAAGGCATCCGCTTTGTCGCGTTCGAAGAACCACCGTTCGGAATCACCCCACAGAACTCGAAATCTCCGCAATCGTGTTTCTTCCGCTCCACCTTTGACAAGCAGGTACTTGAGGTCGATGCCACGGCGCTCCATCAGTTCGAGCGGATGTTCCATCTCCCGCAGCACAGCGACAACCCGTTGCAGATTTTCACCGTCGAAAATAGTTCCGTCGGTTTTAGCGACAAGGCCTGCTCCGTCGAGACCGAGATCTGTCAGCTCCAGCATCATTGTTTCATGCGTCTGCACATAACGCGGAGTCTTTCGGCTCTTCTGAAGGACTCGATACAGTGGCGGCTGAGCGATGTAAACAAACCCGCCTTCGACGAGTGGTCGCATATGGCGGAATATGAACGTCAGCAGCAACGTGCGAATATGGCTGCCATCGACGTCGGCGTCGGTCATCACGATGATCTTGCCGTAGCGACGTTTGCTGATATCCATCTCTTCGCCGCCGGCGCCCGGTGACACTCCAATGGCACGAAACAGATTTGAGATCTCGTTGTTGTCGAGGACTTTGACGAGCTGTGCTTTTTCGACATTCAGAATCTTGCCGCGAAGCGGAAGAATGGCCTGGATGTTCGAGTCACGGCCCGTGTCTGCAGACCCACCGGCAGAGTCACCTTCCACAAGGTACAACTCTGTTGATTCCAGATCCCGGCTGCGGCAATCTCTCAGTTTTTCGGGCAGACCGCCGGTTGTGATGGCGCCTTTTCGACGCACCATTTCGCGTGACTTGCGAGCGGCTTCGCGGGCTTCTGCAGCATTAATCCCTTTGGCGATCAGTTTCTTGGCGTTGGCAGGATTTTCTTCCAGGTACTTCAGCAGCCTTTCACCCACAATAGACTGAACAATTCCATCGACCTCCGGATTAACCAGCTTGACCTTTGTCTGTGCTTCGAACTGCGGATCGGGCACTCTGACGGAAATGATGGCCGTCAGCCCTTCCCGGAAATCCTCCGCGGATGGCGTAAAGTCCTTGAACAGGTTGTTCTTCCTTGCATAGGTATTCAGTGACCTGGTGAGGGCGCCCTTGAATCCGCTGAGGTGCGTACCACCGTCCACGTTGCAGATATTATTGGCGAAGGCCCGTACGTTATCTGTGTATCCATCGTTGTGCTGCATCGCGACGTCAACCTCGACGCCGTCGTTTTCGCCACTGATTCGAATGACATCGTTCAGAATTGGAGTCTGAGTTCGATTCAGATATTTGACGAACTCAACCAGCCCTTCTTCATAGTGGAAAGTCTCCGTTCGATCAGCACGATCATCCTGCAGTGTGATGCGGATGCCCGGTGTCAGAAACGCTAATTCCTGCAGGCGGCGAGTTAACACGTCGAATGAAAAATCGGTCTCTGGAAAAATCTCGGCGTCCGGCAGAAAGGAAAGCTTTGTTCCGGTTCTGTCTGAACGACCCAGCTGACGAAGTTCAGATGCGCGAACACCTTTTTCGAAGTCCATCACCCACACATGACCTTCGCGATTGATCTCTGCCGTCAGCCATGAACTTACCGCGTTGACGGCCGTGATGCCGACACCGTGCAGTCCACCTGTGCCGGTCTTGTAGCCGCTGTCACGGTCGAATTTTCCGCCCGCATGGATTTCCGTTAATACGACTTCCACGGCCGGCCGGCCATCTCCCTGAACTTCACTGACAGGGATACCACGACCGTCATCTGAGATTGAAATGCTCTCGTCGACGTTAATCTGAATCTTCACTTCCGAAGCATGCCCGTTGACAGCTTCGTCGATACTGTTGTCGACCACTTCATAGACCAGGTGGTGCAGACCGTGCGAATCCGTCCCTCCGATGTACATGGCGGGCCGTTTCCGAATGCCTTCAACACCCTTGAGATGTTGAATGTCGTCACCGGTGTAGTCGTCTTCTGAAGGAACCACTTCTGACACGTTTGTGCTTTCTGAGCGTATTGAACGCCGCGAACGGCGATAACAAACTAACGAGGCCGATGCCTTAGGTCATATGAGCAGGTGTGCGAACCTGGCAACCTGCTTCCGCTGGTCTTCAGGACTGACTCAGCAGCAGCCTGTTCCTGCAAATCTGCGCTGCTAACGAGTTTTGATAAATTTCAGGGCCTTGATTTGTGGGTCGGGATGTCGCTGCTGCATTGTGATGAGCAGTTCATGCTGCAGGTAGCTCCGAAGTTCTTCAAGAATGGTTCCGTTGGAGACGCCGATTTCAAGAATGCCGCTGCGAAGGCGTCTAACGTGACTTCTGGCCGCTACACGCTCACCTGCCGCCCCTTTCCAGATTTCATTCAGCTCCTGTCCCGATGTCTGTTCGGCCAGTCCTTTCGTTCTCACAATACGCTGCAGCAAATGCCCCAGTCGCGATGGTTGTTCGTAGTGGCTCATCATCCGCCCGTGCGGTTTATCGTTCACTTCTGCTCGATGTCCTGCATTCAACGACTTCACGGATCCTCGCCGAAGGTTGCGAGGAAGAGACATCCGTGTTCTGCCGCAACGTTGCTGAGACCAGCTAACGGTTCTGTGACAGCGGCATAATCACATATGTATAAGAATCTTCGACTCGAAACACGGCCGCGTGTTCTGCACTGGTGAGTTGCAGATCCACCAGTGTCTCTGGTGGCAACACTTTCAGAAAGTCAGCGACGTAGCGCGGGTCGAACGTAATGCAGATTTCTTCGTGGTCGAATTCGATAGGCAGTTCGATTCTTGACTCACCGACATCCTGAGCCCTGCTGGACAGCGTCATCAGGGCGTTGGCAAAAACGAAATCGACTCCGCGGCTTTCTTCGTCGGTGACGATCTGAGCCTGACGAACGGCCGCATGAAAGGGGCTGGCGGCCAATGGAATACTGACGCTGCCCGAATCCGGAATGACGTCTCGATATTTTGGAAAACGGCCTTCCACAAGTCGGCTGTAAATGATGCATCGCCCGGTCCTCATCAGCACTTCGTTTTCGCGAACTGCGACGTCCACAAATTCGGCGTCCGCGTCAATCGACCGTTCCAGTAAAGCCATTGCCCGGGTTGGCACAACGGTCGTCTTCTCCGGAGCTTGAGGACTGCCCTCGACTTCGCAGGCGGCTGTTGCGACGGCCAGACGGCGGCTGTCGGTTGCCGCTACCGTCACTTTTCCGTCCTCGAACTCCAGCAATAACCCACCAAGCGCGTACCGCGTACTTTCGACATCCGTAGCAAACGACGTCCGACGGATGATCTGGCGAAAGACGGACGCTGGAATTCTGAAGTAATCACTGTCGCTGAATTCCGGCACGGGCGGGAAATCACGAGGATCCTCTGATGACAGACGAAACTGTGAGCCGGCAGCTTTCAGCGTCAATGACTGTTCTTCCACATTAATGTCAAACTGATCGTCCTGCAGTTCACGCAGAATGGATGATACGCGAGCCGTGGGAAGCAGCGCTTCGCCGGTAGATGTTGTGGTCACACCATCTACGCTGAAACGTATTGCAACTTCCTGATCCGTACCGACCAGCTCAATGCCGCTGGAACCGAGGTGCATGTAGACATTGCGGAGGATATCTTTGGGGGTACGAGCGGGAACCGCCGAGGCCGCAGCCTGAAAGGCTGTGGAAAACAGGGCTCGATCACAAGTTAACTGCATTGTCTGGTACTTCCGATGACGTCGCCAATTGTGCGACGGAACGTGGCGTGGACTTGATGTCCGGAGATCAACCGGCCACCGCCGGACCGCCTGAGGTCACTCAGGGTGACGGTGTGAAGTGGTCGTTTCTTCGAAGACCCAAGCATAACAGAAAACAGCCCGCTGTGATACCGCTCCGGCGCGTCGTATGAGCTGGAAAAACACTATTCGGGCTGCGTTTTACGCGGCGTGGTTAGCGGCGCTGCCGGAAGGTCGCTGACGGCGTCCACGGGCGAGATCTCCGCCCGGAAATCCGGTATCTGCCAGGCCCGGTATCAGGCGGCCACGCGTGAGGTTTTATGCTCCGACACAGCCGTCTTCCGCGACAGACGTTTGCGCCGAGCACCAATGGCGAGAAATGCCGGCAGCAGAATCAAATCGCCGACCAGTGCCGCAATCAGCAGGCAGAACATCAGCACACCAAAACGCATGGTCGGTCGAAATGGTGACAATCCCAGCGCCAATAGTCCGGTCCCTGAAATCACAGCCGACGATATGATGGGCATGCCCGTCTGCAACAGCGCTTTTCGGACCGCTCGATAGCGGCAACCCTGCAGGGTGCGAGCGTCGCGATAGCTGAACAGAAAGTGGAACGTTCCGTCCACAGCCAGCCCCAGTGCGATACTGGCGGTCATCATGATTCCGATGTCGATCGGATAATCACACCAGCCCAGTGTGCCGAAAACCAGCAGGATGGGTGTCAGGTTGGGAATCATCGCCACCAGACCTGCCGTGAACGACCGCAAAGCGATTACCATGACGACAGTGATCAGTACAAATGCAGAGGCAAAACTCTTCCAGAAACCGTCAAAGATCTGCCCCTGAGCATTTTCCAGCAGCGGGCCAATGCCGGTAAAGGAGACCGGTATGTCCGCACATCGAGCCTTCAGTGCGGATACGGTATGCTTGAGTGCCGCCGGAGAATCGTCCTCAACCCGCAGCGAGATACGCCACAGTCGGCTGCCGTCTGCCATCAGGCCGCCAACGGCCGTGCTGCCTGAAGACGCTGCCAGGTTGGGCAGCGACAAGGTGTTTTCCGAAAGTTCATCAGGAAAAAAATCGGCAAGTGACAAAGCATGACAGATATTCGGGACGTCGGTCACGACGGCTTCGATATCGCGAATTCTGCGAAGACGATGCACAAAAGATGTCTCTGCCTGTCCAAAGTCCACGACGGCCTCGATCGACGTCGGGCTCGTCAGGGTTCGAGCAACAAGACGCGTGTCCTGGACCACTCGATCGTGCTCCGGAAGAAACTCAAGCGGATCGATCAGCGATTTGAGATTCTGCAGACCGATGGCGCAGACAGCTGTTATTGCCAGACCGGGCAACATGACCTGCCAGGGTCTGTTGACGATCGACATGGCCAGCTTTTGCAGAGACCGCTCCTGTGTCAGAGTGGCCGATGACGGCTTGTACCGCAGAGCCACCAGGACCGCTGGCGTAAGAAAAACTCCGACTATAAAACTAAAAAATGTCCCGACGGCTGCGACTGCTCCGAACGCCGGAATGGGGCCCACATCAGAAACGGCAAGGCAGGCCAGGCCAATGATTGTCGTTAAGGCTGCAAAACTGCTGGGACGAATGACACCGGACAGCGCACGACCCACGGCATCTCTATCAGGGTATTCGTGACGATAGTGACCGATGAAGTGTATTGCCGCGGCGGTCGTGAACACCATGACCATGACCGGCAACGACGACATCAGAAAATTCATTTCGTAGCCCATGGCCCAGATGGCCGACAGCATCATTTCGATGCAGAACACGTTGGCCAGCATTAAGCCTGCGGATGTTTTCCAGCACCCGATATTCAAACGCAGCAACACCAGGCAAATCACCAGCGTCAGCGAAAACAGGAATGACGACTGCTTGCGGCTGCCGAGGTGATCAAGCTGTGTGGCGACAATCGGGCCTCCGGCCAGTATCGCGTTGTCCATGTCGCAATATGCCAGTTGCCCGCGAAGTGCGGCGACCGTCTGACTGCGATGGGCGATGCCGTGCTCATTGATTGAAACCAGCATCGTCTCAAGATCGTCTTCAGCAGTCGTCAGCAGATTCACCAGACGTTCGTTGGCTGTGGTCTGCTCAACCTGATTGGACAACATCGACTCAACGACACGGCGCCGCGTCCAGCAGACGGATATCCCGGGAAGGCCGGTCAGCCGGTCAGAAGCCGCCTGCAGCCTGGCTGCCTCCGGGAAGGGCTTCTCGAATGCGATCAGAATCGTTTCGTCGCGGCCAAACGTGTCGCAGAAACGGTCGTAGTTGTCTCTGATCTCACTATTGCGAGGCAGCCACGTTTCGATGTCGTTGTTTGAGGAAACCTGATCGCCAAGAAACGTCAAAACAGGCAGTAAGACGAGACAGCAAAACAGCAACGCCACAGATTGCCGTCTATAGAAGTCTGAAACCATGCACACGCGCCGAGAGAAGGGAGAACTTGCTTCTGCACCCTTCTTCGTATCGAATCTACGACGATCCCTGTGTGATGACGATTACGATGCGAATTGTGTTCCGCTGAATCTTTATTTCGCCACACAGAATCCTCCGCAGATCCCGTGGTTCACGGTTGAACAGTCAAAACGCTAAGGATTCTGTGACCGGAAAGGTTCACCGCAAAGACGCTGACTCACGGTCTGTTGCACATGGAATGACTGGCAAAGCCAGAATATCCTACTCATCGTTCCCCGAAAGAAAACGTCCACCGCTCATGAACATTCCGTTTTCGCAGGGATGGCACCATTCGATGAGCACCCGGTATTCGAACTCCCGAGTCTCACTGGCCATTCGTACTGTCGCTTCGCCTGGTGAAACAGAACCGCGATGCAGCATGCCGATGCCGGTTCGGCTGATTTCCCGAGTCATGGCAGAAATCGTATTTCCACGCTGCGTCTTTATTTCTGCGGGCACCGACAGCTCGAGTCGTTCATTGGTGCGAAGATTTGTAACGTCCGGCTTACCAATGCTCTCCAGCACATCCTTCAAATCTTCAAGGGATGGCCGACTCCATGGATCCTGTGTCATGACTAACTCCACAATGATTTAATGCTGCCCGCAGGCAGGCGACCACAGATTGGGTCCCCTTGTTCAATGTGGAGTCTAGAATCCGTTCAGACCATGCGCTCGGTTCGATCAGTAGAAGTTGGGTAAGTGCGACGTCGTCACCTGCCGGTTTTACGCTCTGGGGCGATTTTGAGGGGCAGGCGCGAATAGCAGGTATGCCACGACTGCGAAGCCGGCAAGAAAGATCCATGTTCGCAGCGGCCACCCGTCTGTGGCTGTCACGCTGGAGCCAGTCTTCGCTTCCGGTCCTGACGAGATCAGCGCCGCATCAAATGCGTTTTCGAAGTCACCACCCGCCGAGTCAGAAAAAGCCAATGGAGTGTCCGTTTGCAACGTCTGCTCTGTTGTGGTGGCAAACTGGTCGAAATCACTGTACGCAACAGGCTGAGGTGCAGGTAGCGTTGGAATTGTCAGGCCCGCGCTGAAATCAGTAGACAATTGTGCTCCTCCTGTGACTCGCACAGGCCGATCTGGTGACGACACCTGCTGAAAGACCGGTTGAGGAGGTGATGCATCAAAGATTTCGGGTAGAGTTTCGTTCATGGTCAACATTTCTGAAGCAGGTGTCTGCGACTGGGTTCCCCATGCAAATTCCTCCGGCTCAGCAACAGGCTGAAGCACATGGTCACTCATGTCTTGTGCGTCACTACCATCCTGTTTGGTGAATGCTGCCCACGGATCCTCAAGTTGAACTTTATCAAATCCGTGTTTTCTGGCGGCTATCAGAAACGGATCCGCGGCCGCGTCCTGTGCTTCGAATTGTGGTTGCGGAGGATCCTGAAAATCAGCCGCCGGCAACGCAGCCTCTTTGAGAAGTCGCTCATCGAATGATGGTCCGACGTCGCCGTCCGTAATCAGCTCGTTCAGTTCCGGAAACAGCTCTGACGAGAAATCGTCCTTGACAGGTGTTTTGGCGGCCACTTTGTCTGTGATGTTCGACGTTTCGTTCAATAATGGATCAAAAACGCTCCTGTCGTCTGTGTTTTTCGCTGCGGCCAAGGCTGGTTCAGCAGTGAATGGATTTGCCTCTTTGGGATTTGCAACGAGTTCAGACAGCACTGATTGATCTTCATTCGCTGAAGACTTGGTGCGTTTATCGTCACGACTTGCAATGAAGTCGGCGAAAGACTGTTGACCGGACTTCGGTATTCCGGAGGCCGGGGTGATTTCAGGCAGTTTGACTCGTTCGTCGACGGCAGTCTCTGCATCTCTATCTGCAGCGGCCAGCTTGTCGAATATACCCTCTGCCTGGTTTTCCATATTCGTCATCGTAGCGGCGAATTTCTCGGTTGTTTCTGCTGCCGCTTCTGTTATCGCTGATTTCCTTTCATCATTCGCGACGGCAGTGACCGTCTCTTGCATTTCCTCGATGTCCACGTCAACAAACGGATCCGGACTGACTTCGGAATCATCTGACGATCTGCCCAGAAGAGCGGCTAAGCTGAACCACGATTTTTTCTTTTCCTCGTCCGGCGTCTCATCGTCCTCGGACGACTCCAGCTCGCTGGAAACCAGTTGTTCGCCCAATTCAGATTGTGCTGACTCAGCGGCTACTGTCTCTGCAGCTTTATCCTGAGCTTCCAGTTCTTCCAGGCTTAGGTAATCCGATCGAGTGATCAGATTTCTCAGCCTGGTACCAGAGCATCCGGATGCGCCAATCAGCATACCGGCAATCAGGATTGTCATCAGCTTGTTCGGAATCATCAGACCGAACCTTCCATGAATAGCGTCTTGAATTGCCAACAGCCAGTGCTCGGGTGGCCCCCGTCTGTTTCATTGTTTCGACTATTCTGATGATTCCCAAAAATCTCGTTGGCGCAAAGGCACTAGTATTAGTGACACTAGGCCACGTGGAGTTCCGATCCGGAGACCGAGGGGGTTTGCGCAGAAATGGGGGAAGGTGGTGGTTGCGCGGGGATAAGTCGCGAATTCTCACGAGGCAGGGAAAAACTTGCTCATGCTGCAGGCAGTCCGGACGTTGCCTTTGGTGAATGCAGTCCGGCCGCACTAATCTGATCAAGGAAGACGAAACTCACAGTGTTTGCGGACCGCATCCAAAGCTGCTTCAGTTGGCAAGGCACGCAGCAGTTGTACGGTCCCCAAAAAAAAACAGGAAGCAACGTGATGTTGCTTCCTGTTCGGTTCTTCAATTCTGGTCTGAATTGCAGACGACTGCATCAGAGATTGTCAGAACTAGTTTTGGTAGTCGACGACAATGTGTCCCTTCTTAACCCGAACGTCCACGGCGTATTTGCCGTAGTCATATCGCACCCGATCTCCATGGCGTCTGCATCTCACTTGTTCGCATCCGCATGGCGGCACGCAGATCTGAATGTACACGCATTTCGGAGCACAACAGTTGCAAGGGTCATTACAAGCACACGGGTCATTAACCTGAATGATCTTAGGGACGGCACAGGGGTGCATTTCGCGTTTGTCGACATACCGCACACACTGAAAGAGCGGCTGTGGTGCTTCGTCAACATAAATTGCACCGTTAAGTACGTTTCCACCGACTGTAGGCCCGAATACCGCACCGGGAACGGCCGGGATAGGGGTCAGGTCAGCCGCACCTGCAGGGCCAGCGATGCAAATGGCAAGGCAAATGCCGGCCAGTTGAGTGAGTCTTTTCATTGTCTTTCCTTTCGTCTTGTTTGAGTGGCGTGTTGATTTGGGCTGCACGAATGGTGAGACATGCGTCCTACCTGTTAAATGCCATCTGAAATCCGTTAGTCAATGTGGATGTGAAGATTGCCACTTGTTTTGGCGTCGGATCCTCCGTTTCTGCCAACATCGGACATTATCCACTGTACGTTATTCGGGCAATGTGGCCAGACTCAACCGAAAATGCCAACAAATTCAGTAATCTGGGAAAGGTGCTTCGTTTTGGTCACCGCTTAGGTCTGTGGGCTCTGGGATGTGTCTGCTGGACACTTGGTGAGACCAGACAAATAAGACACTGCTTTCATGGTCGGGGCACAAACGTTGATACTTTTCATCATCAATCTGCCGACATGTCTTGGGCCTCTTAACCCGACATTCAGTTCCATCTTGGCCGAACTCAGCGTTTGCTTTAGCATCCCAACGGACCTCCCTGAACATCATCGCGTAAAGTGGCCGAGGAACGTTTGTCGATGGACTTCAACATCCGTCCCATCTCAAGAGTCTGCGCTGCAACCGGAGAATCGCTGGTGGCTGGCAGCACGTGCTGGTCGGTATTAGTTGAAGAAGAGGGCCGGATGGTACGTCACGATTACTCTTTGGAAGGCTGGACAGGTCCCCCATGTGCAGCTGTTGGATATTGGCAATGCGAGGTTCCGGCGGAATCCGGTTCGGGGCCCCGGTTAATAGACCCGGATTCACTGTTCGATTATTTCGTGCAGTTGTGTGAATCTCCAAATACGGTGGAACAGGATTATCAATATGTATTGGCGCTGCTGCTGTTGCGGAAACGCCGGTTGATTCTGGATCAAACGGTAGAAATTGATGATCGACCTGTCATGCGTCTGAACGGAAGCGGTGGCGAAGGGCCATTCGATGTTGAGGAGCGTGAACTGACAGAGCAACAGATTCTGCAACTGCAGGACCAGCTTTTTGGCGGAACGCCCGAAGCCGCCGCATAACAGTATTGTTGGCCAGGGACAGAGCCGTACCAGGATCATGGAATGATCGACCACTTCTTTCGAATTCTGCCTGCAGTCGTCGTGCTGGCGATCAGCAGCGGTTGCCAGCTGCCGTGGCACAAGGAAGAGGCTCGGTACGTCGATCCTGCACTGCCCATGAGTCTCAGTACCGGCGAACTGGTCGATTATCTGAATCGGCAGAACCAGGGTCTCGAAAGCTGGCGCTGTACGACAACTCGCATGGAAGTCCGACTGCCAAATGCCCTGCCCGTACGTTTGAAAGGCAACATCGCCTGCCAGGCCCCACGGCGTTTCCGCCTGACCGCGGACAACGTGATTGCTCGTGCAGACCTGGGTTCCAACGATAACCGTTGCTGGTTCTATTCAAGGCCGGGTGAACCGGCTGTGATGACATGGAAGCACGAAGATTCTGCAATGATCCAGCAGGTACCCAGCGGTGTTCCGTATATTGACCCGAACTGGTTGATGCTGGTCCTTGGGGTGACACCACTCGACGCGACCGACTACGAAGTCAGCAAAGGTCTTGCCCGGGAACGCGAGTTGTGGTTGAGCGCCATCGAAGACAGTCCGTCCGGACGACCGCTTCGTAGAGTGGTGAAGGTTGACACAATTCGCGGTGTCATTCGAGAACACTCTGTATACGACAGTGAAGCAAATCCACTGGTGCGAGCACATCTGAGTCGACATCAGTCGTGGAATGGTCATCTGATTCCCAAGCTGGTGAAGCTGCAGTTTCCTCAGATGGATTCAGAGATCACACTGACGTTTGAGGATATCGAAACAAATCCACACCTGCCGGAAGGACTGTGGAGACTGCCGGATGACAATGTCCAGGTGGTCGATGTGGCCAATGTGATTCGGCAAAAGTTTTCTGCCCAGTACGGTCGGCAGAAAATGGCGTCTCCGCCGGCATATTCGCCACGCGTCCGTCTGGAGCCGCCTGTCTTTCGAAAGAACGACAAGACGGCCCTGTCACCGACCGAATCAACTTTTGATGGCGCGTCGGGCGCTACGACAGACATTGCAGCGCCGGACTGGGACACGCCAATATCGTTCAGCAAGCCGGCCACGGCCGGTGACACGTTCGGACCACAGAACGCCGCGTCTCGGCCGCCAAACCCGAAGAGCAAGTGGAACTGGAAGTGGTGGCAATAAGGCCGCGGCTTCGGACCACACATACTGGCGTTGGCAAGCGGCTGCGTCACTGACGCTCTGGCTCTTATCCGGCAGCGGCGACAGCAGCCTTCATCTTTGCCAGACCAGTCTTTGCCACTGTCAGAGCATCCTGTTTCCAATAGTCTCTGTTGAACAGTTCCAGCGACAGAGCGACGGAACGTCCGTTGCCGCCAATCATGTTCAGGATGTCTGAAAGCGGAGCGATCCCGTCTCCGGGATAAACGCGGTGTGAATCATTCATCTCTTCCCGAACCGGTGAATCCGGGTAGTCGTTCATGTGAAATGCGTGAATCGCGGAATCGTTCAGCAGGGCCAAACCGCCAAACTGCGATCCGCCTTTGAAAATGTGATACACATCGGGCAGCAGGCACGCCTTCGGATGGCTGGCTTCGACACAAGCCATGACGGATTCTCCCAGCCGTGACAGGTTCGTGCTGTGCCCCCACACCTCAAGTTGAGGAACCACGCCGATTTCGTCACCAATTTCCAGCAGAGTCCGGTATCGCTCGGCGACAACAAACAGATCCAGCTTCGGTCCCTTTGTCGCCCCTGTTGGGGGAGCGGCGATACGAAGACCACCGATCTGCGTGAGAATGTCCATGTCCCGCTTTGCATCTTCCAGCCCCTGTTTGCGGCGCTCCGGTTCGTCTGCGATCCACTGAGCAAACCCGATCGCGCTTTCGACGGTTAATCCTGCGTCGTTGATTCTCTTTCGTAAATCGGCCAGGCTTCCGCCCGCTTCGACATACTGTGACAGATGTCGCATCCACGGTTCAATGCCCGTGTAGCCAGCGTCAGCAGCGATCTGAACCTGCTCTACAATGTCCTGGGTCTGTTCACGAATCGTGCTGGTATTGAAGCAGAACGTAAACGAATCGGCTGCAGCAAGAGGTACCGGCGCTGCGGCGGTTGCCGATGCTGTAGCAGGAAGCAGCGTGGCAGCTGCGGCTGAGGAAAGAAAATTGCGGCGGGTAGTTGTCATAAGAATTCAGCGGCTGGGGAACGGCGTTTAGACGCGAGTTCCGGGGTTTGAAGAAGAATGAACGGCAGCGGCATTCTGGCGGCAGAAGGAACCAGATGGAAGCCTGCCGTCTGTCAATCTGCCCAGGCCTTTTGTCAACGAGGCAGCGAAGCAAGTATTAGCGGACAGAAGACGAGTTGCGGGCTGGATAAGATCTTAATTCTCAGCTGCTGTCACAGCTTTCCGCTTTATTCTTCTTCCGATCGGCCTGCGGCCTCATTCCAGAAGAACACCGGCCCCATGAACCCCGATTCTCTCACTTAGGTTGGTACTAAAATCGGGGTAAGGTCAGTAGCGTCTTCAATACGGCCTCGACAGCCTGCCGCGATTCCACACCGACGTTGCATGGCGCCTTAATGACGGCATATCGAACGTCCTGGTTCTCGTCATCGAGTAACGGAATCAGAGTGGGTACTGCCCAGTCGGCGACTCGTGACCTCATGCGGGCGATTCGGTCGGCGACGTCCTCTCTTTCCTCGGACGTTCCGTTGTTCAGAACCTCCTGAAAGATCGGCACGGTGAGGGAGTATCCCGGATCGATCCTCCACAACGCATTGGCCGAGGCGATCCGCGACCGGGCACCGAACACGTCATCCTGTCCGGCGGACTCTGAGGCTGGTATCGCATCGTGTGCTGTCGCAGGTAAGAAATTATCGCTGGTGGCTCAAGTTTCGTTTGCTGAATCGGTGTCTGAGCGACGGACATGGGTGACCGTCCACTGCACTATTCCCGGTTTGGTGCAGTGCTTCCGAGGATCTTCCGGATTTTTTCAGTCCGGCAATTTCTGCCGGTGTGGCGGCGCGATGAATTCAATTCCCGGTTGTGCCGAATGTTGCCTGGCGAATGCACTATCTGCCGGAGTCAGACGTGGGTGACTGTTGGCTTTGTTGACAGCCATCGATAGCCGCCCGAATTGTATTGCGTGCCGCACGTGACCGACTTATTGTCTGCCCTGCTCTCCGGTCACGTCGGGTTCGTGACCACAATTGTCGAATGGTATGTGTCTGAGCTGTTGCTAATCGGGTCTGCGATCTCTCACTCTCGCAGATGCAACACTCAATTCAGGCCACCGACATCGTTTCTTATATGATGCTCAGGCAGGGTTCTCGTTACTGTTTCTCCAACCTTCGTGCGTTCTGCTTCAACCGGGACACAGCGATGCCTCTCCTTTCACTCTCCCCTCTTTTATTCTTCTCCGCGGTTCTGCCTGTTCGGTCGCCATGCGTGACGGACGAGGCGTACCGTTGCGATCATGGTAGTGACCGCCATGAAACACCGTAGCTCCCTGAAGATTGCTATGTCTGACATATCACGACAGTGCCAGTTGGGCATGCGCGTCCTGGCGACAGGCGTACTGTTGTGCAGCTGCGGCTGCGCCAGCAGTCTGCTGAATCTGTCGGGCGCAAACGCCATCGGCTCGAAGTTTGCCGACATGGTCAGCGGCGAGCGACAACGGGTTGTGCGCAAGGAGGAAGACAACGACTTCGGAACGAAAGTCGAAACACCGTTGTTGCGCGAGTACATCAGTGTGACGGGTAATAACCTGGTGGCGCTGCGTGGTGTTGGTCTGGTGACGGGCCTGGACGGCACTGGCGGAGATCCGCCACCGTCACACCTGCGCACGGAACTGCTGGAAGAAATGACGCGACGCGGGATCAAGAATCCCGGCCACATACTCGCCTCAAGAAACACTGCGGTTGTCATTGTAACGGCCTACTTGCCTGCGATGGTCAGGGAAGATCAGCGATTTGATGTGCGAGCTGTGTTGCCGCCAAACAGTGAAGCGACCAGCTTAAAGGGAGGGTGGTTGCTGGAAACCCGTTTGTCGGAAGAACAATCCATTGCCGGTCGAGGCAATGTTAAGGGACATCAGTATGCGATGGCTCATGGAGCAATTCTGACGGCGCTGGGCGACGGGGGCAGCAAAAAAGCCAGTCCGGCAATGCTGCGTCGAGGTTCGATTCCCGGTGGTGCTGTATCGAACACAGAACGGAACCTGAAAGTCATCCTTAGAAACGAAAATCGTGGACTCAAGACGTCCAAGCGAATTGAAAATGCGATTTCAAGTCGACTGCACGACTACAACCGCTTTGGTCAGCGGATTCCAATGGCCGAAGCCAAAACGGATCTGATGATCGAGTTGAAGGTCCATCCGCTTTATCGCAATAATTTTCCGCGGTACCAGCAGATGATTCGCAGCATCGCGTACAAAGAGACCGATATTGGCCGCCGGCTGCGAACCGAAGAACTGGCTCGAAAGATATTGGAGCCGGAAACGACCGAACAGGCTGCTCTGCAGCTGGAGGCCATTGGAGGCGATGGTATTCCCTTCCTGAAAACTGCTCTGCGAAGTTCAAACCTGGAAGTTCGTTTTCATGCGGCTCAGGCACTGGCGTATCTGGAAGACAGCAGTGGTGTTGAGGTGTTGAAGCAGGCGGCGATGGAAGAATCCGCTTTCCGCGTGTATGCACTCGCGGCTCTGTCGATTATTTCCGATGCTGATGGTGTGGTGGCCCTGCGCGAACTGCTGTCGGAGGATTCACTTGAAACTCGCTACGGAGCGGTTCGAGCGTTAAAGGAAAACAATCCACATGATCCGGGGCTGGGAACCCGTATCTACGCGCACAAATTCGTGCTGCATGCGATTGAATCCGACGCGACCCCGGCCGTCCATGTTGTACGGTATCGTGCTCCGGAAGTCGTTGTGTTTGGGTCACGCCAGGAGCTAAGGCTACCCGCTGTCCTGAACGTTGGTAATCGAATACGCGTGATGGGCGACGCTGGTGACAGTCAGGTCACGATTTCGAAGTATGCACTGGGCCGCGATCCCGAACGTTTCGTCGTTTCAACAAACCTTGTCGAAATCATTAACAGTATTGCCGAACTTGGTGCAAGTTATCCTGACGTCGTACAAATGCTGCTGGAAGCTGATGCGCAGCACAATCTTGCTGGCGAACTCGGTATTGATCGTCTGCCTCAGGCTGGTCGAGTCTTTCTGCGACGGTCCAGCGAGAGTGGCAGTACAGAAAAGAAAACGAAACTGGGAACTCCGTCGCTGACACCGGGGCTGTTTGATCGGGTGGAAGAATCGGATCAGGACACGACCGAGGAAGACAATTCGTCACTGGCACGGATGTTTGCAGCGCGGGAGACCGGCGACGAAGACAGTAATGACATTGAACAGCCAGACGCAGCGACGGCGGCCGCTGTACCGGATAATGTCAATGACGAACAGATCACTGCAGCTGCGGACAACAGCGGTGCGAGTCTTTCGGAAGAGTCCCCCGCAGGTGATGCTTCGACGGAATTTGAAGTGGAACAGTCAGAATTTCGTGAGCCGCTTACTTCAAGAGTGCGTCGAGTCTTCTTTTCGCCGTTTCAGAAAGAGGAATGACTTTTCTGATCCGCGTTCTCAGGCCGGAGCCTGAGAGCCAGTCGTCAATTCATCAGGCCCAAACAGACCGTTTCTCTATCCAATGCTCAAGTCGCTCGAACTCTTCGGCTTCAAGAGTTTTGCCGACAAGACCGTCTTTGAATTCCACGAAGGCATCACCGGCGTTGTGGGACCAAACGGTAGCGGCAAGAGCAACGTCGTAGACTCAATCAAGTGGCTGCTGGGCGATCAGAGCGCGAAGAGTCTTCGTGGCAAGGAGATGACAGATGTCATCTTCAACGGGTCGTCCAGCCGCGGTGGCGCTCAGTTTGCCGAAGCCACGCTTGTTTTTGACAACTCGTCGCGTTTTCTGCCACTGGAAAACGATGAAGTTTCGGTCGGTCGTCGCCTGTGGAAATCCGGTGATTCTGAGTATCTGATTAACCGGAACACGGCACGTTTGAAAGACGTTCGTGAACTTCTGGTCGGAACGGGTGCCGGGGCTGCGTCCTATTGCATCATTGAGCAGGGGCGAGTCGACCAGATCCTGCAGTCCAACGCTGCCAATCGCCGGCTCATCTTCGAAGAAGCTGCCGGAATCAGTCGCTTTAAGCAGCGGCGTAACGAAGCCGAACGCAGACTGGAACGTGTCGAACAAAACCTGCTGCGGCTGACGGATATCGTTGATGAGGTCGAATCCCAGGTTAACGCGGTAAGGAATCAGGCAAAGCGGGCGATGCAGCTGCGTGATGTGTCCACGGAGCTTGAGAAGCTCTGGGTGGGCATGGTGGCGGACGATTTTCGTCGGCAGTCCATGGTGCGCGAGACGCTTACGAAGACGAAGGATGAAGCGTCGGCACATCTTACGGAAATGCGTGAGCGGCAGCAGCAGGCGGAACGGGAACTGACGAATGCCGATCTTGTGCTGGCTGAGGTTGACGACGAACTGCGCGAAGTGGAGCGGAATCGGGCGGAGCTTCGCAGTCGTATTGCCAGTCTGGAAACGACGTTGCGGCATCATTCCGGTCGTGAATCGGAACTGCAGTCCGAAGGGCTGCGTCTGACGCGTCAGCGAACGCTGATGGATGGCCGCGTCGGCGAAGCGGAGAAGGAAGAGCAACACCTGCAGAACGTCCTGGCCCTGGAACAGAAACGTTTTGCTGAACGCAGGAAGGAACAGGAAGATGGTGCAGCGCGTCTGCACGAACTGCACGCGTCGCTGGACACAGCACAGGCCGGTATTCAGCAGTCCCGCGACGAGTTGATTGAACAGAGTCGACAGAATACTGAGTTGGCGACACGGTTAGGCGGACTGCGGCATGAACAGCAGTCGCTGCAACAGCGTCGCGGTGAACTGTTGGAGGCACGTGACGTTCTGATTGCGGAGACCACAGATCTTGAACAGCAGCTGAAGAACCAGAACGAATTGATGGATACGGCACAGGCCGCACTGCACGCCGCTGAAGAATTCGGCGACCGTTTGCTGAATGAACGTGATGATCTGCTGAATGAACAGTCCCAGTCGCGTGATTCTCTGGCCGAATTGCGCGAGCAGCGCAGTGCGGCTGTCGCCAGAAAGACGGTGCTTGAGGATCTGGAAGTCCGTCAGGAAGGGTTTGGCATTGGTGCACGGGAAATCCTGAAACGTGCAGAAGAAGGCGCGTCCGAACCGTGGAGTCTGATTCGCGGCAGCGTGGCTGACCTGCTCGATGTTGATATGGAAAATGCAGCATTGCTGGAAGTTGCGCTGTC
>Ga0315332_10000057_pt1 | contig 33742 bp, 24 predicted proteins | sample M110034915metaG_FD_203455 | JGI IMG/M metagenome (GOLD analysis project Ga0315332, IMG submission 203455) | Ammonia-oxidizing marine archaeal communities from Monterey Bay, California, United States - M1 100m 34915 | ecosystem: Environmental > Aquatic > Marine > Intertidal zone | place: USA...
TGGATTGCTGGAATCATGCCGTCAGCACGCTCAACGGTACCCTGATCCAGGCATGGCGTGATCCGGGTGTCGTGTGATCCGGGTCTTGCTCAGACATCAATGCGACGACCTGTGATTTCACTCTGTTGTGCTGCCGAAAAAATAGAGGCTGCTCGATACGCGTCATTCAAGTCGCTCATGTTTCGCAGCAGACTCGTGACGGAGCGATGAAATTGTGTCAGCAGTTGCTCGCCCACCGGCAGTTCGGTCTCCAGTGATTCCAGATGGCGACCGGCGTCGTCGAACCAGACGAGATTGGAAGGCAGGTCAACGAAGGCAACGCCCCGTTCACAGCAGATTTGCATGGCCGAGGGTGGACGGAATCCGATGGCTTCCTGCCATGACTGCTGAATGTAGTTACCGCTGCTGATCTGGGCAGTGACTGCAGGAAGTTTCTCTGTGGCGGCGAAGTCGAGGCTGAGAGATCGGTACCCTGACGTTTCATTGATTTGGTGGGACGTCGAGGCGACGTGGATCGGTTCACGATTGACCACGTAGCGACACCAGTCAATCAGCTCAATGAATTCTGAGCGATCTTGTTGGGGCTGCTGGCGACGGTCGCCGCTGGCAGCAGGGGTGCGGCGATGACAGAAAAGCAGTTGTGGGGCGCCAAGACGCGTAGCAATCAGTTCGCGCAGTCGAAGGGTGGCAGGTGCAAAGCGACGCGGAAACTCGGCCATGAAGGCAACGCCGGACTCCTCAATTGTATCCCGCACGTGCTGATCTTTTTCGGGATCGAAATCAAGATTGCCCGCCCAATAGATCGCTTTTCCAGCCTCTGAAGCAGCCAGAATTGGTAGCCAGCCCAGCCAAGTGCCCTGTAGCACCATCACTGCATCGATATCACAGCGGGAAACGAGCGTGCGGTAACCATCAACGGCATCTGCTTGGAATTCGTTGGCAGAGTTCTCTGCAAGCTTGGCCACAGGGCTGAAAACAGCCCGCACATCAAAGCGATCGTGCAGCATCCGCAATGCTGGGCGATGTCTTGTTTGCCAGCCATCGCCGAGTCCGATAAGTCCGATCCGCAGTTTCATAAAGACTTTGGCCAAGAGATTGTGGAAAACAGCGACAGGTTGTTCACAAAGATTTTGGTGACGGGGCTAGCTTCTTCGCCCACTTTCTAAATTCGATGACTTCATCCATGCAGAACAGCAACAGACCAGTACTGATTCCCGAAGTCTCGAATCTACAACAGTTTAGCGTCTCGCCCCTCTGTCGGGTCCGAGGGTGAGGCAACTTTTTAAAACCAGCAGACTGCCTCAGATTAGCGTTTTCACGGACCCGCTCCACTTGTCCCTGCCTGTGCCGTCCTTATACTCCCGCCAGCTTCCCCAGACTGCATATTCGTAATGCTTGCAAATGCGTTGTTTTTTTACATTCGCGGAAGTCTGAGCCATCGCTCCTGCCAGAGTTGCAGCGGGGTTGAGAGGAATTTTGAGTTGTTTCAGGTGAATGAGTAGACCTAAGTACGAGTCTGACCAACAGCTTGGGCGAGGGGCGAACTGCTGCTTGAACAAGTCGACGGAAGAACATGATTTTGTCGGTTTCAGCGTGACGCGAAGCCCCAAACGACCTCCGCAACTGTGTTTCGGAGCAAGGATGGATTGGCTGCTTGCCGGTCGTGTGCTGAGGCTAAACTTTTACATTGATGGAGCTGAAGATGTTTTCGTTGCTACTGACCGTGATTCTGACCACCGCGCCCACAGATCAGCAACTGGAGCAAAGTTACGCCCAGGCCTACACGGAGTCGCTCGAAGAGAAAAAACCACTTTTGGTGGTTGTGGGTGCACCTTGGTGCCCAGCCTGCAGGGTTTTGAAGGAGAGTACTCTCAAACCGATGGCCAAGACTGGTGAATTGGATGATGTCAGTCTTGTGGTGATCAACCGCGATGAAAATCCAACGCTTGCTGCCAAGTTGTCTCTGGGTGAAAAAACAATTCCTCAGATCATTCTGTACACGCCTGGAGAGAACGGATGGAAAAGACGAAATTTGCGAGGTTTTCAGTCAAAACAGCCCATTCGGTCGCTGATTCAGAAAGCGCTCGTGCAGACTCGGAAGCTTTTTTAGATAGCAACCTCGCTCAGTTCCTTCCGAGTTGCCACCGTTAGATCGTCAGGGCTTTCCGTGACGCCGCTGGCGTCACCTCGGCTTCCGTCCCAGACCAGAGGTCGGCTAGGATTAGGCCGCCACGATGATGGCGTTTGCCGGTCCATTTTTGGCTTGACTGACGGGAGTGGGCCTGCTGGGGCGAAATTGGCATTGGAGACAATGTCACCGCCGAAGGTTTCGAAACGATTGTTTTGCGTGATCCGTCTGAATCTGTGGTGAGCGGAGTGGGCCGGTTCGCTGCCTGAGTCGGCGACGGTACAGGAGGAGGGATTTTTCAATCCGACTCCCGACGCATTTTTTGCACTGATCCGCTATCCTGCTGAGTGATGTTGTTGATCAGGGCCGAAATGGTCCGAGCGATTATTTCCCGCATTTAATTGAGAGACTAGTTCAGCATGGATTTTCCGGACGATCTGATGCACCTGATACGAACTGACGAGCCATTAGGGCCGTTGGCGTGGCTGGGAATTGGTGGTCCTGCGAGGTTCTTTGCGGAGCCGATGGACGCAGCGGATGTGCAGCGTCTGATTGCAGCCGCACAGCAGCAGGGCCTGTCTGTTCGTATTCTTGGCGGAGGCAGCAACATTCTGGTGCGTGAGGCCGGCGTGGATGGTTTGGTCATCTCGTTAGCAGGCACCATGAGTAGCGAAATCACCATTGATGGTGCGAAAATGACCGTTGGTGCCGGAGCAAAACTGTCTCACGCTGTGATCAAGTCGGTGGGAGCAGGACTAGGGGGGCTGGAACATCTCGTCGGAATTCCCGGCACGGTGGGAGGTGCGGTGGTCGGGAACGCCTCTGCCGGTGGACGCGATATTGGTTCGGTTGTGAGTTCGGTCACGGTTGTCGAAAAGGATGCCAGCATTAGGACCATGACTCAGCAGGAGGCCGGTTTTTCCCATCGAAAAACATCGCTCGGGGGGCTGGTGGTGCTGGATGTAAGCTTCGAACTGGAAACCCGGGACGTGCTGGCGTTAACCAAGCGAATGCAAAAGCTGTGGATTAGTCGAAATGCTGCCAGACCAACGGATGAGCCTCGAATTGCAATGCCATTCATCGATCCGGATGGAATGCCAGCAAAAGATTTGTTGCAAACTGTCGGACTCGCTGGACTGCGGGAAGGCGAAGTGTCCTTGGATGGGCAACACCCACAATTCATGATTGCCCACTCGGGTGCGACGAGTGAACAATGTCTCAGGCTCATTGAAAGGGTCAGAGAGCAGGTTTTATTGCAAACAGGGATCGACTTGCAGTTGAATCTACAGATCTGGTAGTTCTACAGTCTGCACAGTAGCAGCCTGGCTTGTTGGGGCGATAGATTCCCCGTATCAAGTCAATTGTTTCGTCCACATGGAAGTCGGGGAACACGTCAGTGGCAATGCAATCGGCCAATTCCGAAAAGCAGCGACCGGTTAGGCGATTGGTGGGGCGTTTGATCAAAGCTCCTGCTGCATTTGCGGTGTTGTGGCCTGTGCTCTTGATCGTCGGCGGTTACGCAGCGTGGCATCGTTGGGGAGCCGTTCATGTGGCTGGTAAATACAGCGGCATTGATCCGACCCTGATACAAGTCAACGATCCACCGGCACACGTCAGAACAAATGTCGTCAAAACTGTCTATCGTGATACCGCGATGGAAGGGCTTTCGATTCTGGATCGGCAAGCCACTGCGAAAATAGCGTCTGCCTTTTCCCTGCATCCGTGGGTCCGCAGGGTGATTGGCGTTCGCAAGTTACCCGGTGGGCAGATCGATGTAAGGCTTGAATACCGAACTCCTGTTGCCATGGTGCACGTTTATAAACCCAATGATCCAGACAATCGAAGTTATTTCTTTCCCGTGGATGGTGAGGGTGTGCTGTTGCCGGGCAACGAGTTCGCAGAAGCGGAAACCAGAAATTACATTTACATCGAGGTTCCTGATGTCTATACCAGCAACGCTGTCGGGACACCCTTTGGAGATGCTACCGTGGAAGCTGCCTCGGCGCTGGCGTCTATTCTTTCGCCCTATCGAGAACAGACACAGATTCGCAGCATTGGTGTTCATGGCGACCCACGGCAAACTGAAGTCTTGCAGATGGAATTGACCATGCAGTCAGGCGCTCGCATGACTTGGGGGAGTCCCCCTGGTAATGAAGTCCCTGGTGAGCCGACTGTCCAGATGAAACTCAAATCCTTGTTGGGTGCTGACCTTCGTCAGAATGCAGACTTACGGGTCGCTAGTCCGAGTCAGGCGCTTCAGCGTTAGATCGGTGTTCTGCTTTGGCAGGTCACGTGCTGCGACCTGACGGGTTGCTGGGGGTTGCGTTTCCGATCCTGAGATGAAAATTCAGGTGGTTCAATTGCCTCTTTTCTCGTGACTGTCCAGCATTTTGGCATCAGGTTTCGTCATCATGGCTTTGGTTTCGATTCGATGTGTCGTGACATTCATGGTAATCTGACGCGGTAGGCGTTCGGGATGCTCATTGACCATCGCACTGGTTATCAAGTCACAGGAAGTCTGAATGGACGATTCATCGTTTGAATTATCGCAAATGCAAAATCGTCGCCAATTGATGGGGCGTTCCGCGTTGGGGCTTGGCACGGCCGCGTTGGCGGGTTTATTGACGGCAGATTCTCCCTTTGCCTTGGCGGACGATGTTCCTTCCGATCAGGACCTCAATGGGGGATTGCACCATCGCGCGACTGCCAAGCGTGTGATCTACCTGTTCATGAGCGGAGGACCCAGTCAACTGGATTTGTGGGACTACAAACCGAAGTTGACGGAGATGTTCAATCAGCAGTTGCCCGCTCATGTTCGTAACGAACAACGAATCACCGGAATGACTGCGAATCAGAAGGCTGGGTTACCACTGTGCCCCAGCAAGTACAAGTTCACGCAGCACGAGAATAATGAAGATGGAATCTGGGTCAGTGAATTGCTGCCTCATACAGCAAGTGTTGTGGATCAACTGTGTGTGGTTCGTAGCACGTTCACTGAAGCGATCAATCATGATCCAGCGATCACTTACATTCAGACAGGAAGTCAGATTCCCGGTCGGCCCAGTTTGGGCGCCTGGTTGAGTTATGGCTTGGGCAGCATGAATCAGGACTTGCCGCATTACGTGGTGATGCATGCGAAGACCAGTTTTCCGGAGCAAAGTCTATTCAATCGACTTTGGGGCACCGGATTCATGCCATCGGATCATCAAGGGATTCTGATGCGCAGTCAGGGGGATCCCGTTCTGTATCTGAGCAACCCTGATGGTGTGAGTCGGACTGATCGGCGTCAGCAATTGGATGCTTTGGAAGCACTCAATACGGGGCTGCATCAGGAATTGGGAGATCCGGAAATCCTGACTCGTATCAAGCAGCACGAGATGGCTTATCGGATGCAGGCCTCCGTCCCCGAGTTGATGGATTTATCCGGTGAGGAGAAGGGTACCTTTGACTTGTATGGCGAAGCTGCACGTACGCCAGGTACGTTTGCGGCGTGTTGTCTCAATGCTCGACGCTTGGCCGAACGGGGCGTCCGCAACATTCAGATCTTTCATCGTGGTTGGGATGCACACGGCCGCTTGCCGGCAGAACATGAATCACAGTGCCGTGACGTTGATCAGGGATGTGCTGCGTTGATCAAGGACTTGAAGCAACGCGGAATGTTGGAGGACACGCTGGTTGTCTGGGGAGGTGAATTCGGTCGAACTGCGTATTGTCAGGGACAGTTGACTCGTGAGAACTATGGGCGAGACCATCATCCTCGCTGCTTTTCCACTTGGATGGCTGGTGGCGGCATCAAGCCTGGAATCAGCTACGGGCAGAGTGATGATTACGGTTATAACATCGCCAATGCAGACGGTGATCCGTTAACACCGACCAAAGAAACATGGACGCCCGGTACCATGCACATTCATGATCTCAATGCGACGATCTTACATCTGTTGGGCATCGATCATCGAAAGCTGACGTACCGGTACCAGGGGCGTGATTTCCGTTTGACTGATGTCCACGGCCATGTCATGCATGATCTGCTGGCCTAGCGAGTCGCAGTGATGGGGCTAAATCGGAAAGGTTTTCCGCCCACGAATTGATCGCTGGTCAAGGTAGGACAGACATGGCGTTCGATGTGCGAGATGATCAGTGCATTCCCTTCAAGATGGCTGACGTGAGGCCATGATTTTGGATTGTACATGGAGTCGGTAAGGTCCCGCATCAGCACGACGTTCACGCCATTTTTGGATAGCTGCCGAAGTCCAAATGGTCTTCCCAAAACGCACATGTTCGTGTGCACGCCGAGCAGGATGACATTCTTCAACTCTTTGTGCTTCAGGATGTTCCAGATCTCATCACCCCGGTCACTGATAAAGTCCTTTGCTGCATCGATCGTCAGCCCCTCATGTTGTTTCTTCCAGGGCGAACGCGGATTCAGCCCCTTTGCCTCCAGGGCAGTAGCCCATGCAGCATGCTCTTCTGGCGTGTCATCTTCGCCCCCATCTGATTGGTCAAGTGGATAGGTCACCTGCTCTTCACTTGGGATTGAGCGGCACCACTCATTGATGCCTTCAGGGACAGCTGATTTTGGGATGGTGGCGACCCGCAAGCGAGCTGGGTTGTTCACGTAAGCGGTCACGCAACTGCTGGGCGCATGAATCATGGTCACACCTTTTGATCGCAGGTGCGCTAGCAACTTTTCCATCCGCGGAACCATTTGTGCCTGTCGTTTTACCGCACGGAAGCAATGATGTGAGTCCCACATGTCGCAGACGATGACAGCAGTTTCGGATGCTTTCCATGCCTCGGTTCCCGTTTCGATTTCGTAGCTGTCACTAGGCTCGTCGTTGGCCGAGTGGGGTTTGGGGACCTGATGTTGCAGCGTGACATTCAGGATCGTTTCGGAGGTGTTTTCTGCACGCAAGTAAGGGTGCGTTTGGTTGGGACCAAACCCAAAACCGCTGATCAGGAAGATCACGGCTGAAAGACGTAAAGACATTGCGATAACCATTTCAGAGAATTCAATGAACTTTGACCATTCGTTCATTATAGAGAATCACTTGCCAAGCATTGGCATGCTGGAAATCACCACGGTGTCCGCTGCTCACGACTCCTTGCAACGGCGGCGAAATGCACGCCCGTGGGCCTCATTTCGCGAGCCGTCAACTGAATTGTTGAAGTGGTCCTCGTGGTGGCTTGGTCGCAGCAGTGGTTTCTGCACCTACTGTGGTTAATGCTATTTGGTTAGCAGGTTGCGATACATGCTAATGCCGGCAGGACCGACGAGCACCACGAAAATGCCTGGGAAAATCATTTTCACCGCGGTTTTGGCTGCTTTCTCTTCTGCAATCTGTCGTCGTTTGACTCGCATTGAATCACTTTGCACACGTAGGGCTGCGGCGATACTGTGACCTCCCCCCCATAGAATTGCACCATTGTGAGTGAGAGAATCTTGCTCGGGCGAACTGCCCGGAAAGGACTTTCAGAATGCCCTCAAGCGTAGGCTCGATGGCGCGATGCGGAGCCGCGACTGAACTGCCGTAGCGTAGGACGTAGGACGGACCGAGTATGGTCGTCAACTTCGGTTGCTGGTGGTGATCGACGAGTACACGCGAGAATGTCTGGCGATCGAAGTGGGCCGTTCGTTTACCGCTCAAGATGTGATGGGTGTGTTGCAGTACCTATTCGCCGTACGCGGCACCCCCGAACTCATTCGCAGTGACAATCTTGGCAATGACACCGGCCCAGAGTTTGTATCCAAGGTAATTTGCCGTTGGCTGAAACAAGCTGATGTCAAAACACTGTTCATCGCCAAGGGTAGCCCTTGGGAGAATGGCTATGTCGAATCGTTCAATGGAACGCTTCGCGATGAGTTGCTAAACCGTGAAATCTTCCTGAGCTTCGAGGAAGCTTGTTGGGTGATTGATCGCTGGCGACTGGACTACAACCATCATCGCATCCATAGTTCATTAGATTATCAAACCCCTGCCGCATATGCGGCACGCTGTGTTCTTCCGGCTTCGGCTACGCCTCAGCCTACAGAACACAGCTGCCTTACCAACCCCAATCCTCTCATTCAACCTGGTGCAAAGACTGGGCGGTAACTGGCCCATTCCGTGCCCAGTTTGCCTGCCTGGTATCTCATTCAACCCAACGATAGGCCGCAAATAAGCGTTTTGAGAGAAAACGCCTCAGAGTTTCGCCAAAGTGCTGGTGTGTCGCTGGAATGGTTCAAGATCGCTTGACGTCCCACCTGACGTTGAAATTTTAACGCAGCCTTGCGGTGTCCGTCAGAATGATCAACCCAGCGTGATAGCACGGCCCTGCTGATGGCGATACAGGGCCGAGTTAGGCGACGTTTTGTCGTCAGGCCGTGCGCTGCTCCATGCAAAGTAAAGCAGACCGCCTCTACATAAAGCAGACCGCCTCTACATAAAGCAGACCGGCGCCTCCAATCGGAAGCACCGGCCTGTCGCAATGAGCGTGTTATCAGTCGCTAGACGGTACCGGCTAAACATCAGAGACATTGAAATAGTCTTTTGTCTTCTGCCTGCTGCTGGTCTTGCTTACTACCAAGGGCCCCGAACGTAGTAAGTCCCGAACTGATCCGTGTGGCTGGGCCACTTGGGAGTGCCGTAGAATCGGCCACGTGCGGCGCCGGGTGAATTAGCACTACGACCAAACTGATGGTGAATGGGGTACATCAGATTCTGGCTGACACCCCACGAGTAGGTCTGCCGCATGTGGGCGGTGGGGGGAACAATCAATGCCAAAGGTTGCCCGTACATTTGGTTGTAATAATTTCCATGCCAAGGTCGGTTCATGGAGAAGTTGTAGGACCATACCTGGGCCATTCCGTAGGGATCGCCAGCAGTCGCACTTGTTTGCGAGGCTGCGATGGAAGCGGTCACCAGGCCAACGGCGAGGATGATTCGGTGGATCATGGTAGGCTCATTCATCTGGGAGTGATGGATTGGGTTTCAACGGTCAAAGGACTGACCTGTTGCTGGTCTCGGTGAGTTCGCGTGTACTAGCGTGGGATACGCAGGAAGTTCCAATAAACGTTGCTCGCTGTCTGGCGAACGGGTGGGTAATAGTAGGAAGCTCGTGTCCTATTCATGCCACGTCCGCAGTCATAATGACGGTGAAACCGGTTTTGATGCGGGTACAACATGTGGTGTGGGTAGAAAGGCTGGTAGGTGTAGAAGGTGTGTCCCACATTTGGCGGAATGGGCATGGGAGACAGGTACATCTGGGCGTTCGCTCGGTTGGCCGCGCCTTGAGTGTAGAAGTTGTAGAACAGGTCAGGCTGGCCGTAGCCCCGCTGAATCCCTGGTGCGACGTCGCCGACGTAGCTGTCGGCGGCAACCACGGCGGGGACATTTTCTTCGACTTGGTTGGCAGGTTGGTCTGCGGAAGCGGTGGCTGCGAGGGTCACGCACAGGGTCAAGGCGACCCAAGCGTAGGAAAGTGTTCTGATTTTCATAGGTTCGGCTCCACCGTGAATGTCGCCCGAGCGTGTCGACGGCTGAAATGGGTCGGAATCCAGCCGCTTGGCTGGCGATCGATCCCCGCTGCTTTCGTGCCTCGCAGATAAAAATCCGTGGAACAGCAGCAAAATGGGAACAGATCCTGTTTCAAGGAGTTTTCGGACCAAATACCGCTGATAGTTGACCTAGGAGTCGTTTGCCGCTCTGCTCCGCATGATCATTGGGTTCGCTTTCACGGTTTCGATCGGTATAACCCGCTTCTGCAACAGTCCCTGTTGAGGACAACGTAATCGACTCGGATAGCATTAACGGTATAAATTGCCTAGCTTCTGCATGGTTGATTTGGCTGGTAGACCGCTAATCGCACGAAAAATCTCGCACCACTGGCAAGAAAAGGACCTTCTGGCGTGGCAAAACGTCGAACTCGCAGCAAGACCGGGGCTTCCAAGGCTTCTGGCAAACGAAAGTCGTCGGCCGGTAAGACGGAGGAAACCGAATCGCTCTTTGATGCTCAGGATCCATCACTGGTCGTGATTCCTCTGCGGCAGGCAGCGCAGGAAAAATATCTGAATTACTCGCTCTCGGTCATCACCAGCCGTGCGTTGCCCGATGTCAGAGATGGTCTGAAGCCTGTTCAACGCCGGATTTTGTACACGATGAGTCAGCAGGGACTGAATTTCAGTTCCAAGCATGTCAAATGTGCCAAGGTAGTTGGTGACGTCATGGGACGTTTTCATCCGCATGGTGACAGCTCTATCTATGATGCCTTGGTGAGGATGGCTCAGCCGTTTTCCTTGCGAATGCCCTTGGTTGACGGCAGTGGCAACTTCGGTAGCGTCGATGGCGATAATGCCGCCGCCATGCGTTATACCGAGTGCCGAATGACGGCACTTGCGTCGGAGATGCTCAAGGATCTCGCGACTCGCACCGTTGCCTTCAAACCGAACTATGACGGAAGCCGGGAAGAACCCGTTGTCCTGCCAAGCCTGGTTCCCAACTTGTTGCTCAATGGGGCAACTGGAATCGCGGTGGGAATGGCGACCAACATTCCCCCCCACAACTTGCGAGAGATTTGTAACGCACTCCTCAAACTGTTGCACAACCCGGAAATCAAGGGTTATCAACTCGTTGCCAACGATGCAATTCAGGGACCCGACTTTCCAACCGGTGGGCAAGTCACCAATACAAAGGATGAGCTGCGAGAAATCTATGCTACTGGCCAAGGCACGATCAAGCTTAGGGGAACCACCAAGTTGGTCACTCAGAAGGGGGCCAAGGTTCTGCAAGTCACCTCAATTCCATTCGGTGTGAACAAGGCTGCGATGGTAGAGCGGATTGCGGAGATCATTTTCAGTGGAAAATTGCCACTGGTAACGGAGGTTCGAGACCTTTCGACGGATGAAATTCGCGTTGACCTGCTGCTTAAGAAAGGTGCAGATGACAAAAAGGTGTTGGCCTATCTGTACAAGCACACGCAGTTGCAAAACAACTTCAATGTGAATTTGACGTGTCTTGTGCCCACTGAGAATCCCGAGGTTGGCGCTCCGAATCGCCTCAGCTTGAAGGAAATGCTTTGGCACTTTCTGCACTTTCGCTTGGAAGTGATCACAGAGCGTTTAACGAATGAACTGAAGGCACTTGAAAAACGCATTCACATTCTGAATGGTTTTGCTTTGATCTTTGATGCCCTTGATGAAATCATCCGTATCATTCGCAAGAGTGATGGCAAGGCTGATGCTGCCAAGAAAATCATGCGAAAGTTTCCCGCTGATGCGCGTGGAGGTGGCTTGGATGATGAGCAGACCGATGCCATTCTGGAATTGAAACTCTATCGGCTGGCTCGGTTGGAAATCAATCTCATCCTTGATGAGTTGAAAGAGAAAAATAAGCGTGCCCGTCAAATACGAAAGTTGCTGGCTGAGGATACCAAGGACACAAATTCCTCAGGTCGATGGCAGATCGTCCGCACGGAAATCGAGTCGCTTGTTACCGATTATGGAAAGGACAGCGTCGGTAAACGACGAAGTCTGATCACGACGGTAGAGGAGGAACCGGAGTACACAGCTGAAGATTTCATTGTGGCTGAAGACTGCCATGTTCTGGTCACCAAAGATGGTTGGGTGAAGCGGCAGAAACAAATTGCTGACCCGGGCAAGAGTCGTTTGCGCAAGGGTGACAGTGTGTTGGACTGTGTTGCCGGAAGCACTCGATCAACGATCGGGTTTTTCTCGTCACTCGGTGTTTGCTATACAGCGCGTATGATTGATGTGCCGGCGTCCACAGGTTTTGGTGAGCCGATTCAGAAACTATTCAAGATGAAGGATGGAGAGAAAATCGTGACAGCGATTTCTTTTGATTCCAGAGTCATCGGGAACTTTCGGGAGGATCCCAAGAATCCGGACTATTGTCCCGAGTCCCATGCCTTGGCTGCCTCAACCAACGGCTTTGCACTTCGTTTCAGCTTCGAGCCGTTTGCCGAAACATCGACACGCACCGGTCGCAGATTTGCTCGAGTTGCGGCGAATGCCTCCATCGTGAGTGTTGTGCCTGTTGATGGTACGGAAAACCTGCTCGCTGTATCACGTGCTTGCAGAGCAATGATCTGCACAGTCGAAGAGATCAATTATCTTTCGGGTGCAGGTAAGGGGGTGACGCTGATTCGACTTGCCGCCGGAGATGAATTGTTGGGCTTCAAAGCTTCGACGGGTGACCGTGATTTATTGACGGTGATGACCAACCGAGGCGCTAAGAAGACCATCTCGACCGCCAAGTATCGCGTGACTTCACGTGGCGGGCGAGGAAATGAGATTCAAAAGAATGGGAAAATATCCGAGATTGTGACGTTGCCACCCAAGGCTCCTCCGATACTCAGTGAATCATCCTGACGGTTCGTTTATCCTTTTCTTTAACCTGCATCAGCCCTTGGGGCTGAATAACTACCAGCTGACGGAACGACATCGAGATGGCTGCAAATAAACGATACGAAGGCGAAGACATCGTCGTGCTCGAGGGGCTTGAGCCTGTTCGAAAACGACCCGGTATGTATATCGGTGGTGTCGGCATGGCTGGGTTGCACCACCTGATCTGGGAAGTGGTTGACAATTCAATTGACGAGGCGATGAATGGTCACGCAACGGAAATTTCTGTCACGCTTCATAAAGATGGACGCAAAATCACGGTCTCGGATAATGGGCGTGGTATTCCAGTCGACAAACATCCGAAAACGAAAAAATCGGCGTTGGAAACCGTCCTGACTGTGCTTCACGCGGGCGGCAAGTTTGATGGTAATAACTACAAGACGGCTGGTGGACTGCATGGTGTGGGGGCGTCAGTTGTTAACGCGTTGAGCAAAGAACTTACGGCTGTGGTTCGGCGTGGTGGTGCGCAGTATCGAATGGCGTTTGCGAAGGGAAAAGCCACATCCAAGCTGCAGAAATTGAAAGGTGCAGTGCGGGGAACAGGAACTACCATTAGCTTCACTCCCGATCCCACCATCTTTCCCAAGACCGAATTCGATACGAAGATGATTCGGGCTCGCTTGGAAACAGCAAGCTTTCTGCATCGTGGCGTGAAAGTCATTTACAACGATGAAGTGAACAAGAGCAAGGAATCCTTTTTTCACGAGCAGGGGATCGTTGACTATCTGGCCAAGGTAATAAAAGAACGAAATGCCAGGCCGATACATGAAGCTCCATTCACACTTCGTAAAGAAGATGATTTTCGCATGGAGTTGACATTGCAGTGGACTGAGTCGACAGACGAGCACGTGCGCAGTTATGTCAACGGAATTCCGACAGGGAGCGGTGGTACCCACGAAAATGGATGCCGCGGTGCCATCAACAAGGCCGTGCGAAATTATGTTGATACGCACAGCCTGACGCCGCGCGGAGTCAAGTTGACATTGGACGATATTCGCGAGGGAATGATTGTTATCCTGTCGGTCTTCATTGAGGACCCGCAGTTTCAGGGACAAACCAAGGATCGACTTAATAATCCTGATGTTCAATCGGTTGTCGAGGCTGCCATCAGGCCTGCCTTGGAGCAGTGGATGAACAACAATCGAAGTGTTGCGGATTCCATCGTTGCAAGGATCATCGCCGCTGCTCGGGCACGTGCCGCCTCACGAGCTGCTTCAGCTGCTGTGTCAAGAAAAGGTGGTTCCAAACGGACCATGCTGCCGGGAAAACTCAGTGATTGTGTTTCCGGTGGAAAGGGAGACTCCGAGATCTTCATTGTGGAAGGTGATTCAGCCGGTGGCAGCGCCAAGCAGGGACGCAATCGTAATTATCAGGCGATCCTTCCACTGCGGGGAAAGGTGCTGAATACGGAAAGTGCAACGCTCAAGAAGATTCTTGAAAACAAGGAAATTCAGGACTTGGTTGCTGCCCTTGGTTGCGGAATCGGGGCCAATCTGAATCTCGCTGATTTGCGATACGAGCGAGTGATCCTCTTGGCCGATGCCGATTCGGACGGACATCACATCACGACTTTGCTGCTGACTTTTTTCTATCGTCACATGCCCGCTTTGATTGCAGCGGGGCGACTATACATCGGTGTCCCACCGCTCTATCGCATTGATTTGGGCAAGGAGACTTTTTGGGCAGCCGATGAAGCTGCACGAGAGGAGGTGATGGAGCAGTACACCGGGCGGGCCAAGCCAGAGATCACTCGCTTCAAAGGACTAGGTGAAATGATGCCCAAGGTGCTGTGGGATACTACCCTGAATCCTGAAAAACGACGGATTCAGAAAGTGGAAATTGATGATCAGTTGGAAACAGATCGAATCATCAGCGACTTGATGGGGCGTGATGCCTCAGCGAGATTCCGCTTCATCATGGATCGCGCGGAGGATGCTGAGGCGATCGACGTCTGAGCAGTCAGCGGTGTTCACATCGGTTCAAACGAACCCATTCGGAGGTGTGAGCCGGCCATTGGTCCGTCGCGACGTTGCCTCATCCTGCATCGTGGATTTTCCCACGCCGTTGCGAGCACATCCTGACCTGTTCTCTGTCATTGGGGATCCGTTGGGCGACTACGGTCAATGTCATTTTTCTTGGGTGGTGCATTCACGCTCTGGCCAATGGTGTAGGCCAGACGCCCCATCATTCCAAAGTAAGTGAATGTGGTGAAGATGCTGAGCGCGATGGACGCCACAATGCCCAAGCTTCCTCCTATCGACCACGCCAGTGCAATGAAAAGAAACAGGACGGCGAAGAGCAAGCCGGACGAGAAGTAGAAGCCGCCCCACTCTTCTTGGCACTTCGAAACACTGCGGGCAAGTTCAGGCGAGAAGGGTGTAAAGACGCTTCCCATGTCGAGCATGGACAGCAAAATGAAAGGCAACAGGAGATAAATCGAAAACATGACGAGTGCGATCCCGAGCAGACCCGTGGAATTTGTGAGGTAACAAATGGCCCACATCGGAATTGCAACCAAGCCAGCTGAGCTCAGCACTAAGGCTAATTGGTCGATCCATTGGAAGACATCCATGCTGGGCCAGTCTTCAACCTGATCGTTGCCGTTGGCGACTGACAGTAAAATTGCGAAAGCACAACCGACGGTTATTGCACCTAGTAGAAGGCCGCCGACCATCATGCCAATGCTCAGAAGCAACTGCAGCGATTCCTGCTCGATGGAGAGCAGCAAAGCGGTTGGGATCGCAGCCGCCACTGACAAGACGATCCAATGCATGATGACACCAGGATCTTTGAAAATACCAAATACTGTTTTGATCCACTCCATAATGTTTGGGGTGTCTTCATAGATCGGTGGCGATGCGTCTTCTTCTTGTCGAGAAGCCTCGGCCAGCAGCTCATCAGCTGACTTTTTAAATGGGTCTGCTGTGCCTTTTGCCTCCGTAGTGCCTTGACCAAGACTGAACGTTTCGGCATTCGCGATGTCGATCTCTGGTTTTTTCCGGATCTTGGGAGCCTGGGGGATGACAATTTCCGAGTAACAGTCACTGCATTTGGTTGTCTTGCCGCTGTTGACTGCCTTCGCATACATGATGGTTCCGCATGTCTTGCACGTCACACGAAATTCAGATTCGTATTCAACGGGGGCAGCTTGCGGAGCGGCAGAGGGATTGGGGGTAGAGTCGTTGCCTATGGTTGTCGCGGAGGCACCCAACGCTCGAATTGCATCTAATGCATTCTTCTTTACGGGGGGCTTGGAATCCGACGCCGGCACGGAGGTGTCGGTGAATTGGGATAGCAGTTCTTCTTCTGCGGCTGAGATGTCAGGCCCGAAGTTGTTTCCACTCGATTGTGATGAAACGCTCCCAGCATCCGAAGGGTTCGCTGCAGACGCAGCGGGTGTCTCGATGGGAGGGAGTGAAGACTCAGAAAAAAACGAGTCGTCATCGTTCGACAGCGGGGCATCCTTTTGCGGGGGCGTTTCCTTCGTTTTCGAAGGAACGGGTGAGTTCGGTGGATCGGAATCAATGGAACTTGGGTTTGCCGGTTTAGGGTTTGCCGGTGCAGGTGAGTCGCTCAGCGTTAGCCAATCATCCTCATCCTCCTCTTTGTTGCTGTCAGCAGCAATTCCTGGGGCAAGAAAGTTCTGCTCGCAGTGTGGGCATTTAACGCGTTTTCCCGCTGCATTGTCAGCAATTGATACTGAGCCAGTGCATCGGGGGCATTGGAGCGATTTCGGCACGGCGATCCCCGGGAGACATGATCAGAATCGTGACAGGACAAGATAAATAGGCAGCCACATTCTATCCAACAACTTGGTGATGACAGCAGTCGCCTATTGGATGATCTGGAAAAAGTTTTCCAGCGTGGCCGATCTGCCGATCAGGATGATTGTTTGGCGGAGATGCGTGCCCGATTTCCTTACTTTCGGGGTCGTACATGTTTTGAGCTGCATGTCTCTTGTTCAACGCGTGTGCTGCCGCAGGAATTTTTCCATCTCCCACATCGTCCACTGAAAATATTGATTTCTTTCTCTGCCGTAGTTGAAGAATCCATGCCCAGCTTCGGGGTATTCGATGAAGTGAGACTTTCCTCCGACTGTGGTGAGGCGCTTTTGGAAATCATGAATCAACTTGGGAGGAATCAGTGAGTCCTTGGAACCGCTCAGAATGAGCATGGGAGGCAGACCCGGTCTCACGTGGTGAGCAGGTGAAAAGTCACGAGGTTCCATACCTGCTTGTAAACACTTTTTGCGGCCATTGGACCAACCGTCAACCAAGTCAATGACCGGGTTGAACAGGATCAGTCCTGCTGGTTCTGGTTGGTCGAAACCGTTTCCGGTGGTGTCAATGGTTCTTGATGCGAGCGATAGATGCCCCCCCGCAGATCCTCCCGAAATGAAAATTTGATTTGCGTCAATGTGATGTTCGTCTGCATGATCGATGATCCATCGATAGGCCAGCCTTGCGTCGGCAAGAGTATCTTTGGGAGTCAGGTTTTTTACAGGACTCCGGAAATGAATGGAGACTGCATTGAATCCGCGTCGTTGCAGATAGAGGCATTGTGCGGCTAGTGATTCGGGTTTGCCTCCCCAGCCTCCACCATGAATGAAAAAGACGCATGGACGCTTTTCATCCTCAGCAATCTCAAGTGGGTTGAAAATCCAAAGACGCTGTTGGGGTATGTTGAGGTCACCGTAGGGAAACTCTTTTCCAGTCGCCAGCATGCGGCGAGTCACTTCACTGGTTTCCTGTTTGTTCGTGGGGAGGTAGAGCAGGTCAAATTCAGACTCTCCGTAGGCATTCACCAGGTCGGGCTCTTGGGCGTTCCCGAGGTTTTTTTCGATGACTGCTGCCAATTCGTTCTTCGCTTTTTTGTCTGTAATTTTCATTTGCAGCGGATTGACCTCGATTTCTTCGAGTGGTTTATCTGTCAGCCTAAACAGGCGGCCATTCCGATAGAGCTTGAAATCCTTGTTCAACGCAAACACTTCACGACGAAATCTTTCCTTGTCCCAGCCCGGACGTGAGTCGTACCAAAAGAAAGCTGAATCCCGTTGTGGCCCCGGTTGGTCAAACAGACGATGCGCGAAGCTGATGCCATCGGTAACCGATTCCTCTGGAAGATTTCGGTCGGCCAGTTCCATCAAAGTGGGCAGGAAATCAGAGGCATCCACGAGATCATGATCGATGCCTGGTTTGATTTTTTGGGGCCAGTAAGCGATCAATGGGACATGAATACCTGTCTGTCGCGTGCTTGCTTTTCCACCTTGGATCTGTCTGCCATCTTGCATCTGAGAGACAACTTTGGCGTGGGTGCCATTGTCACTGTAGAAAAGTACAATCGTGTTTTCCAATAAGTTTTTGGCCTGCAGTTTGTCGACGAGTGATCCAACGGATTTATCCATGTATTGAATCATGTCCACAATGTACTCCGGTGCTTCGGATTGCTCGCTGTCAGGATTCCACCCGGGAGTGTCAGGGGTTGGGACAAACGGCCAGTGGGGCAACGCCATTGGATAGTAGGCAAAGGTCGGCTGATCTTTGGTGGCATCGAAGAAGTCAACGATTTGGTCGACCCAGATATCTTCGCCAAATTGTCCTTGATAGGTTTTCAGTTCTCCATCAGACCCAGTTTTACCTTCAAGCATGGTAGGGTTCGTGTAGCGGGATCCCTTGGACTCCGTGTGAAGAGCATGAAAAAGTGAGTACCGGTCAAAGCCCGCATCCTTGGCATGCATCCCCGTTCCACGTCGATTGGACGCACCCGGAAGATCCGGTGGATCATAGGATTGCAATTGCCACTTGCCAAAGATCCCCGTCGTGTACCCTGAATCTTTCAGGTAATGACCGAATGTTTTCTGATTGGGATCCAGGATGCCAAAGTACTTCCAGTTCCGGTGGTTGTATTGTCCGGTCATGATTTCGACGCGCGTCGGGGTGCATAAAGGTTGCGAGTAGGCACGCGTAAATCGAAGACCGGCGGCGGCCATGCGATCCAAGTTGGGCGTTTTGTAGGAGACGCCGCCGTAACAGCCCAGCCCTTCAATTCCGACATCATCCGCCATGATCAGCAAAATGTTTGGACGTTCCGCAGACAGTGAGGGTGAGCTGGAAAAAGCTGGGAAAAAGACGGGAAGCAGGATAATGAGGTGTCTAAACATCAAGATTTCACGGCTGGAAAAAGGGTGAGAGGATTGCTGACCTTATTCTAGCCCAGTCAGTCTTTCTCTTCGGCAGAGAGTTCCGAGCTATTGCGTTTTCCTGCATTTCGATAGATTGTGGGTTGGATTCATCATTTCTCCCACCAATCAATCCGTTTTCCATGCTTGTATCTCTGAAATGGCTGACGAAGTACGTTGACCTGCCGATGAGTCACGAAGAACTGGCTCAACGACTCAGCCTGTCCGGACTGAATCATGAGGGCACCGATCACATCAATGAGGATGTGGTGATTGACCTCGAAGTGACGAGCAATCGTGGTGATTGTCTGGGGCACATTGGCGTCGCACGTGAAGTGGGTGTGTTGTACGGACTGCCGACGTGCAAGCCCGAGCCAAGCCTGAAGTGTTCCGAGCAGAGCATTGATTCCCTGCTGACCGTCGAGAATCAGTTTGAAGAAGCCTGTCCTCGCTATACCGCGAGGGTCATTCAGGGAGTTCGGGTTGGGGCCAGTCCAGACTGGTTGGTTGAGGCACTGCAGTCAGTTTTTTGGAAACGCAAACTCGATGGTAGCATCGAGCAGTATCAGAGTATCAACAACGTTGTAGATGCGACCAATTATGTGCTGATGGAGTGCGGTCAGCCTCTGCATGCTTTTGATTATGCCAAGGTCGATGGTTCACAGATCATTGTCAGGCCGGGGCGCAAAGGCGAGAAGATCGATGCCATTGATCATCGTCAGTACGAGTTGGATGAGACAACTTGTGTCATCGCTGATGCGAAGCAGGCCTCGGCTGTGGCCGGCGTCATGGGTGGAGCAATATCAGAGGTCAGCGATTCAACCCGTGATCTGGTGATTGAGTCTGCCGTATTCACGCCGCTATCCGTCAGACGCACCGCAAGAAGATTGAAGTTGCATAGCCCGTCATCCTACCGGTTCGAACGTAAAGTCGATCCGGTGGGTGTCGAGTGGGCCAGTCAGCGAGTCTGTGAAATGATCGTCGACCTTGCAGGTGGTGAGGTTGTCAGTGGAGTCATTGACACCGCAGCAGAGATGAAACCCCGCCAAGCTGTTGTGTTGCGAGCCAGTCAGTTGGAGCGAATTCTGGGCATCAAAATTGAAGCCGAGGAGGTAACTCGAATCCTTGTTGCACTGGGATGTGAAGCTCAGACAGGTGATCTCGGCTCGACGTCCGGCAAGCTGTACGCTCCTCCCACTTGGCGACATGATTTGACACGTGAAGCTGACTTGATTGAGGAAGTCGCACGTATTCACGGTTATGAGAAAATTCCTGAGGATGCCCCCATTCCAGTGGCTCCCAGTTCCAAACGAGATTTTGATACCGCGATGGAACGAATTCGGCAGGTGATGACCGCAGCTGGTCTGAGCGAAGCGATGACTCCGAGTATCGTCACGCAAAGACTCGACGAATCCCTCAGCCCGTGGACAGATCGACCTGCTTTGGAAAGTGAAACACCGATGCTGAAGGGAGCACGACGGCTTCGCCGAACCTTGCTGCCGAGCTTGGTCGAAGGTCGGGCTAAAAACTGGGCTGCGGCCAGTTTGGAGGCCGACCTGTTCGAAATTGCTCATATCTATCTTCCCAGCGATACCGATAGTGCGTTGCCCGCCGAGCAGTATTCATTGGGGCTCATTGCCGGACGTGACTTTTTTGAATTCAAGGGCGTTGTAGAAACCTTGTGTCAGCGTTTGGGAATTGAGCACTCGTTGCAGGTAGCAGGCGTGGAACGTGCTGGATTTGTTCCGGGGCAGTGTGTTCAGCTAGTGCTACGCGATACGGGTGTGGGTTATCTGGGCACGGTTGATGAAAAGACACTCAAGCAGTGGAAGATTGCAGGCCCGGTCGTGGTCGCTGAACTTGACCTGCCAAAGCTGCTTGAAAAATCACAACTGGTGCCACAGCAAAAATCGGTCAGCCCTTTCCCGTCAATTCAGCGAGATTTGAATTTTGTCGTTGCTGAATCAGTGCGTTGGAGTGACATGGAGCATGTTGTGCGTGCCGCGGTTGGATCGGAACTTGCCGGAGTGACTTATCGCGAGACGTACCGCGACGCGAAGAAAGACGGCAAGGATCGCAAACGTGTTCTGATGAGTGTGGAACTGCAAAGTCACGAGGCGACTTTGAGTGGGCAGGAAGCCGATGACTTGGTAGGGCAGGTGATTGGTGCTTGCCGCAAAGAATTGTCTGCCGAGTTGCTCTCATAAAAAAACTGGCCGGCATGAGCCGGCCAGTCGAAAGTTCTCAGGTGCAGCGCGACTGCCGATCAGATCAGTCCTCGATCGGCGTTTCTTTTTTGCCGTCACGAATGAATGGCTTGCGGACCTGCTCACCGCCCGCAGGTGTGAAATTTCTTACCCAAATGTTTCGGAAGCCAACGGGATTTCCGTGATCCTGAATCGAGATCGGTCCCGTGGGTGGATGCTGATTGTAGGCGGGGGGGCGATTGTAGGGAGTGTCTCCTTTGAGCTCAAAGTGATTCAGGATCAGGACACCGTTATGAATCGCCGTGATGTAAGCGGGCGATACTAGTTTGCCATTATCGTCAAAGCGTGGCGCAGTCCAGAAAATGTCGTAGGTGTTCCATTCCCCCGGAGGACGCATTGCATTGACAGCGGGTGGCGTTTGCTTGTAAATCGCGCCCGCTTGTCCATCAAAGTAAGTAGGGTTGTCGTAGGAATCGAGCACCTGAATCTCATAGCGATCCATCAGGAAAATGCCACTGTTGCCACGACCTTGGCCATTGCCTTTGACAGGGACAGGAGCTGTCCACTCGAGGTGAAGTTGGCAATCACCAAATGACTGGTTGGATACGATTTTTCCTTTTCCGGAATAGGCGACCCCGTCTTTGACTTCCCAACGCTCGCCATTTTTCCAGTCTTTCAGGCTTTTGCCATCAAATAAGACAATGGCATCCGAGGGGGGCGCTGAGTCGGTCTTGCCGGGAGTGACGACGCCAGGTTCCTTCCATTTGATGCCGTTGAGGTATTCACCGGCGTTCGCCGGTGCTGTGGTCAGGATGATGCTAGCGGCAATGACAAGTGAGAGCCGGCGGGTGAAGTTAAGATGGCGTTGCCGGAAAGACATCGATGTTTGTGACATGAGTTGCTATCGGAATGATGGAGGCAGGGCGGTTCCCGTCACCAAGGCGGGAACCTGAGACGACAGAAGTATGATTCGTAGAGTGTCGGCAATCAATCACTTGGCCTGGGGATGAGATCAAAAGCGACAGACCTTTGTTGAGAATTTTTGGTTCGCTAAAACCCTCACCTGAACGGCAGATTTGTCCGTGTTTTGGCTTGGTTTGGCAGTAAAAGCCAGCATTGACGCCGAATTGGGAAAACTGCTATTCCCTCGACCATGCACATCGTTTCACCCTACCACGCCGCCGCGGTCGTTCTCTTGACTGTTTTATGCTGCCCATTCTCGCATGGACAGGATTTACTGCCGTCTGGTCTTCAGGTGGCAGATGAAAGTGTCTCTTTGCAACAGGTTCCGCCAAATGCTGGCATGGTGGCAACGAAGAGCAATTCAGTGGACAAAGCAAAAACGCAGGCTTGCGTGCTGCTGAAAAACGATAACGTGCTATTCGGTCGAGCGAGGCAGTTGGGTGAATTCGTAATGGTCACCACCGCGGCCGGCGGCGAAGTCCGCTTGCCCCGGGTCAGTGTCGCTTGCTGGGCTGAGAATATTCGAGACTTGTATCAGTTTCGCGTTGACCAAAGAGGGAAACCCAATCTGCGGAGCCACCTGCGTGATGCACGTTGGTGTGTGCGATACGATCTTTATGACCTCGCCGCCAGAGAATTGATTGCTGCTCGTCGTATCGATCCTGACAACAAAGAGGCAATCATTCTGGAGAACCGGCTTCGTAATCTCGTGGCTCCCCGACCTGTGATCAAGGCCGCTGCTACCAGAATCGGCTCAGGTCAAACTGCGACTTCTGTCAATCATGAGGATGAAATCAGGCCGGCAGCCTTCAGTGCTGACCATTCCGACACCATTGATTTCGCCCCCGATACGATTCGACGTTTCGCAAGCCACATTCAACCGATGCTGATGAATCGATGTGGTGTCTGTCACCAGACCATGGCACGGACTGTTAACAACCAAATTCCTGAGACCAAGTGGCAGTTGCTGATTCCCAGTGTGGGCTCCCGAGCGTCTGCAGCAATTACGCGCAGTAACCTGCAGGGCATGATCCCGTACATTGATGCACAAGCACCAAAAAACAGCCCACTGCTGGTGATGGCCACGACCGACCACGGGGGTAGTCCAGTTCCTCTGAGTCAACGTAACACCAAGGCGATTCAATCACTTGATTACTGGGTGAAGATCGCAGCAGATTCGCTTCGAAACGGGAAGCAACTATCTCGGGACCAAGGGGGAGCATCTGGAAATGATGTTCAGGAGAAAATCAGTCGTGAACGCAAGGCTGTTCCACCACTTGGCAGTTCTGCACTTGCCCCGATGCATTCTGCGCTCGACAGAGCGTTAGAGACAGGCAATGATTCCTTGACGGATGAACCGGGGGTGCCAGCAGCGAAAGACGCACCCGAGCATAGTGCTAAATCCGCGCCGCACCGTTTGCCACCTGTGTCGAATCCCTTCGACCCAGAGCTTTTTAATCGCCGTTTTCATGCGGCCAAATCAGACTGATCACCGAGCCAGGATTTCTGTAGTCGGCGTGGGGGCGAAATCGCTTCAGGTTTGGATTTGAATCCGTCCATCCATTGAACTAAGCCCGTTGAGTTGGATGCGGCTTCTGCTTCGATCAGGTAAACTTTGAGTCTAATTTCTGATTGCCCTGTTTGGAGACACATTGATGCTGATTTGGACTTCACGCGTCAAACCATTACTGACGATTGCACTCGTTGCTGGTGGGGCTTTGGTGTGTGGAAGCGTCGCCGCGCAGTCCGGTGCAAATAGAAAATCGGCGGGTAGCCCCTTTGAACAGTGGGATACGAATCGTGATGGCTACTTGAGTCGGGAGGAGTTTCCAAAGCGTTTTCCTGCTGGATTATTCAAGCAGATTGATCAAGACAGAGACGGAAGACTGTCCAGAAAAGAGGATGATCGCTTTCGTGCGAGTCGTCGGTCTGACAGCAATGGACGTCGAAACGTGGGGGACTCGGGCAACGATCGTATTCGCTTACCTCAGGGTTCGACCGTCGACCGGGATCTCGTTTACGAAGTAATTCAAGGCAGAAAGTTGCCTCTCGATTTGTATCGGCCCAAGTCTACGAATCCGACAGCACTGGTCATCTGGATTCATGGGGGTGGGTGGAAAAGTGGTTCCAAGGCTGGCGGGGGACCCGCCGTTTTTCAACTGCTGCAGCGTGGCTACGCTGTCGCATCGGTCGAATATCGTTTAAGCGGTGAGGCTGTTTTTCCTGCAGCGATCGAAGACTGCAAGGCGTCAGTCAGTTTCCTGAGGTTGAATGCAGACAAATACAATCTTGATCCAAAACGATTTGGTGTGTGGGGTTCCTCCGCAGGAGGTCATCTCGTGTCCTTGCTGGGAACGACCATTGATGTTGATCAGTTTGATACTCATCCAGTGACTCGTAAGGCTTCGTCCAGCGTTCAGGCTGTGTGTAACTGGTTTGGACCGAGTGATTTTCTTCGCATGAATGATTTTCCCGGCAGAATCAATCATGATGCTGCTGATTCGCCCGAGTCCCGTTTTATTGGTGCCGCGATTCAAAAGAACCCTGAGAAGGTGCAGCGTGCCAATCCTGCGCACTATGCTAGCGCAGGAGATCCTCCCTTTTTGCATCTTCATGGTGATAAGGATCAGTTGGTGCCATTCAACCAAAGCGAAATCCTACACGCTGCTCTGAAGTCAGCTGGCGTCGAGACCACGTTGTATAAAGTGGTCGGTGGAGGTCATGGGTTTGGTGGTTCCAGGGACAGTCGAGAAGAATTGATTGAAAAATCGATTCAGTTCTTTGATTCCAAACTACGTTCTGACACGCCTTAAGGGTGCAAATTTAGTGATTCACATGGGCAGGAATAATTATCAGGGAATGCCTGTTGCACAGATGCAAACTTCCCAGCCTGCGTGTTGTGTCTCTTCCTGTCTAATTGTTTCGACGTGAAAGGATGGCGGTTGCGAATGCTTCACCCATGACGGCAAAGGTCTTCGCGCAGCCAAGGTAGTGGTATCCTGCATTGGAGGCACCGCGTTCCCATTGAGCACGCTCGGCCGCCGTGATCAATTCAGACTCATATTGTGTCACATAGTCTTTTTGCTGCTGTGCAGTCATCTTGCCATCTTTATTGGCATGGTTCTTGTTCTTTGTGCGAAGCAAGTAACGCATCTGGCGAACCTTTCCCCGCTTGTCATCAATGGTAGCGAGTGATGCATCCCAGAATTCCGAAGTCTGAATCGCAGTCACTGGTTCTTGCAGATCGGGGAGATCAGCAGTGGCAGCCATGGCATCGCGAAATTCCGCGTTTTTTTCATTCGGATTCTTACCTCCGACACCCATCACTCCAATCACCACGGGAAGATCGGGAACATTAAGGTCTTTTCGGATATCACGAATCAGGTGCCCAAGGTTTTGGGTGTAGGCTTCAAAGCGGTTGGTGGATGTGTTCTTTGCTGTTTCGGGATAGGCATTGCGATTGACCATGTCATTAAAACCCTGGAACCAGACGAAGCCAGCGACTTCGTAGCCATCTTCCGATTTGTAATTCGGGCAAATTCGTCCAATGTCGGACAACACAAAATGGATGTGCTTGATCATCAATCGGTAATAATGCCCAGCGTTTTCCGGTGAATTGCGTTCACGTTCCTTGTCGGCATCAGATTGTTGGTAAGGGCCAGCACTAGGCGGGCGATAGTCATAAAACAGCGACTTACCACCCCACGCTGCTTTGATGATCAGGACGTCCTCATCAAAAGCATCATCCATCGTGATCCCAAAGGTAAATTCGGGACCAATTTTGCCACCATCTTCTGCGGGGTTGCGGCGAGATCCGTAACCGGCAGTCAAACGCCCGTGCCCTTCGCCATTCTTGTCACCAGCGCCTGTAAAATAGGAAATCCATGCACCGTCGCAAGTGTGTGGCTCTCCTGATGCATCACGCATTTTCTCAAGTAACGGAGCGGTCTTTGGATCATCGGCCAGGTAATCAAACGTTTCTACTTTTGCGTGACCCTCCATGTTCGACTGACCTGCCAAAATGAAGACTTTGAGTGGACCTTTGCCTGAAGCTGATGGGGTAGCACTGAACAAAGGAAGCAGGAACAGGGTCACAGCACAGGCGACACGCATTTGACACAAAGGCATGGGAGACTCAGTTGGACGGGGTGAAACTGGAATTGGGCAGGCTATGGAAATGTTGTTGTTGGAATCGAACCACTGGCCGAGTGCTATTACGCTCGTCGCTGTCCAGTGACATTAAGATTCTAATGTTATCTTGAGTGATCAAGGGCGCCTGTCAGGAAAGCGTAACAAGCATTGCGTTAGGGTTTGTTGCCGACTGACTGTTAATAAAAGTACAAACGATTGATTATGGTTGACCAGGAAAACGAGCCAGTACATGGCATGCGGCGTTCGGAAGATGTCCTCGGACCGAAACCCCGGGGGATTTTAGAAACCGTGGTTTACTGTGAATGCTTGTCAGCAGCTCGTGACTTTTACGAAGACGTGGTCGGGCTAGAGGTCGTTTCTGTTGATCCGGAAAGGCATGTATTCTTTCGCGTTGGTCAAGGAATGTTGCTTGTGTTTAATCCGTGTGACACAGAAAGTGGCACCGTTCTCGTTGGCGATCAAATGATTCCTCGGCATGGCAGTACCGGGCCATCACATTTCGCTTTTGAAATTTTGTCGGAACAAGTGGATGTGATTCGTGAACACCTTGCGAACCGGAAGATTGCAATCGAAGCCGAGATCGAATGGCCAACGGGAGGTCACTCGATCTACTGTCGTGACCCTGCTGGCAATAGCGTCGAGTTTGCGACACGCGAGCTTTGGTTTGACTGATGAATCGGGTGTCTTGAGCTTCGAGGTTCAGGTGGCTGCGAGCTTCAGATGGAATCGTCGTTTTGCAGTAGCCTTTCGCACTTTCGAATTTCCGGCATTCCCCCCCCAAAAAAAAATAATGCCCAGATAATCAGCATTGCAGATGATCTGAAACGATAACTACCTAAGTGGCTTCATGGCAGGCGGATGTTGCGCGAGAACCTTTTTCATATTCTCGAGGATCTTGGGCTTTTTTGCTGCGAGGTTGGTTTTTTCGAGAGGATCAGTCTGATAGTCGTAAAGTTCATACTCGGTGGGTGCAGATGATCTGATCGGTTTCCATTCAACCATTCGATAGCGTTTGGTCCGAATGGCTCGCCCCATTTTCCCACCCTTCGGAAAGCAGTGGTAAGCGTGGTCTGAAACCGAATCGGTAGTCCCATTGAGAATCGGGACCAGACTCTCACCATCAATTGGCTGAGGTGCTTCGCTAGCCGGCAGTCCCGCCAACTCGCAGAGGGTGGGGTAGATGTCGACCGTTTCGACGGGGGACTGATTCGAGGTTCCGGCACGTGTGGTACCTGGTGCAACGATCACCAACGGTATGCGATTGGCCTGTTCGTAATTGGTATGCTTGGTCCATGTGCCATGATCGCCCAAGTGATAACCATGGTCGCCCCAAAGCACGATGATTGTGTCGTTCTGCAATTGAAGGCGTTGAAGTTCGTCCAGCACACGTCCAATCTGAGCATCCATGTAGCTGAGTGATGCGTAGTAACCGTGTATCAATGTCCGAGTCATCTCTTCCGAAAGTGGTCCTTCCTGAGGAACCGGTTTGTACTGGTTCAGCTCGCCCAGTGTTTTTCCTGCATATTTGGGTGCATCTTTAGGCGGCTTTGTGTAGGCAGCTGTTGGTAGTTTTGAGCGGTCGTAGAGATCCCAGTATTTTGTCGGAGCACAGAAGGGAAGGTGTGGTTTTGTAAAACCGAGTGCCAGAAAAAAAGGGGTTCCTGATTCGCGATATTGTTGCAAGCGTTTGATTCCCTCAGTGGCAATGCGACCGTCTGCATACGCTTCATCATTCACGTCTGCCTTCTCCCATGCGGCACCACGCGGTAGCGACTTGATCTGTCCAAGCTTTTGGTTGCTGAAGTAAGCCTCTTCCCGCGTCAGTTCACCACCGGTGCTCTCGTCAAGCACGTAGTCGATGACTTTGTCAGGTTGGAAAGGGACACTCCACGACAGTTTGTCGTTGATGTTGCCATGACCAATGTGGAAGACTTTGCCAATTCCAGCTGAATGGTAACCGTGATTTTTAAAAAGTTGGGGAAGGGTGACAACATCGGGAATCGCTCGCCGAATGTGATAGCCGAGGCTGTAGACGCCGGTCGATGTGGAGCGTGATCCAGCCAGAAGATTATTTCGCGAGGGGGCGCATACCGCCTGATTGCAGTAGGCTGAGTCGAAGCGGGTGCCAGACGCCGCAAGTCGATCAAGGTTAGGCGAGTGCACCCACTGTTCACCGTAGGCTCCGAAAGAGGGTTTCAGATCATCGACTAACAGCAGCAAAACATTGGGCTTGTTGGCTGACAGAGAATCGTTGCAGAGGAACAACAGGCAACAGGCAGCCAGGGTAAAGCGATTCATGGTGTGGTGGGATTGCTAGAGGATGCGAGGGGAGTGTCTGTGGGACGCCGATGTGACCAGAATCCAGTCGTCGACATAAAAAAAGGCAGAGTTGCCAGTGCGCAACTCTACCTTAACTTGATTCTGTAAATCGCACAGCGTGACGGTCGGTTGACTCGATCCGCTGGCGAGGTACACCCAGGTTCGTACCTACGCCTGGAACGAGCTGCCGCAACCGCAACTCTTCACTGCATTCGGATTCTCGAATGTGAAGCCTTGCTTTTCCAGACTCTCGTACCAGTCGACAGTGGTTCCGTCGAGGTACAAGGCACTCTTCTTGTCGACAACGACGGCAACGCCGTGACACTCGTACTTGGTGTCGGCCTTATCGTCAAAGGCGTCGTCAAAATTCAAGGTGTAGCTGAAGCCACTGCAGCCACCTGCGGCAATGCCGATTCGCAGTACCATGTCGTCACCGAAGTTGTGCTCTGTCTGGAACCGCTTGACCTCTTCCGCTGCTCGTTCGCTCAGTTTGACTGCCATCTTTTGTATTACCCTTCGTCATGGACGAGAATTGGTCGGTTTGAAATTGTGGGCGTTCCACTCTCAGAGTATATGGTTCCCCGAGCCCCCATATTATTAACCAGTCCGACGATCCGGCAAGTCTCATGTGGGGTCAAGAAACGTTTACGGACAGGAAATTGCCGCTAAAAACCCGAATCAAACCCTATTTTCCGATCTTTCCTCGAACTTTCTGCATTGGGCGGCTTGGAGGCTTTACATCCGAGACGTAACAATGCGACCAGAGAACACCGGCTAAATGGCGATTGATCGCGGGCCAACGGTCGCTTTCAGTGAATTTCAGGGCGGAAAAAATAAGATGCGGCGAATCGGCACACTGGAAAACTCGGAATTGGCTCAACGATTCTGTGACTACCTCGTCACTCAGTCGATTGATGCAAGCTGCGATCCTGAGAGTGACTCCCCCGACGCGGGCTGGGATATCTGGGTTCGCGATGAACGGCAAATTGAACAAGCCAAAAAAGACCTCGCTGATTTCAGGTCAGATCCTGAAGAGCCTCGTTATCAGGTCAAGCGAGAGGCCACTCATATTCGTCAGGAACAGATTGCGGCGGAGTTTGCACGGCAGAAACGTGCAGCGGAAAGTGAGCGAATTGCAAATGTTAGCAAGTCTTCGTTGGGTGAGCCGATTCGTGCTCCCCTGAAACAGTCTGGGTATCCGGTCACGATTGCCATCATCATTCTGTCGGTCATCGCCAGCCTTACAACCCACTTCGGACAACCACGTCGATCAAGAGCTCCAGGAAAACTTACGCTGGAAGAACAGGTCTATGACACGCTGTCGTTTGTTGACAGAAAAGATTACGTGAAATCCGGAGGTGATCCATTCGCCTCAGTGGAAACAGGGCAGGTCTGGAGATTCGTGACCCCGATGTTTTTGCACGGAGATGAATTTCATCTGCTGTTCAACATGGTCTGGATTTACTTTCTAGGATCGGTCATTGAAAAGTTGCATGGATCTTTGTTCTTCCTTGTGGTGCTTGTGATGACCCAGATATCAGGGATGTTACTTCAGGTGCTGTTGCCTGACACTGCGACGCTGCAACCGATCTTTCAAGGAACACCGCTCGATTTTCTTGCCCAGACCATGAGTGGCTCACCCTTTGCCATTGGTGCCTCAGGAGCTGTTTATGGGCTGTTTGGTTTTCTCTGGATACGACCCAAGGTTGACCCTGGGTATCCGATTCATCTCGTTCAGACCAATGTTGTCCTGATGTTGGGTTGGTTGGTCCTTTGCATCACACCTCTGATCGGTGATGTGGCCAATGGAGCCCATATTGGTGGCTTGCTTGGCGGGGTAGGGTTTGGCTTTGCAGGAAAGCTCAAACTCGGATGAGCGGGAAACAGTTGTCGGTATCCGGCGATCCAGAAATGCATACTGATTCATCCGTTGATGAATCTTTTCTGAGGTGCGTGCTGGAAGTTTGGAGAGTTGCACTGCCCTTGATGGTCAGTGCTGGAACGTTCTCGCTTGTGCTTTTTGCTGACCGAACGCTACTGCTTTGGTATGACGGCGAGTCGATGAGTGCATCGATGGCAGGTGGAAACTTCTTTTGGGTTTTTGTTTGCTTGCCTGTTGGGATTGCCTCCATGACGGGGGCCATTGTCAGCCAGTATGTCGGGGCGAATGAACACAAAAATATCGGGCGATTCCTCTGGCAATCTGTTTGGTTCTCGCTGCTGACAACACCTGCGTTCGTCGGCATTGCCTTTGTCGCTCGCACGTTGTTTCAGATGACCGGCCAGCCCGACCACTTGTTGGAACTTGAGGCCACCTACCTGCGGTTGCTGATGATAGGCGGTGTAGGATTGGTGCTCGAATCAGCGCTCAGTGGTTTCTTCAGCGGAACTGAGCGGACACGAGTCATCATGTGGGTTTCATTGGCCTCGGGAGTGGTGAACCTGCTGCTTGATGTGATCCTGATTTTTGGGGCAGGACCGATCCCGCCGCTTGGGATCGCAGGTGCCGCGATTGGTAGTGTGATCGCGTTTTGGACCAAGGCTGTCTGCTACTGTGTCCTGCTGCTGAAGCCCAAGTACGAGAGCCTGTATCGCATTCGAAGCGGATTCGGGGTCGACTTGAAACTTGGAAAGAAATTGCTGTTCTTTGGCTTTCCCACCGGGCTCATGTATTTCACTGAGTCTGGAGGCTTTACGGTGATGGTGCTGAGAATCGGCAGCATCGGTGATGTACCCTTGAGGGCAACGACCATGGCTATCAATTTCAATATGGTGGCGTTTATTCCACTGGTTGGAGTATCGATTGCAGCCTCAGTACTGGTCGGGCGACATCTCCTCGAAAGTGGACCGCAGAGAGCAGTCAAAAGCGTTTATGCAGGATTGTTGATCGGTTGCGCCTACAGCATGATCTGGTTGATTGCCTACCTTGCCATTCCGGACGCGATGATGTCTCTGTATCAATTGAGCGATAACACCGAGGAGTCAATCGCTGCCATCAATATTGCCAAGGCTCTCCTCGGTTTTGTCGCGGTTTATGTCCTCTTGGATTCCGTGCAGTTGATCCTCGCTGGCGCGTTGCGTGGTGCTGGCGATACTTGGTTTGTGCTGGTCAGCGGATTGCTCGCCTCGACGCTGGCCCTGTTGATAGGTTTTACGCTGGAACCGCAAGTGAGTCTGGAAGCTCAGGGTTCATTGGAAGCCCAGCAGCAGGCTCTTACTTGGTGGTGGTGGATGCTAACGCTATGGATCTGGTTGCTTGCCACCTTCATGACCGCTCGCTTCCTGCAGGGCCGTTGGAAACGCATGCGGATGGTTTGATCGCACACAGAAATTATGGCCCCAGAGAACAGCCGACTTGGGGCGTGCAAAACGCTTCAACAGAGCAGCCCAGTTTGCCCGCTCACATGTTAGCGGCAGCAGTGATGTGGCACGCTGGTTGCTCGAGGCATGTTGGTTGTTCGCTCTCCATACCTGCTCACCCGGTACGCACCTGCTCACGCGGTCCAGATTTGGGCATCCAGGGTATCCACGGCAGGCTTGGTCGCTTCAAGGCTGAGCAGGGTCCGTGCAGGGTCCGTGCAGGGTTGCCTAGCCACATCAGAGTGCCTCGAGCAAACCAGCGGGCATCGGTTACATCAGGTCCGTCAAGGTGACATCCGTGCGGTATCGCTTGCCTTCGCGGAGAATAATCATCGGAATTAAATCCCCCACCTCAGTCAGTCCAACTTGAGTGACAAGGTGGTCGTCATTTTCGACTTTGTCTCCGTTGAAAAGGACGATGATGTCGCCGCTGCGTAGTCGTGCTTTGGCAGCGGGTGAACCAGTTCGGACTTCTTTCACAAGAGCTCCGGAAATGGAGCCGTAACCAGCGGTCGCCAAGTCGGCAACGGAGAAGTTCGGGTCAAGGGTGACGCCCAGATAGCCCCGTCGCAGACGGCCATTCTGGATCAATTGCTCGGCGACTCGCATTGCCATGTTGATTGGGATCGCAAACCCAATTCCCTCACTACCGCCGCTGCTACTTGCGATGGCAGTGTTCAGACCGATGACTTCGCCCAGCAAGTTGAGCAGCGGGCCACCACTGTTCCCCGGGTTGATGGCCGCGTCAGTCTGGAAGAAATCCTGCAAGTCGATCTTTTGTGCACCCAGCGACAAATCCCGGCGCCCCTTGGCACTCAGGATGCCAAAGGTGACGGAGTGACTGAGCCCAAACGGGCTGCCGATTGCAATGACGAAATCGCCGATGCCAACACCAGAACTATCTCCCAGGCGAGCAGCAGGAATCGCAGGCTGCTTGATTTTCATCACAGCGACGTCGGTGCTGGCATCTGACAATACTTTTTCCGGATAGAACTCGTTCCCGCTACTGGAACGTAGCAGGATCTCGCTCGGTTTTGCGCCTTCGACCACGTGACGATTGGTCAACACCCAATACTCATCATTCGAGAATTGCAGGACAACTCCGCTGCCTGCTTCATCATACGATTCACGCGTTCCACCCCGCTCTTCGGTCTTGTGAGCTTCGATGTGAATCACGCTAGGCTTGACCAGCGTCGAAACACGGCGCACTAAGTTACCTAAACGATTGAACGCGGAAAATTCTTCCGCGAGTTCGTTGTAAAGCCGTTCACGCTCCGCATCGAGCGTTGTCCCACTGGGTACTGCGGGGGCAGACGACTGCTGACGGATACTGACAGAGTGTTGGTTAGTTCGAGCATCCTGACTGTGGGCCACTGGCCACGGCGTGAACGCGGCTGCAGAAAGCAGGATCATCATCTTTCGCTGCATGGGCAGGCAGCGAAGAAAGGAAAGAGACATGTGCTGGAGACCTGATAGGGAGTGTTCAGGGGGAGGTTCGCTGTGTTAACTATCGTCGATCCATGCCATCTACTTTTTGGTTCATTGGTTTGGCATCCATCAACGAAGTAACTGGAACAATCGCTATCCGTGGCGCATTAAAAAACGACCGAACATTCATCCGGTCGCGTTGGACTGAGAGGACTCAGAATCCGTATACGTCGTGCAACAAGACCATCAATGGTTGGCTACAGAACGTACATTTGGAAGGATTGCGACGACCGCTTCAGGCCGTAGGTTGGCTTGGTCCCGTAAGGCCAAACACCGACGGTCGTCATTCCAGTCGCCCGAGGTCTTTTGCGATTTCGTTGTGTGACGATTTCGCAAGTTAAACAGTCAGCAGTGGGCTGCTCCTACACCGGGTCAGCTTCAACTTGATCAAAGACTCGGTTCCACATTGTGGCTGAACCACCACCGCTACGACTTTCTGCCTTTCGTCGGCAATCGATACAATCGTTTGCGTAGGGAATTGCTCGCAGACGGCTTAGGGGAATCGGTTTACCACAGCCCTCACAATCGCCATAAGTTCCTCGCCCATGCCG
>Ga0315332_10000058_pt1 | contig 33723 bp, 41 predicted proteins | sample M110034915metaG_FD_203455 | JGI IMG/M metagenome (GOLD analysis project Ga0315332, IMG submission 203455) | Ammonia-oxidizing marine archaeal communities from Monterey Bay, California, United States - M1 100m 34915 | ecosystem: Environmental > Aquatic > Marine > Intertidal zone | place: USA...
TGATGCTGCATATCAAAAAAAATTAAACGCGGCTGTTAAAGCTTATAGAAAATTATCCATACCCCAAAAAAGAAAGATGATGACAGGAGGAATTGGAGCCACTGGAGAAGTTCATAAATTTATGAAAAAACATGGTCTTTATAGAACAGGAAAAAGTAAGTATGCAGAAAAAACAGGTCGTAAATTAGTAAATACTCAAAAAAGACTAGATATATCTATTTTAAATAAAGCTTTAAGTAAGGCAGGTATAAAAAGACCGCCTCCTTTAAAAAAAGGTGAAGCAGATCGCCAAGTTAGAAAAAAAAGAAAAAAGACATTAACACAAATAGGTTCAACTCAATACGAAGATCATTTAGATAATTATAAAAGAGCGATGCAAAGATATATAGGAATAAAACCTATAAAAACAAAAACAGGTAAAAAAATACTTCCATTAGACATGGCTCATAGAACTAGTATTGATCAACTAAAAAAATTAAGTTCTAAATTAGATCCTTCTGATTTAGGATTAGATTTTGGAGATGTAAATAAAAGACAAATAAAAGCTTTAGAAAATTCTTTAACACCATTATATAAAGAACAATTAAGATTATACAACAAAGCTAAAAAATTAAAAACCATTCCCGAAAGTTTATCTAAACAAATATTTTTAAACAATGATAAAATAATAAAGACAATAAATGAATCTCCTTTTAGAGAAAGATTAAAACCTATAACTATAAATCCTACAGATCTTTCTATTAAAAAAGGATCTGTCATAACAGACAATGTAACTAAACAATTAGGCATGGGCATTATTGATAAACCTATGTCAGAGATTCGATATTCGCGTTCACTTCAACCAGGTGGAGAATACGCTCGAGGTACTAGAGCAGATTTAAGATTTCCAGGAAGTGTGGAAGATGCAACTATAAAAGCAAATTTAGCAACTCAAGTAGTTGAAGAAGCAGCTGAAGCAGGTCAAATAAAAGAAAAAGATAAAGCTAAATTTTTAAAAAAAGCAGAAGATTTTGTTGGTTTAAAAAAAGTAGAAGATGTTGTTAAAGACGATATTAAAGTTGTTCAAAAGCACGCGGCTTCAAAAGGATTTAAATTAAACAGCTTTGCCGGTTTTATGGATTTTGCAGAAGCAGGAATAGACTTACCACCAGCCGTAAGACAATCTATGGCTAGAGTTATGGAAGTAGGTGGAAAATTTTTAAGAGGTGCAGGTAAAGCTGCAGTTGTTTTAGATCCTATGTTTGCTGCTTATGATTTTTCAACAGCTATAGATAAAGGTGCTAGTGGATCTGATGCTACAGAATATATGATTAAAAGATTTGGTGAAGGTGTTTTAAACTTACCTGGGTTAGCAATAGGGGGTGTAGATTATTTAAAAGATAAAGCTTTAGGAAAAGAAACAAAATTTGAAACTCCTTATGAACTTACTTTTGCAAGAGATGCTTTAGAAAAAAATTTAGCAGCGATGCCTAAATCACAAAAGTTAAGAAATATTGCTAATAGAGATTTTGATGTTGGAATAGGAGCGAACATGAGTATGGTAGATTATATGGACCTCCCCGCATCTAGAGATGAAATAGAAAAAGCTAGACAAAAATATCTAAAAAGTCAAATGGGTCCATATTATAAATACGGGATTGAAAGCATGGTTGAAGAAGAGCCAGAAGAAAAGCCATTGCAACCACAAGGATTATACAGTATAATTTACGGCTCAGATGAGGTGTGAAATAATTAACAGGAAAGAGATATGGCAAAAATAGAAGACGCATTACCCAACGAAATAGTTAAAGACGAAATTTTTCAAGAAAAAGAAGTTCTTCTTCCAAATAATGAAGAAGTAACAACTACTGAAGATGTCAATGTTACTATGGATGAAGACGGTGGGGCAGAAGTAAATTTTGACCCTAACGCTCCGGGAACACTACAAACCAATGAACATTTTTCAAACTTAGCAGAAGTTATGGACGATCAGTACCTAGCAGAACTTGGTACAAATCTTTTTGACAAATATACAGAATACAAAGAATCTAGAGGTGACTGGGAAGACACTTACAGAGAAGGTTTAAATCTTTTAGGATTTAAATACGAAAGACGAACAGAACCTTTTAGAGGTGCATCAGGTGTTAATCACCCTGTACTTGCTGAAGCGGTTACACAATTTCAAGCACAAGCTTACAAAGAATTATTACCAGCTGATGGTCCCGTACGTGCACAAATTTTAGGTGACGTTACAAATCAAAAACAAGATCAAGCTCACAGAGTAAAAGATTTTATGAATTATCAAATTATGGATCAAATGCCAGAATATGAACCTGAATTTGATCAAATGCTTTTCTATTTGCCCCTGTCCGGTTCTACCTTTAAGAAAGTTTATTATGACGACCTTTTAGGTAGAGCTGTTTCTAAATTTGTGCAAGCAGATGATTTAATTGTTCCTTATTCTGCAAACTCATTAGAAGATGCAGAAGCAATTGTTCATGTTTTAAGAATGTCAGAAAATGAAATTAGAAAACAACAAGTTTCTGGTTTTTATAAAGATATAGAATTAGGTCAACCACCTGTTGTAGAAAATCAAGTTAAAGATGCAGAGAGAAGATTAGAAGGAATTTCTAAAGATGGAAATCAACAAGATCAATTTGTAATTTTAGAAATGCATGTTGATTTAGATTTAGAAGGTTTCGAAGACATGGGTCAAGATGGTGAGCCAACTGGAATTAAACTTCCTTACATTGTAACTATTTTAGAATCTACTAATGAAATTTTATCTATTAGAAGAAATTACACACCGGATGATCCAACTAAAGAAAAAATAAAATACTTTGTACAATATAAATTTTTACCAGGTACAGGTTTTTATGGTTTTGGTTTAATCCACATGATTGGTGGTTTAACTAGAACAGCAACTTCTGCATTAAGACAATTATTAGATGCAGGAACTTTAGCTAATTTACCTGCTGGTTTTAAAACTAGAGGAATTAGAATTAGAGATGATGCACAACCATTACAACCCGGTGAATTTAGAGATGTAGATGCACCTGGTGGAAACATCAAAGATCAATTTATGCAATTACCATTTAAAGGACCAGATCAAACTTTACTTCAATTAATGGGAGTAGTTGTTCAAGCTGGCCAAAGATTTGCAAGTATTGCAGACGCACAAGTTGGAGATATGAATCAACAAGCCGCGGTTGGTACTACAGTTGCATTATTAGAAAGAGGATCAAGAGTAATGTCAGCGATCCACAAAAGATTATACGTTGGTCTTAAAACAGAATTTAAATTATTAGCAGAAGTATTTAAAACTTACTTACCACCAGAATATCCTTATGATGTTCCTGGTGCTACTAGACAAGTTAAAGTTGCAGACTTTGATGACAAAGTAGATATACTTCCTGTGGCTGATCCTAATATATTTTCTCAAACACAAAGAATTTCTATGGCGCAAATGGAATTACAATTAGCGCAATCGAATCCTCAGATACATGATCTATACCAAGCGTATAGATCTATGTATGAAGCGGTTGGAGTTAAAAACATCAATGCTATATTACCTCCACCACAACAACCTCAACCTATTGACCCTGCACTTGAAGAAATTGCAGCAATGGGTATGAAACCTTTTCAAGCGTTTCCAGGTCAAGACCATAAAGCACACATTGATTCTCACTTAAACTTTATGCAATCTAACATGGTACAAAATTCACCTGCGATTATGGGTGCATTACAAAAAAATATATTGGAACGAATTAGTTTAATGGCCCAAGAACAAATTCAATTAGAGTTCCAAGAAGAATTAGCACAAGCACAACAAATGCAACAGATGTTACAACAACAACCACAAAATCAACAACTGATTCAACAAGTTACTCAGCTAACAAATACTATCAATGCAAGAAAAGCTGTCTTAATTGCTGAAATGGTTAAAGATTATATGGCTGAAGAAGAAAAAATTGTTAACGAATTAGGTAGTGATCCTCTAATTAAACTAAAATCTAGAGAATTAGACCTAAAAGCAAAAGCGGATGAAGCTAAAAAAGACTATGATCAAGGCAGAATTAGTTTAGACACTATGAAAGCTATACAAAATCAAGCTCAATTCGAAGATAAGCAAGAACAAAACGAAGAATTAGCTGAATTAAGAGCTGATACTTCGCTAACTAAACAAATTATGTCTGCAGACGCTGCTTTAGAGAGACAACAAATGGCTGACCGAAGTAAAAGACACGATTTTGGTAGAAACTTTAAGAAAAATTAAGTATATTAACAATTAAGGAGAAAACTATGGATAAAGATTGGCAAAAAGGCGCAATGATGGTCAAAGAACCTAAAGTTACAAAAGAATTAGGTGTTGGCAAAGACGGATACCAAACAGGTGGCGTTAACATTTCTAAAGATGTGCCTAACATAACAGAATCTCAGACAGTTACTGTAAAAGGAACTAGAAGAATGAGAGCTGATAAAAAACCAGTTAAAGCTACTTGGTACTAGTATGTGGTTATCGGCAATTAAATTAGCCGTTTCTGCTGGAAGTAAAATTTATGCTAATAAGCAGAGAGCGAAAGTTGCAATGTCTGATGCACAGCTATTGCACGCCGAGCGACAAGCTCGTGGTGAGGAAGCTTACCAGGGAAAACTATTAGAAGCCCGTCAAACAGATTATAAGGACGAGGTAATTTTGGCGATCCTCACATTGCCCATTTTGGTGCTTGCATATGGGGTTTGGTCAGAAGATCCAGCCGCTATGGACAAGATAAAAATCTTTTTTGAGCATTTCCAATCACTGCCGACATGGTTCACTAATTTGTGGATTTTGGTCGTGGCGAGCGTTTTTGGTATAAAGGGAACTCAGATCTTCAGGAATGGAGCTGGAAAAAAATAGACTTGTCTATTAGGATAAGTTATAGTAAAGTTAAGTAGGAGAAAATATTATGAGACAAAACGGAGTAAGATCAAATGTAAGATTTCCATACGCAAAGTCTGGAATGAAAAAAGGAGGAAGTGTGAAAAAAAAACAAGGTTACAAAGATAGAAAAGATGAATCTATCGCTATGAGAATCAAAAAGAAAAGAACTCCTGCACAGTTAAAAGCTAGCAGAGATGAATCTTATGGAAGATTTGGTTCTAAAGCTAAAAAAAGCGGAAAGATAAACAGGTAGTATAATGGCTAACACAAGCAGAATGAATAGACTTGAAGAACTTGGAAGAGTAGATGCAGAAAAAGCATATACTGGAAAAGGCAAAAGAAATCTTAAAGATGAAAAGAAAAGAATCGTAAGAGAACTTAAAGCTGACGGTGGTTCTACAGGTAATAAATGGATTCAAAAAAAGAAAAAAACTACTCCTTGGATTCAAAAAAAGAAAAAAGATTCTGGAACTACTGGAAGTGATTGGATTAAAAAAAAGAAAAAAACTACTCCTTTTATTAAAAAAAGATCTAGAGCTGACGTTAGAGAAAGAGCTAGACACGCTACTGGTGGTTCAGTAATGGGTAGAGGTCAAGGTAGAGTTATGAGAGACAGACCTACTTTCATGATTTCTATGAAAGACTAGATGCCACAATTTTTTAATTCTACATCTGCAAACCCTAAATCTACAAAAGTTCGTAAAGGTTACAAAGATGGTAATTGGATTCAAAAAGCTATTAAGAAACCAGGATCATTAAGAAAATCTTTAGGTGTTAAAAAAGGTCAAAAGATTCCAGCTAAAAAATTAAATGCAGCTGCAAAAAAAGGTGGCAAGTTAGGACAAAGAGCAAGACTTGCTAAAACTTTAAAAGGTTTTAAAAAGTAATGATTCAATTAATTAAAAAAGTAATACATAGATTATTTAGTAAATGCAAAGATACAGATTTAGTTTCTGTAGCTAATGTAACTGCTAATGTTAGACTATGTAAAATTTGTAAAAAAATCCACGTTTAATTAATTGCCTGTATGAAAGAGGCCATTTTAAAAGCATTAGAAGCTCGGTACGAAGCAAAGATTGCTGAAGCTGACGCAACTATGAAAATCTATTTAGAAAAATCTGTGGGAATAGGAGAACATCCTCAACATATTGATGAAATAGATAAATTAATAGAAACTATTGCTAACGCAGAAGAAAAATTAGAAGTGTTAGAAGAGTTTCGAGAACAACAAGGAGAAGAGTAATCATGGATGACATGACAATAGTAACTAAGTTACAAAAACATTTAGGTGAGAATTTACAAAAAATAGGTGACTCACTTTTAATGGGTGGGGTTGACAATATGGAAAAATATAGATATCTAGTAGGTCAAGCACACGCTATACAATTAACATTACAGGAAATCTCTAACCTGCTAAAACCAAAGGAGCAAAAAGATGAGCAAGGAAACGTTATCGACATCGGAAACGGAAAAGACAGACACACCAAAAATTAAATTAGCACTTCAAGAAAAATACGAAGAAGAAAAAAGAAATATAGGTGAGGCCACAGAGCCTTTACATCCAGACAACATAGGAACAGAAACAGTAGATCAACTACCTGTGCCTATGGGTTATAGAATTTTAGTTCTACCTTTTACACCAAAAGAAAAAACAAAGGGTGGAATATTATTTTCTCAAGAATCTTTAGATAAAGCACGAATAGCTACAACATGTGGTTATGTTTTAAAGATGGGAGATTTAGCATACAAGGACAAAGATAAATTTGGTGAACCTTGGTGCAAAAAAGGAGATTGGGTGATCTTTGCAAGATATGCAGGCGCAAGACTACCAATAGAAGGTGGAGAAGTGCGAATACTTAACGATGATGAAGTTCTAGGAACTGTTTCAGATCCAGAATCGATTCTTCATTTAATATAATAACATAGGAAGGAACTATGCCAGAAAAAGAAGAAAAAAAATCATCAGAAGAATTAGTAAACGTTGGCGAAACAGTTGGCGCAGATATTGATTTTGATGATAAAGGAGAACCGGTAAAACAAGAGGAAGTTGTAGAAGAAAAGATTGAGGTAGAACAAGTACCTGAATCTACATCAGATGTAGATAAATCTTTTGAAAACGAAAGAGAAACTAAACTCGATAAAAAAGAAGATAAAGATGAGTTAAAAGAATATAGTGATGGCGTTCAAAAACGTATTGCTAAATTAACTCGTAAAATGCGAGAAGCAGAAAGACAGAGAGAAGAAGCTGTTCAATATGCTCAAGCAGCTAAACAAGATAAGGATAGATTAGAATCTAAACTTTCTACTTTAGATAAATCTTATGTAAAAGAGTTTGAATCAAGAGTTACAACTAATATGGATGCTGCAAGGCAATCATTAAAAGTAGCTATTGAAGCAGGAGACGTTGATGGTCAAGTTAAAGCTCAAGAACAAATGGCTAGACTTGCACAAGATGCATCTAGATTAGGTGCTTTAAAAACACTTAATGAAGAAGCTCCTAAACAAGAAAAACCTGTTTATCAAGCACCTACACCAAGAAGACAACAAAGTGACCCTAAAGCCGAAGCTTGGGCTAAGGAAAATACTTGGTTTGGTACTGATTCAGCTATGACTCATACTGCTTTTGATCTACATAAAACACTTGTAGAACAAGAAGGATATGACCCTCAATCTGATGAATATTATCAAGAAGTGGACTCAAGAATAAGACTTGAATTCCCCCACAAATTTGATAAGATAGATGGTTCAACTACAGAAAGAGCTAAACCAGTTCAAAATGTAGCTTCAGCTAGACGTTCGAGCTCAACAGGACGCAAAAGTAAAACTGTGAGACTCTCGCCATCACAGGTAGCAATTGCTAAAAGATTAGGCGTGCCATTAGAAGATTATGCAAAACAATTAAAAATCACGGAAGGAGCATAAAATGAAAAACGACGATATAAAAACCTCACGTGCGAGTCAAACTAGATCTAAAACAGATTCTAAAAAAGTTTGGACTCCACCCTCATCACTCGATGCACCCGAACCACCTGCTGGGTATAGACACAGATGGATAAGAGCTGAAACTATGGGTTTCCAAGATACGAAAAACGTAGCAGCATCTTTGAGAGAAGGATACGAATTAGTGAGAGCTGAAGATTATCCCGATCAAGATTTTCCAACTGAAACCACAGGTAAGTATGCGGGGGTTATTGGAGTAGGAGGCTTATTGCTGGCTAAGATACCAGAAGAGATCGCTAAGCAGATCGAAGCTTACTATGACAAGCAGACTCAAGACAAAGACGATGCTATCAACAACGATCTTTTGAAGGACCAGCACCCAAGTATGCCAATCAATCAAGAGAGGCAGACTCGTGTAACTTTTGGTGGTACAAAGAAATAGTCTTATAACAATTTCTAAGTCCAACAAAATATATTAACCAGAACTGGAGGCCGTTTCACGACGGCAGGTTCATAAGTAAAAGGAAAACAAATATGGCTAATACAAATACAGCTGGATTTGGATTAAGACAGAACATGACAGTTGGAAGTACTCCAGCTACAGGTGGTCAGTCTGAATTTTCAGTCCAGTCTTTGAGTACACTACCAAATGCTATGTATAAAGGCGATCCTGTTGGTTACCAAACAACTGCTGGAGCTCACGGAGCTACAGTTGGTTTCATACAAGACATCACATTCAATGCAGCAAACGATGACACCTCTACAGGTGCAGCGTGGACTTCTGCATTAGCACCAATCGTTGGTGTAATGAATGGAGCGTTTTGGGTAGACAACAATACTTCAACACCAACATGGAGCAATTCTGTTCCTGCTGGAACTGTTGCAGGTACTGACTACAATACAGGAACAGCTTATATAACAGCGTTTGTAAACACTAACCCCGATCAAGAATACACAGTAAGATGTTCAGCAGCATTAACTCCTGGGTTCACAGAACAAGGAGCTGCAGAAGCTTACAATTTAATTGATCAACCCGCTAGCGGTCAAATTAACGGACTTTCAGCTGCAACTTTAAGTGCAGGTGCGAACGTTAATAACGGAGCATTATACGTTAACAAATCAGCAGGAGTCCCAGGTCAAACTGAAGACGCTGCAGGTTATGACGTTGTTGTTTCTTTTAATCCTGGCGCGTTCTTATACAACTAATAGAATAAGGAGATAAATAACTATGGCAATATCAAGAGCACAACTAGTTAAAGAACTAGAACCTGGTTTGAATGCTTTATTCGGACTAGAGTATAAATCGTATGCTAACGAGCATGCTGAAATTTTTGACACAGAATCATCTGACAGAGCTTTCGAAGAAGAAGTGATGTTATCTGGTTTTGCAAATGCAGCAGTTAAACCTGAAGGCCAAGGCGTTCAGTTTGATGATGCACAAGAAACTTTCACAGCACGTTACACTAACGAAACAATCGCATTAGCGTTTGCAATCACAGAAGAAGCTATCGAAGATAACTTGTATGACAGACTTGCGTCTAGATATACAAAAGCGTTAGCAAGATCTATGGCAAACACTAAGCAAGTTAAGGCAGCAGCAGTATTGAACAATGGTTTCAATGCATCATTTGCTGGTGGTGATGGAAAAGCATTATTTGCTACAGATCACCCAACTATTGCTGGTTCATTTAAAAATGAATTAGACACTGGAGCTGATCTTAATGAAACTTCATTAGAACAAGCATTGATCGATATCGGTCAAATGACTGATGAAAGAGGCCTAAAAATTGCGGCTAGAGGAATGAAATTAATTATTCCTTCTGAGCTTCAGTTTACTGCTGACAGACTGATGAAGTCTGAAGGTAGAACAGGTACAGCAGATAACGACATTAACGCAATAAGAAATATGGGGATGATTCCTCAAGGTTACACTGTTAACCATTTCTTAACAAATGCAAAAAAATGGTTCGTTAAAACTGATGTTCCTAATGGTCTAAAACATTTTGTTAGATCACCTATCAAAACTTCTATGGAAGGCGACTTTGATACGGGTAACGTAAGATACAAAGCAAGAGAAAGATATGTTTTTGGATTCTCTGATCCAAGAGGCATATTCGGATCTGACGCTACGTAATAAATAATTAATTAGGGGCCGAACACAATTCGGCCCCTTTTTTTAAATAAGGTGAGAAAATGAGAAAATTCCTAGTAAAAATAAACGCCTATAAATATCACGCAGAATTTGAAGTTTTTGCGGAAGATAATGTTGAATCTATTGAAAATTCAATAGTTGACAAACTAGGAGAAAAAGGTGTAAAGTGGGAATATCTTGGAGAAATGATGGATCCCAAGATAAAACGCATAACCTATGAGGAGGTTAGTGATGCAATCACATCTAAACGACCTGTACAAACAGAAAAAAGTACTGGATCTAGAATGGGAGCAGGAGCATCTTAATGAGGGTAAGTATACTCTCGATATGGTTAGAATTGACAGAAAAGTCAGAGAAGTAATTAGCCATATAAAAATAGCAGAGGCTAAAAAAGAGCATCTGGTAAATAAGGTAGAAGACGCTGCCGCTCAAGTTTCTGTAGCTACTTAATAAACAAAAGCTACAACGCAAAAATTGCACAAATACCGTGGGCTCTCTTGCACTCTACTAAAAAATCATATATAAACAACGTACTATACATTTAACAATAATTAGATGTAGACGCGTATAGTCGATTTCCCTAGGAACTACATTTAAGATATCTAGGAGGATATTAATATGGCAAACACAACCTTTACAGGAAATGTCAGAGAAAACGGTGACGGTCTAAGAGATTCAGTCGCTGGTTCTATGGCAGCAACAGCAAACTTTCACATTGCTAATACTTTAACAGCAGGTGATGGAAGTGTGCAAAAATCAGAAACAGACACTACACAAGTAATTTTACCAAAAGGTGCTGTCGTTTACAAAGTTGTAATTTGGGACGGCGTAGCAGCAGCTGGTGGAGCAATGGATATTGGATTTACTCCAATTGTCACTGGTCTTGCAGTTGCAGATCCAGATGCATTTGCAGATGGAATCGCAGTTGATGCAAAAGCAGAAACAGCAGCAGTAGGTGCTGGTGGAACTGCAGGAGCTTACTTAGGTGGTAAAAGTGACATCGTTAACGGTGTTGAAAAAGGACCAGCTATTGTAAATCCAGCAGGTCAAAGAGAACAAGTAATTGTTACTCACACTGCAAGTGCTTCACAAGCCGGTTCTGCAAGTGGTACTTTGTACTATTTTGTTGCAGACGAAAAAGACGGCGCTGAGTCAGCGTAATTAAATAATTAAGTGTGGGCTTCGGCCCACACACTAATTTAACAGGAGAAAATAATTATGAGTACATATCCAGTAGATATAAAAGCTAAAAGGATAACAAGTACTGCAGCTAATCAAGAAATTTTTGCAGGTCCTGCAAGAATTTTAGGTTTTTCTGCAAACTGTACAGCAGGTGCCGGAACTATAGATTTAGAAGACAATGGAACTTCTTTAGCAGTTTGGGGAACACCAGACGGCTCTTCAGAGCCAATGGTTTATAATGTTACTTTACCTGGTACAGGTATTAAATGTGATACTAAACCAACGGTAAGTTTAACAACTATTGCTGATGTAACATTCTACTACGGCTAGGAAATTAAATGGCGACTATTACTTACACAGTTACGGTTGCAACTGGTACTAACCAATATAGTGCTAACGCAAATAAGTTCTATATAAACGGAGAAGTTAGTCCCGTTTTAGAACTTCAAGAAGGTAACACCTATAAATTTGATCAATCAGATTCTACGAATGGAACTGGTGGGGCACATCCTTTAAGATTTTCAGCAACAGCAAACGGAACTTGGGGAACTCCTCCTGGAGGTACAGCAGGAACAGGAGTAGAATATACTACAGGTGTAACAACTAATGGAACTCCTGGAACCGCAGGAGCTTACACTCAAATTGTGGTTGCTCCCGTAGCAACTACCGGCGCTCCAGTTTTATTTTATTATTGTTCTAATCATTCAGGCATGGGTAATACTGCCTTAACTACTCCTCCAACTTCAGGTGAAACATTTTTTAATCCAACAATGGATGAAGTAATAGAAGAAGCTTTTGAAAGAACAAGTATGAGAGGAACACGAACTGGTTTTCAATTAAGATCAGCAAGACGTTCTTTAAATATTATGTTTCAAGAATGGGCTAACAGAGGCGTTCATTTATGGAAAGTAAAATTAGCTAAAGTACCTTTAGTACAAGGACAAGCTGAATATAGTTTTGCAACAGATTCTACAAATTTTCCAAATGATTTAGATGAAGTTTTAGAAGCTTATTATAGAAATAATTCGGAACCAACAGCTCCTCAAGATATTGCACTTACAAAAATAGATAGATCAGCTTATTCTCAAACACCTAATAAATTAGCACAAGGTACACCTTCACAATATTATGCACAAAGAAAATTAAATCCAAGTATATTTTTATATACAACACCTAGTGCCAGTGTATCAGATGCAACCACACCAAGTAATTATCAATTTTGTTTTTATTACATGGCACGAATTCAAGATACAGGTGCTTACACTAACACAGCAGATGTTGTTAATAGATTTTATCCATGTATGATGTCAGGACTTGCTTATTATTTAAGTTTAAAATTTGATCCTGAAAGAACACCAGCATTGGAAAGAACTTATGAGAGTGAAATGTTAAGAGCACTTGATGCAGATAATCAAGGTACATCTAGTTTCATTTCACCACAAACATTTTATGGGGATGGTGTATAATGGGTGGCTACGCACGAGGAAAAAATGCTTTAGCAATTTCTGACAGATCAGGAATGAGATTTCCATATTCTGAAATGGTTAGAGAATGGAATGGTTCATTAGTTCATTACTCAGAATTTGAAGCTAAACAACCTCAACTTGATCCTAAACCAGTTGGTTCTGATCCACAAGCTTTATGGAATCCAAGACCACAAAGATCATCAACATCAGTTTTAATTTTATTAGATAACAATCCGTTTACTTCTATTAAGTATGGTGGAACAACTTATGTAAATGTTTATTCCGAAGATCATCAAAGAAAAGCCGGAGACGTAGTAAGATTTAGAGGTTTCCCTGAGGTTATTACAGCAGGAACAGGTGGAGCAGATGCATATAACTTACAACAATTTAGAGAAATTCAAACATTTGATAATGTAAGTGATTTAAATAATGCTAATGGTTTTACCATAGCTTTAGGTCAAATAAATTCTGCAGGAGTTGTAACAGGAGCTACTACTAATGATTCTCTTACAGATCCAATAAATTATTTTTATATAACAAGTACTAGCACTGCAACTCAAGGTGATATACAAGGAGGAGGACCCGGATGTTCCGCAGGTCCCGTAACATTAAAGGCATTATAATATGGCATATACATTATCAAATTTAGAAACAGACATTAGAAACTATACAGAAGTAGATAGCACAGTATTTAGTTCTGCTATTTTAAACCCTATTATTAAAAATGCAGAAAACAAAATTTATAGAGAAGTAGATTCAGACGAAGAAAGATTTTATGCTACATCAAATACGATTGTAGATAATAGATATGTAACAATTCCATCTGATTTAAGATTTATTAGATATGTACAATTAACAAATACTAATGGAGATCAATTTTATTTAGAACAAAGAGATACAAGTTTTATGGCTGAATATTATGCAACACCAAGCACTCAAGCGGTAGGAATTCCTAAATACTACGGAAATTGGGATACTACTTATTGGGTTATCGCTCCTACGCCTGATAAAACTTATAAAATTACATTGGCTTATAATAAAGAGCCTGTAAGCATTACGGATACCGTCAACCCCACAGGCACACCTGCTGCTACAAATGGAACTTACCTGTCGAATAAATATCAGGATTTACTTTTGTACGCATGTCTGGTAAATGCATATGGATACTTGAAAGGGCCGCAGGATATGATACAATACTATAATCAGGCTTATGAAAAAGCTCTGATGTCGTATGCGATTGAACAACAAGGTCGAAGACGCAGAGATGAATATCAAGATGGAGTTATTCGTACTCAATTAAAATCCGAATCCCCATCAAGTTATTAATAATTAAGGAGAAAAAATAAAATGGCAAATATAGTACCTTACTCGTTCCCAGTAGAACTGTTGAAAGGAAATCATGACTTTGTAAATGACACTTACACTATTTCGTTGTACACAGAAAATGGTGGAAATGTTGGAGCTTACACTGTTAATAGCACAGTTGCATTATTAGGACCGTCTGGTGGTGGAGCACCTAATTATGAAGTTGCTACAACAGGTGGAACTCAATACGCTGCACAAAATTTAGCAGGTAATGCAGTTTCAAATGTTGCAGACTATGCAACAGTTGATTTCAGTCCGGATCCCGTTTGGGGTTCACCAACACCAGCTACTTTTACAGCAAGAGGCGCAGCGATTTATAATCTAAGTGATACAAATAAATTGGTTGTAATTTTAGATTTTGGAGCAGATTTTTCTTGTTCTAATGGAACATTTACAGTTACTTTCCCAGCACCAACTGCAGGAACACCTTCTGGAGCTGATGCTTTGTTAAGTATTAATTCGTAATAGGAGTAAAAAATAAATGGCGTTAGTAATAAATGATAGAGTTAAAGAATCTAGTTCTACTTCAGGAACTGGTGCGTTCGCACTAGCTGGTTTCGTACAAGGTTTTGAAACTTTTGCAGCAGGTATTGGAAACAATAATGAAACTTACTATGCCGCTTATGAAGATGGTACAAATAATTGGGAAGTCGGAAGAGGAACTTTAGATGCAACCAGTGCAAATCTTGCACGAACAGAAGTCATCACTAGTTCTAATTCAGACGCAGCAGTAAATTTTACTGGTAATACATTAGATGTATTTTGTACATTGCCCGCAAGTAAGGCAGTATATTTAGATGCAGCAGGTAGTCCAGTAGGAGCAGCAAGCTCCGGTTTTGCTTTAGCAATGGCCGTGGCATTATAGATAGGAAAAAAATATGGCACAAAATTTTAGAAACGATTTACAATCAGCCGTTGGAACAGGTGAAGCTACACTTGTAACTGGAGCTAATTATGATGCAGTTATTGGAATTAGATGTTGTAATATTTTAACTTCTACAATTGAAGTTGATGTTTACATTGTTAATAGTGGAAATAAATACCTTGCAAAAGGTGTTGTAATTCCACCAAATTCTGCAATCGAATTAATCCAAGGCGGAGCTAAAATTGTTTTAAAATCAGGTGATGTATTGAAAGCAGTATCAAATACAGCAAGTAGTTTAGATATTGTTACTTCATATATTAACCAAATTAGTTCGTAGGAGGAATTATGAGTGCAGTAATAAACGGAATCCAATATGTTGGAGGACAGACTTCTCCAAATGAATTTATAAATAATCAAGCGGCAACAATTGATGGAACTCAAACTGTCGAGAACGGGGTTCTTGCAGGTCCAATAACTATTCCAGCAACTGTTACTGTAACAGGAACGTTGGTAATAGTTTAATGAGTAAAGTAGAAGTAGATCAGGTAACACAACAATCCGGCACAACTTTAACAGTTGGTGGTGGAGCTTGTAAAACTGCAGTAGTAGATGCAACGACAGTAACTTTAGGTCGTTGTGGTGGTACAGTTTCACTAGCTTCAGGAGCAACTCAATCAGGATTTGGTAGAACAGGAACTGTTGATTGGATCACAACTCCATATGCTACAGGAGATTCTCCTGTTACAGGAGTTTCCGGAAAAGGATATTTTTTAAATACAACAGCAGGCGTAATAACATTTAATTTACCAGCAGGTTCTGCTGGAGATATAATTTCTATGGCGGATTACGCAGCTACTTGGGATTCATTGGCTGTTACGGTTGTTCCAAATGGTACCGATAAAATTGGTTCTCGAAATGAAAGTGCAACACTGTCTACTAAAGGTCAATCAGTAACTTTTGTATATGTAGATACAACACAAGGATGGATTAATACTATGGACTCAACATCTAATGTTAGAGGAGCCCCTCCTTTTGTTTCTGCTACTGTTAGTGGCGCGTGTAATACTTTAGTTACAGCACCAGATTGTGCTAATGCTAAAATTGCAACTTTTGTAAATCCAGGAACTTTTTGTGTTTCAGGACTTTCACCGTGCTCAGCACAAAATGAAGTTTCTTATATGGTGGTAGCTGGTGGTGGAGCTGGTGGTACATCATATTATGCGGGTGGAGCCGGAGCTGGTGGTTTTAGAGAAGCTAAAAGTCCACAAGCAACAGGTTATACAACCAGTCCTTTGTGTGGCTATCCAACTCCCGGAAATAGAATTACAGTTTCAGTTCAAGGATATCCAATTCAAGCAGGTGGTGGAGGAGCTGCATCGCCTTGTGATGCTAATCCAGGAGGAAATGGAACTCCTTCAATTTTTGATACTATAGTAGCTACTGGAGGTGGTGGTGGCGGATCAAGAGATTGTTCTGGTCCAGGAAGTCCATCAGGTCCAGTAGGAGGAAGAGCAGGCCAACCAGGCGGTTCAGGTGGTGGTGGAACAAATTCTGCTCCTCAAAGACCAGATTTAGGTGGTACAGGAAATACTCCCGCAACATCTCCTTCTCAAGGAAATCCAGGTGGTACAGCTGGATACGGAGGTGCAGGTGGTGGCGCAGGCGCTGCCGGAGGAGCTGCACCTAGCTGTAGTACAACAGGAATAGTAGGTGGAAATGGAGTTACAACAGAAATTTCAGCATCACCAACAGCTTACGCTGGAGGTGGAGGAGGCGGAAGTTCTGGTACACAACAAAGTGCAGGTGGAACAGGTGGTGGTGGAGCTGGAACAGGAAACTGTGGTCCAACTCCTGCAACAGCCGGAACAGCTGGTTTAGGTGGTGGAGGCGGAGGTGGTTCTTCGGGTCCAACTGGTACATATAAATTAGGTGGTGGCGGTGGGTCAGGTATAGTAATAATAAGGTATAAATTTCAATAATTATGACAAGTAAAATTAAAGTAGATAATATAAATAAAGTTTCAGATGATTCAAACATCATCAATAAATGTGGCGCTAACATTACTGTAGGAGCTAATGGTGATACAGTTATTATTCCTAATGGAGTAACAGAACAAATTCAATCAGGTGGAGACATACAAGTTCAATCAGGTGGTCAAATTACAATTGCCTCTGGAGCAACTATAACTAATAACGGAACAGCAGTAGGTTTAGGTAGAACAGGAACTGTAGATTGGGTAACAACCCCTAAAACAGGAACTTTTACAGCAGTAAATGGTGAAGGTTATTTTGTAGATACTGATGGAGGAACTTCTACAGCAAATTTACCTGCAGGATCGGCTGGAGCTATTGTAGCTTTTTCTGATTATGCAAGAAACTTTCAAACAAATACATTAACAATTAGTCCAAATGGTTCAGAAAAAATTGGTGGTATCGCACAAGATTTAGTTTTAAATATAGAAGGACAAGCATTAACATTAGTTTATGTTGATGGCACACAAGGTTGGATTAATGTTCAAAACGCAGAGGACACAGAAACAGGAACTCCACCTTTTATACAAGCAACAGGAGGAACAATTAGTTGTTCAGGAAATTGTAGAATTCATACATTTACAGCGCCAGGAACTTTTCAAGTTACCTCTATATCTCCTACACCAGCTAATAATACAGCAGCTTACTTAATTGTCGGCAGTGGTGGCGGTGCTGATGGTGGATCCGGTTCATCAGCAAGTGGCGCTGGAGCAGGAGGATTTAGGGAGGGTCGAACTAATCCTATTACTCCATATACAGCTAGTCCTTTAGCAGCAGCTTGTTCAGGAATTACTCTTTCAGTACAATCATATCCAATTGTAGTGGGTGGTGGCGCAGCAGGAACTAATTCTAATGGTGGTGCACCAACTAATCAATCTCCAGGAAATGTTTCAAGTGCATTAGGTTTATCAGCAGCTGGAGGAGGTTCAGGTAATCCAGGAGGTAGTCCTACAGCAGGAAATCCAGGTGGTTCTGGAGGTGGTGGATCAGGAAATAATCCACCTGCGGCAGCAGGAAGTGGAAATGACCCTGCAACAAGTCCTTCTCAAGGAAATGATGGTGGTAATGCAACTCCATCTTTAGGACCAGGAATAAGAGCCGGAGGAGGAGGTGGTGGCGCTGGAGATGTAGGCGGTCAAGGTCAAAATCCTAATGTAGCTGGAGCAGGAGGTGTTGGTGTTCCGACATCTATAACAGGTTCTGCTCTTTCTTATGCTGGTGGTGGCGGTGGATCAAATCAAATGCCAGGTCAAGGAACTGGTGGTGGAGCAAGTCCTTGTGGTACTGGTGGTTCAGGAAAAGTCAGATCAGGAGGAGATGCTGATGGTGAAAGTGGAACAACAAACAGAGGTGGTGGCGGTGGTGCTGGAGTGGGAACTTCTAGTACAGGTGGTAGTGGTGGTTCAGGTGTAGTAGTAATAAGATATAAAAGACAATAATTATGAGTGAAATAAAAGTAAATAAAATTAGTCCAAGAACAGCGTGTGGTACAACCACATTAGGAGATAGTGGAGATACATTCACAATTCCTTCAGGTGTAACAATTTCTAATTTAGGAACTGCTGCAGGATTTGGTGGAACAGGAGAAATTTCGTGGGATACTACAGTTAAAACAAATTCAGATTCAGGTTTTACAGCAACAGCTGGTGTAGGTTATTTTTTAAATACAACAGCTGGAACTATAACAGTTAATTTACCAGCAGGTGCTCCTGGAAGTTCAGTAGCTTTTGCAGATTATGCAGGAACTTGGCAAACATATGCTGTAACAGTTTCACCAAACGGCACCGAAAAAATGGGAGGAGTTGCATCCGATGTAGGTTTAAATACAGAAGGACAATCCGTTCAATTTGTTTATATAGATGCCGTTCAAGGTTGGATTAACGTTTTAGATTCAACTTCTAATGTTAGAGGCGCTGAATTTATGGCAGCATCAGGTGGCTGTATTAGTACTTGTGGTAATGACAAAATTCATAAATTTATAGGACCAGGAACTTTTACAGTATGTACAGTAGCAGGTTGTTCTAGTAGAAATGTAGTTTCATATATGGTAGTTGCTGGTGGTGGCGGCGGTGGTGGAAGTAAGGAAGGTGGAGCAGGTGGAGGCGGTGCAGGCGGATTTAGAGAAGTAAAAAACCCCCTTAACCCTTATACAGCAAGCCCTTTAGATGGTTATCCCACTCCAGGAAATAGAGTAACAGTGTCACAAACAGCTTATCCAATTACAGTAGGAGGTGGCGGAACTGCTAATGTAGCAGGTTCAACACCAACTGCAGGAGATGCTTCAGTATTTTCATCAATTACTTCGGCGGGTGGTGGTACAGGTGGATTTGGAGCCAGTCCTTATTGTGGTGCAGGAACTCCAGGAGGAAATGGTGGATCTGGTGGAGGCGGTCACGGTTATACAGCTCCTATTGGTGGATGTGGTGCAGGAACAGGAAATACACCTCCAACAACTCCAGCACAAGGAACAAATGGAGGAACAGCCAACGTATCGTGTAGTTCAGCTTTAGCTCAAAATGGTGGCGGAGGTGGTGGTGCAACTGATGCAGGTGACAATGGAGAAAATTATCCAGGACCAGGTGCAGCTGGTGATGGAGGAGACGGTGCTACAACAAGTATTTCTACAGCAGCAATTGTTTATGGTGGTGGAGGCGGTGGCGGTCGTAGATGGGATCCCGCATCTGGCGCTCCAGGAACTGGTGGAACAGGTGGTGGTGGAACTGGTGGTAATGGAAAAGCTCCAGCTAGTCCCGGAACCGCAGGAACGGTCAATCTTGGTGCTGGTGGCGGAGGTGGTGGTGGCTGTAGTGCTAGTACACAGCCTGGCGGAAATGGTGGATCGGGAATAGTAATTATAAGATATAAATATCAATAATATTTATGCATTTACACAACTTTAAAATTAATATATAAGGAGAAACATATGGCACACTTTGCAAAAATAGGAATGAATGGAAAAGTTATCGGAGTATTAACTTGTGGTAACAATGATATGAAAAATGCTGATGGCGTTGAAGATGAATCAGTAGGACAACAATATTTAGAGAGACATAATAATTGGCCTGCTCCAATGTGGATTCAAACTTCATACAATACATATAATAATCAACATAAATCTGGTGATAACTCAAAAGCATTAAGAGGAAACTATGCAGGTATAGGTTATACTTGGGACGAAGATAATCAAATCTTCTGGCCTCAAAAACCTTTTGCATCTTGGGTAAAAAATACTACAACTGCTAGTTGGGACTCACCTATAGGTGCAGCTCCAGCATTAACTGCAGAACAAACTTCACAAAACGAAGCTGGCACACATTCTTGGGGTTATAAGTGGAATGAATCAGGCCAGTCTTGGGACTTGACAGATAACAACGCATAAATTAAAAAGGTATGTGGTATGCACAAGAAAGTATTATCTGAAATAGATTTACATTATGGCACTATTAATATGCCTAAAGGTTTCGAAATAGATCGAGACAAACTTCAAAAAGATATTTTATCATCACAAATTAAAAATTCTAAATTTCCATTCTCAAGAACCTGGGATATGTTAAATACATATATGCGAGAGCATATAAATCTAGAACACGGTTTTACTTTAGTAAATAAAGAAACGTGGGGAAATACTTATAAACCCAAAGAAGTTTCTATTCCTTTATTAAATATTGATCCAGTAGACCTTAGAAATTCTCCTGATTATACTTTTCTTTATGGAGTAAATGTTAAAGATTGTAGTGTTAGAATACATTATAATTCTAATAGAAGAGCAGGAAGAAGTTGGGACATACCTTTAGCAAATAATGATTTTATTATGTTTCCCTCTACACAGATGTATTACATAACTAACAATCAAAAAGACTCTTTAAACTTTATTTTAACTACAGCTTATGAATCTATCTAATTACTTTTGGTATTTTAGTGGAGTTTTAACCCCTAAGTTTTGTGATGATGTTATTAAATATGCATTATCAAAAGAAGAAGTAATAGCTAGAACGGGTGGTTATGGGGATAAAAAATTAAAAAAAGAAGAAGTATTAGATTTAAAAAGAAAAAGAAATTCTGATTTAGTGTGGTTAGATGATACGTGGATTTATAAAGAAATACATCCATATGTTCATATGGCTAATAAAAATGCTGGATGGAATTTTCAGTGGGATAGATCAGAGTCTTGTCAGTTTACAAAATATAAATTAAATCAATATTATGATTGGCATACGGATCCTTGGGACAAACCTTATCAAAGAAAAGAAGGTGATCCAGATAATGGTAAAGTTAGAAAACTATCTATGACCTGTCAATTAACAGATGGGTCCGAATACACAGGCGGAGAATTAGAATTTGATTTTAGAAATTATGATCCTCATATGAGAGATGAAACTAAACATATAAGAAGCGTACCTGAAATATTACCTAAAGGCTCTATCGTAGTATTTCCTTCACATTTGTGGCATAGAGTTAAACCAGTAACGAGAGGAACACGATATTCACTTGTCGTATGGCATTTGGGATATCCATTTAAATAGTATGTATATAAATAATTATTTTGTAACACCTGTATGGACAGAAACAAAACCAGACTTTGTTAAATCTTTAAACAAAGCATCTGATCCATATATTAAAGAAGCACGAAAGAGTAAAGAAGGTAAAGCACATCTTAAAGCCCACGGCGACTTTGGTCGAGCGTGGCACTCAACGCAATTAATGAGTGATACTAAGTTTATGGATTTTAGAAATTATGTTGGTCAAAAATGTTGGGAGTTTTTAGATCACTCAGGATTTGATATGAGTAAATATACTACTTTCTTTGAACAAATGTGGGTACAAGAGTTTGCGAAAAAAGGTGGTGGTCATCATAATGCACACATTCATTGGAACACTCACGTCAATGGTTTTTATTTTTTAAAAGCTAGTGAGAAGACTTCTTATCCCATTTTTCACGAACCGAGAACCGGTGCAAGAACAACTAAATTACATATGAAACCTCAAAAAGGAGTATGGCCCGGAACAGAATTAATTCATTTTAAACCTGAACCAGGATTGCTTATGTTTTTTCCTGGATATCTAGAACACGAATTTTCTGTTGACTATGGTAAAGCTCCTTTTAGATTTATTCATTTTAATATATCAGCGGTGTTAAAAGATATGGCTAAAGATGTTTAAAAAGAAAAAGTATACAGTTATTCGTCAAGCAATATCACAAGACTTAGCAGGTTTTGTTGCAAACTATTTTTTAATGCAAAAACAAGTTTATGATACTTGTAAACAAACTAGATACTTTTCACCTTTTGAAAATATTCTTGGACAATATGAAGAACCAGATGGTCAAATACCAAACACATATTCTCAATATGCAAATATGGCTATGGAAACTTTGATGCTTAAATGTCAACCAGCTATGGAAAAAGCAACAGGATTAAAATTATATCCAGCTTATACTTATGCAAGGATATATAAAAAAGGAGATGAACTTAAAAGACACAAAGATAGATTTAGTTGTGAAATATCAACTACTATGAATCTTGGTGGTGATGACTGGCCTATATATTTAAGTCCAAATGAAAATGTAGGGATACCCGATGGTAAAAAAATAACTACTACTAGCCAAGCCAAAGGTATTAAAATAGATTTAAAACAAGGCGATATGCTAGTTTATTCTGGCTGTGAACTAGAACATTGGAGAGAAAAATTTAAAGGGAAAGAATGTATACAAGTATTTCTTCACTACAATAACCGTAAAACTCCGGGAGCTAAAGATAATATGTTTGATAAGCGTCCTCATTTAGGTCTTCCATCTTGGTTTAAACGATGATATAATTCTTAAATGGAGGCAGTAGATCCACCACATACCCTACTGTCTCCTTTTAAGGATTATATATGTTATTAGGACAAGACGCATTTTCAGCTCAACCATTTTCTAGTTCTCCATTTTTGGGGAATGCTATTGTAAATGTAGTTGGTGCACCTTTAACTTTAAGAGCAGGACCTGTAGGAATAGAGACAACTGTAATTAATGTCATAGTTTCTCCCGATCCTTTAGTATTAGCTACAGCTCAAGTAGGTACTTTTACTGTTGAAGGTACAGCAGTTGTTCCTGATACAATTCCTAAAGTACCATTAACTTTAGGTACAATGGACGCAACAAGTGCCGCTTCGGGTAGTGCGGTTATTAATCCATCTACCCTTCAAAACCAATTGACGTTGCGTACTGCTAGTGGTATAGTAGTTACCGGTAACGCAGTAGTAAATGTTACAGGAGTTCCATTAACATTAAGAACAAATGAAACTGGAATTATAACGTGGAACGAAATTATACCAGGAGCAAACATGGTTTGGACACCAATAGAACCGTACTAATATGGCATCAACTTATTCAACAGATTTATCATTAGAACTTGTAGCAACCGGTGAAAAAGCTGGTCTATGGGGATCAATTAATAATACTAATTTACAAGTTTTAGAAGCAGCTACTGCTTTTTTAGAAGTTCCTATCACCGGTACTACTCAAACTTTAAGTTTAGCTGACGGATCGTCGACCGCGGATGGTAAACATTTATATTTAAAATTAACTGGTACTTTAACTGGTAATACAACTTTAACAATGCCTGCATCGACTACAGGCGGAACAGCTACAAGAGTTTACATAATTGAAGACGCTACTACAAGAGGAGCTTCGGCTACTGATCTTTTTACTTTAGAAGTTTTAACTACAGGAGCAGCTTCTAATGTACCTGTTCCTCAAAAAGCTAATATGTTATTAGTTTCTAATGGAGCTACTCCTTTAACTACTTTAGGTGGAATTTTAAAAAAAGGACATGTTTCTATAGATTCCGCAACTGTAACTGCATACACAGCTGTAGCGGGAGATCAAATTTTTGTAGATACTCAAAACAATCAGGTAACAATAACACTACCTGCAGCCGCAGTCGCAGGAGATGAAATAACTATTATGGATGCTTCAGCTGCAAATGGATTTGCAACTAATAAATGTGCTGTTAATTTTAATGGTTTAAAATATCAAAATCTTACTGCTAACTTAGATTTACAAACAAACAATCAATCTGTTACTTTAATATATACTAATATTGCAGGTAAAGGTTGGATTCAAAAATCAAATAATACATAGGAGCTAATTAATGGCTCTTCAACAAATTAAATTTGCACCGGGAGTTGACAAACAAGACACACGTGTTGGTGCAGTAGGTCGATGGGTAGATTCAGATAATGTAAGATTTAGATATGGTCTTCCTGAAAAAGTAGGAGGATGGCAATCTTTAATACCAGATACTATTGTAGGTGTAGCTAGAAAACAACATGCTTTGGTTGATACATCTGGAAACAGATATGTAATTCTTGGGACGGATAAATTTTTAATTTGTTATTTTGAAGGAGGTCTTCATGACATTACTCCTTTTGATACAGATGCCAACGGAGCGGTGATTGCACTAGCTTCTACAGTTACTTCTAATACAGCAAATACTTCTATTACAATCGATACAGGTCCAACACTTCATGGTTTTAAAGAAGGAGACATTATATATTTTTCTGCGTTTACTAAACCTACCGGTTCAAATTTAGATAACGCAGATTTTTTAGATAAACCCTATCAAGTTATTACTGTTCCAACTAATACTACTTTTACTATTACCTCTCCAACTCAAGAAGCAGGAGGAGGTCCATACAATAATGGAACTTGTACTGTTAAACCTTATTCAAGAGTTGGACCCGCTGCGCAAACATATGGTTATGGATATGGTGTAGGACAATTTGGAGGAACAGTTCAAGGTTCTGCAACAAGTACTTTGAATGGAGGTATTGTAGCAGCTGATACCACTATTACTTTAGCTGATTCACAAAACTTTTCAACAAGTGGTAAAGCTTTAATTGGTGATTTTTCAAGTGGTAATTATGCAGCTACTTCTGAATTAATTAGTTACACTGGAAATACAGATGCAGCTCCAGGTGATTTAACAACGGTTAGTAGATCACAATCTGGAACAACAGCTCCAGCAACAACAGCTTTAGGAACAACTGTTACTCAATCTACAGACTGGGCTGGTTACGGTGATCCAGTAGTAGCTACTACTACAACTTTAGAACCAGGCCTTTGGTCATTAAGTAGTTTTGGAGAAGTTTTGGTTGCAACTATTGCTAATGGTAAAACATTTACATGGAATGCTGGTATTGCCGCAAGATTAACAACAAGAGCATCACAACTTACAACGAGTTTTGAAACAACTAACAATCCAGATAAAAGTAGATTAACTTTAGTATCTCCTACTACAAGACACTTAATTCATTTTGGAACTGAGGCCACTATTGGCACTCCTACTTCTCAAGAAGATTTATTAATTAGATTTTCCGAACAAGAAAATATAAATACTTATACTATTCAAGCAACAAACACAGCTGGTTCTCAAAGATTACAAGATGGTACTAAAATTATGGGAGCTATCTCTGCTAAAGAAAATATTCTAGTATGGACTGATAATGCTTTATATACCATGAAGTTTGTTGGTGCTCCATTTACATTTGGATTTGAACAAGTAGGTACAAACTGTGGATTGATTGGACAGAATGCAGCTATTGAAATAGATGGTGTTGCTTATTGGATGTCTAACAATGGCTTCTTTTCTTTTGATGGTACAGTTAATACTTTACCGTGTTCGGTTGAAGACTATGTTTATGATGATGCTGATACAACTAAAGGACAACAAATTTGTGCAGGAATTAATAATTTATTTACCGAAGTTACTTGGTGGTACCCAACATCAGGATCAGATTTTAACAACAGATATGTAGTTTATAATTATGGTCAAACTAATCAACAAGTGCCAATGGGTAATTGGTATACAGGAACTAATACTAATTCAATTAGAACAACTTGGATTGATTCATTAGTTTATCCTAAACCTTATGCAACAGCATTTGATAGTACAGGCACAGGCACATTTCCAGTTATTGGTGGAGAAACTGGCTTAGGTAAAACCGTATTTTTTGAACATGAAATAGGAACCGATCAAGTTAATCCTGATGGATCTACTACAGCTTTAACTTCTTTTGTAGAATCTTTTGATTTTGCATTACAAACAGATCAAGGTATTGGAGAATATTTTTTATCTATGGGTAGATTTTTACCTAATTTTAAAAACTTAATAGGGAATGCAATAGTGAATGTATCAGTCACTCCTTTTCCAGCTGCTCCTAATACCACAGCTTCCTTTAGTCCTTTTACAGTTGACACTTCTACTACATTTGTTAGTACTAGAGCACGAGGAAGGTACGCAGCTATTAAAATTGAAAATACAGGATCAGGACAAAGTTGGAGGTTTGGAACTTTTCAAGCTGATCTTAAACCAGACGGTAGAAGATAATGACAAAGATAGCAGTAAGATTACCAGAACCAAAAAAAGAATACACGGAAGATAACCAAAGACAAATCAATAGATCTTTTTCTTCAATAGTAGAACAACTTAACTCTACATTTTTAACTCAGTTAAAAGAAGATTCTGAAAGATACACATGGTTTGGACTAGGATAATATGGCTAACATATATTTAAACGCAAAAAAAGATTTAACAACTAGTACAGTTACTACTTTATATAGTGTACCTTCTAACTCAAGAGCTATTGTAAAATCTCTTTTAGTATCAGAAGATACTAATACAGCTACTACTATTACTGTAGATTTATTTGATGCAGATCCTTCAACAGGTAACAAGTTTAACTTATTTAAAACACAAGCGGTATCAGGTAATGAAACTTTACAACTTTTAACCGAACCTTTAATTATGTTAGAGAATGAAGTACTTCAAGTAACAGCAGCAGATGCTAATACTTTACATGTGGTAGCATCAATACTAGAAATTAATAGAGAGGATAGATAATGACAATTGTAGCACAAGAAGAAGAAATTAAATACGAAACAATAAATGGTAAATCAGTCTTAAAATATAAGCCTAGAGTAGAACTTACTATTGTACATACAGAAACTGGAAGAGAATATTTATCAGAAGAAGAAGCTAAAGCTGATGTAAATAGCCCTCATACAGATACTAAACAAGAGCATATATCTAAGAGCGTACATGTTAAGGTAATTGGGCTTCCATTAGGCACTGATACAAACATAAAGTAGATTGACTGGAAGGAAAAAACGAAGTAAAATGGTTGATACTAGCTTACATACAAGAGTTGCGACCTTGCTTTTCAATAATATAATAGGAAGATAATATGGGATTTTTTTCAAAGATACGTAAAAGAATTAAAAAGATAATACCAAAGGAAATACGTCCTTTCGTACCTTATATAGCAGCAAGTATGGTAGGTCCTGCTGGTATTGGAGGTTTGGGACAAACAGCATCTAGATTTATGACGGCTGCCGCAGCTAGAGCAGCAAGTGACGATGAGGCAAATTTAAAAGACATTGCAAGAGCCGGAGGTTTAGCAGCACTTCCTACAGCACTATCTAATTATGGTAAAGGAACTGGAATGTTTCCAGAGTATGCTAAAAAAGCTGGAGATTATATTCAAAAACAAGGAGCTTTAAAAACTTTAGCAGCCCAAGGTGCAATAGACGCAGGAATTAAAGCAGCAGAATTAAATGAAGACGCATTGGACAAATACAATAGAGAATTATTAGAACAAGGAATCGCGGATAAAGCAGGAAGAAGATCTGCTATCAGAGCAATCTACGAAGGTACTGGAACGTGGGACATGGATGAAGTTGATGAAATGCTAGACACTTATGGATACAGAACAGGTGGTAGAGTTCGTCATGCAGCGGGTGATATGGTTACCGCAGATTCAGCAGAAGTAATATCGGAAGTTCCTCAAGCTCGACTAAATCAGATTCAAGGTAGTCAAATGGCTGAAGATGCTTACAATCAAATATTTCAAAAGTTTATGGAAAGATTTCCAGGACTTGCAACAGGTGAAGAAACACTAGAAGAAATGGTTGCAATGCTACAAGCAGAAAATATAATGGAAACTCCAGGGTTAGGTATTTTAGGAGTTGATGCAGCGATGGAGATGATTACTCCTGAGAGTGCAAGAACAAGTGCACAAGCTATTTCAAGACATCGTTTAAGTGAGGGCGGAAGAATTGGTTATGCTTTAGCCGGAGCTGTCACAAAGGACGAGAAAAAAGGAAAGAAAAAAGGAAAAAGAAAATTTGATAAAAAGAAGAAAAGATGGATCCTAGACGAGGAAGGTAGCTACGAGGATTTTACCGATTCACTTAGTGCAGCTCAAGAGGGTTTAGAAAGATTAGAAGAACAAAAAATTAAACCATTACCTATTAGAGAATTAAGATTAGCTAGAGGTGGTGATGTTGATGATGAAGTTATGGAATTTGATGAAGAAATTATTACACCAGATTATTTAATGAAAGAAGAAGGTGTAGAAATTGGAGAACAAGTATCTGATCCAAGTAGAATGGATGAATTAAATTCTTTATCTATGGATTTATTTGGTAAACCTTTGGGAGAATTAAATGAAATACAAATGGAAATGTTAATGAACTTTGCTTCACAAAAAGCTTCTGCTTATACACAAGACGAATTAGATATGTATGAAAATTATAAATATGACATGAATGAACAAAGACCAGGCATGCCGATCATGAGTATTGATGAATACTTACAAATGGAATTAGGTGCAGCTAGAGCAGGTGTTGCTAGTGGTGGACTAATGGATTTAAATCCCAGTGATGATGTAGAAGTAATGGATGAAGAAGAAATTATTACCCCAGATTATTTAATGAAAGAAGAAGGTGTTGCGATTGGTCCTATGGCAGGTGGTGGAGACAGAGGTATGAGAGCACAAATGTTAGCTGAACAATTAGCAGAAGAACAATATGGAAAAGAATTCTATGATCTTTCACACGATCAACAAATGGAAATTTATACTATTGCTTTAGATATGATTGATAGTGGAGGGATGAAGAAAGGTGGCAAAGTAATTAAATTTAGACCTAAAGAAATTAAAGTATTTGGTAAATCAAAAGACTATCCTGGTATTAAAGAAATTATAAGAAGATCTAAACTTAGAGATAAACAAAGAAGTGGAAAAGCTGAAGGTGGACTGATGAATCTTGGTGGTAATGAAATGGATTTAAGAGGTGGTGGATTTGTACCTATGGGTGCAAAAGAAAGAGCAGATGACGTACCTGCAAGACTTTCTAAAAACGAATTTGTAATGACTGCTGATGCAGTTAGAGGCGCTGGTGGTGGAAGTGTTCAAAAAGGAGCTGATCTTATGTATGACACAATGAAAACTTTAGAGGCAAGAGGATAATGGCAACTACTACAACACGACAACTTAGAGAACCATTTGTAGAAGCCGCTGGTCTCGGTATAACTAATAAAGGTTTAGGCCTATTAGGTAAAAGTATTCCAACTTCTACATATACAGGTAGAGGTTTTGTAGCTGATCAATCAGCTTTAGAAAAACAAGCAGCTGCAGCAGCAGCTAATCTTGGAACTTTATTAGGTCCACAAGCTTATCAACAATTTGAAAGTCCATACCAACAAGAAGTAATTGATACATCTCTTGCAGCTATGGAAAGAGAACAAGCTAAAGGTCTTGGTGCATTAAGAAACCAAGCAGTTAGAGCTGGAGCTTTTGGTGGTGGTAGAGAAGCTGCCATGATGGGTGAGTATCAAGCGTCAGCAGATATGGCTAGAGCAATGCAAGAATCTCAATTAAGACAACAAGGTTTTGCTCAAGCTAATCAACAAGCACTAGCACAACTACAAGCACAACAAGGTTTAGGTACATACCAAACTCAATTAGGTGGTACACAAAGACAAATTAATCAAGGTCAACTAGCAGCGGATCAAGAAGCAGCTAGAGAAACAGCCTTTGCAGATTACACACAACTAGGTTTAGTTGCTCCGCAACTTGCATCAGTAATTGGTGGATTCCCAGCAGCTACACAAATGCAATCAACACCTCCTCCAAGCACAACACAACAGTTACTTGGATTAGGAATTGGTGGTGTTGGATTATTAGGGGCGGCTAAAGGATTATTGAAATAATATGAGCAGAATTTTAAGACGACCAATGTTTAGAGGTGGCCGTGTCGAAAGACGTGGCGGCGGAATTTCTCAATTAAGACCAGGCTATGATATGGGTGGTGAAGTAGAAGACTACATGGAAATTTTAGAAGCCGTTAGAAAATCTAGACCAGACTTACCCGAGAAAAAAGGAATGAGTACAGCAGACTATTTAAGAATAGCAAGTGCCGGTGCAGATATTATGGCTGCTCCTAGTGAAGGAAGTGGTATTGGCGGAGCTTTAAGATCAGCAGCTCCTGCGTTATCAGATTTAGGTACAGACATGGCAGCGAGTCTTGATGCGAGAACCGCGGCTAGAGCTGACCTATTAGCTAACGAAGAAAATGCTATTACAGATATAGCTGGAGCTATCATGAAGAGTAGAAATTACAGACCGGACCGTGGATTTGCTTTAAGTAAAAAACTTGATGATCTACAAAAGTTTGGTGAAGAAAAACAACAACTTACTGCGATTTTAAATGATCCAGCATTATTAGTTGGATATATTACAGAAAATAATATTGACGGAAAAGATAATACAGAGAAATTAACTAACGCTAAAGTAGCAATAAATAATAGATTAGAAATTATTAACTCTGCCCTAAGAGTGTTAGAACCTAAAGATGAATACTTACTTGCTTTCTTAAAATCAGGCAGAGCAGGTCAGTTCTGGGAAACAGTTATTCAAGCAGAAGTAAAAGCTCAAGGTATACCATCTAGTGATCCTAAATTTGATTGGAACAGAGTAATTAACCGAGCTGCTGGTGGACAAAAAGATGGTGGCCTAACAACTGGTTATGCTAATGGTGGTTTAACTGCAGCGATGAGTGAAGAAGTTATTACTCCTCAAGGTTCGGAAATGGCAGAAGAAGTTGTAGAGGAAACGCCTGCAGTAGGATCTTCTGCTCCTTTAACCTTTGAACAACTAAGACAAAGATTACCTAAAGAAATTCCCGATGATGTTATTAGACTTCTTGCATCCAGTGATGAAGCTCTACTTGAATTTTCTAATATTGCGACTCAACAAGATGTTGATGAATTTAATGTAAAATACGGAGTAGAACTTGTGTTACCGCAGGTTTAACATGATCTTATGGCAGAAAAATTACCCCCTTATGAAGAATGGAAACTGGAAAATCCAGGTTCTTCCAAAGAATTTTACGATCAAGTAAAAAAAAATCAAGAACTAGATTTCTCTCTTAAAAGTATTGTTAGTATTTATACAGATATTTTTAAAAGTGCAAAATCAAATTATCAAACAAATAAAAGAAGAAACGAATTAATAGAAGATAATGAAAGAAAAGAAGACTTTCCTAAATACGACACCAAACTTCCTGAAATTAAACTAACTACTAAAGAAGCTGACAAAATAATTAAGAAAGTAGTATCGGAGGATACCCCTGATCTAAAAGACTTAGTTAAAACAGCAGACATTAAATTAGAAGCACAAGAAAATCCTAAAACAAGTGGATTTACTAATGCTCTTATCTTTGCAACGGGTGGACCTTTATCCGTAAGAGATGATTCTCAACCATTAAGTATGGCTGGTTTTAGTGACAAGAAAAAAACAGAAATTGCGGACCAACTAATGTTAGTTAATGCAAACATAATTAAAATTAATGACACAACATATGTAGATACCACTACTGGAAACAATATATATCAAGATATAGGAAAAAATAGATTAACGGCTCAAGCTATGAATGGTTTGTTAGAAGCTGGATATTCTATGGGACAACTTTTAACTATTCCTCTTGACTTAGCCCTAGATGAAAAATTTGAACTCACACAAAAATTAGATAACCTTTATAATAAAATGTATGAAGGGGGTGGCTTTAGAGATCCCAATACTATGGGTGAACAAGTTACTAAAACATTAGCAGAGTATGGGGTACCTTTTGGGCTTGCCGCTAAATTACTTAGACCTTTAAACTTAGTATTAAAAAGTAAACTTTCTAAATTAAGTAATAAAGCTGTACGTTACAGCACTAAAGCAGCTTTAAGTGTAGGATTTAATGCAGCGAGTTTTGGTGCTGCTGAATTTGTAGTAGGTAACAAAGGAGATACTATTGACGCTCCAGATTTTTGGGGACTAGTCGACAATCCTGAAATAATGTTTGAAGGTGAAGAAGGTAAAAGAGGTAGAGACTTAGCACTAGCTAGATTAAAAAACAAAATTAGATTTGGTTATGAAGGAACTAAAATTGGAGCAACGTGGGGATTAGTTGGAAGAGCTGCTCCTTTAGGTTTAAAATATGGTTTAAAAACTGCCGGTGGATTATTTAACTATGGAGGAAAAGTGGCAAATGCTACGGTGATTAGTCCATTAGGTAAGATCGCTACAGGTCAGGTACCTTTATCAGGTATGAGAGTTCCGTTTACTAAATATACAACACCAACTCTAATGTATAGTAAGAGTATTGTACCGGGAACATCAAGATTAGTAGCACAAGGTTTAAGAAAAGGTGGTAAGCTTGCTATGTTTAAAGCAATAGAGCCTATACTTAGAGGAGTAACTATTAGTAAAAAAGGAATAGGTTTTAAAAACAAAGGAGAGATACCTCCTTTTGATGAATGGAAATTATTTACTACAACAAATGCCAATCCTTTAAAAGCAAGACTAGCTAAGATTGCAAGACCAGTTAACTACCTTACTAAAGAATTTAGAACTCCTAATGCAATTTATAAACTGCAAGAACAAGCAGGGCTTAATATTAAATCAGAAAATAGAGTTGTTAATAAATATCTTCAAGACTTAGAGGCAAGAGCTTACACTTTAGTTAAAGCACAAAATGGATTGTTTAATAAGAAAGCTGTGTCTCCTTTAGAAATAGAAAATCAAATGCAGTTAGTAGTTGCATATTTAAAAAATCAAATAAGTAAAAACAAACTTCCAAAAGAATTACAAGAGTCAGCAGAAGGATTAAAGAAACATTTAAAACCAGCTAAGTCTAAATATTTAGAAATGTTACCTGAAGGTGATTTTCAAAATGCTTTAATTCCTATTATCAATAGTTACATGAGAAAGTCTATGGCTATTACTACCAATCCTATATACAACCCACCTAAAGAAGTGGTAGAGGAAGCAGTCAAAGCTATGCTTAAACTTATTTCTTCAAGGAAAAATAAAGGAATGCAAGAAGAAGCTATTGAGATGTTTAAGAAAAAAGGTGTATCCCGAAAGCAAGCGCTTAATTTATTTGCCGAAGCAACTGTAAGAAATATGATTGTAGATGCTAAAGCTTATGCGGGAGATCCTATTAAGTATTTAAACAAAATATCTAAAGACATTTTAAAAAGTGACAAGCTAATTGTTACTGGAGCCGAACTACCTAAAACAATTAGAAAATTATTAGGTGAAGAAAAAAATGCTCAGTCTGAAATTCTTCAAACCATTACTGAAATGATTACAGGCATTGAAACTAAAAAAATGTATGATGAAATTTTAGAAATAGGATTAAAGAAAGGTTGGTTTAAAAAGAACAAAGGAACATTGGATACAACCCTAGAACCAATTGGTAATCTTCCAGGTATGGGAATGTTAAGAACTAATTTAAGTGACATGTTTGCAAATCCTACAATGATTCAAGCTTTAAGAGGCAGTCAAGGTATTATAGATATGTTATTAAAAAGTAATGCTTATAGAGCATTAATGCAATTTAAAACAGGAGTTCAGTTTGGTAAAACGGGATTAAGTTTTGATACACAAATGAGGAACGTAGTTTCCACTCCTATGTTTGTAATTGGTTATGGATGGATAGGTGGTAA
>Ga0315332_10000060_pt1 | contig 33551 bp, 28 predicted proteins | sample M110034915metaG_FD_203455 | JGI IMG/M metagenome (GOLD analysis project Ga0315332, IMG submission 203455) | Ammonia-oxidizing marine archaeal communities from Monterey Bay, California, United States - M1 100m 34915 | ecosystem: Environmental > Aquatic > Marine > Intertidal zone | place: USA...
TTCCTCAAGACCAGGTGCAGATCATATCGATATAGAAACAGAATTAACAAGAGTTATTCCTGTAATTGAAGCCATTGAAAAACGATTTCCAGATTGCATAATGTCAATAGACACTTTTAGAGGAGAGGTAGCCGAAAAAAGCATTGAGGCAGGTGCAGCTATCATTAATGACATATCTGCATTTAATTTAGATGCTAAAATGGTGGATGTATTAACTAAGTACAAAGTCCCTTATGTAATGATGCACATGAAAGGTAATCCACAAAACATGCAACAAAATACCAATTATGAAAACATTATTAAAGATCTCATTCTTTACTTTTCTAAAAAGATTAGCTACTTAAATAGCTTAGGAATTTCAGATATTATTATTGACCCTGGATTTGGATTTAGTAAAACTAGTGAGCAGAACTATAAAATACTTAGAGAGCTCTATAATTTAACACTTTTAAAATGTCCAATATTAGGAGGTGTTAGCAGAAAATCAATGATATATAAAAATCTAAATACCAGTAGTTTAGAATCTATTAATGGAACTACTGCTTTAAATATGGAGCTGATTGAAAATGGAGCTAATATAATAAGAGTACACGATGTAAAAGAAGCTACTGAATGCATTCAATTACACAAGCTGGTCAACGCTTGAACAAGGGCTCAGTAATCATTAAAACAACATCGAAATTGACTTTATCTATGCCTATTTCAATTAGAGGATGCTTGGCTGTGTCTGCAAATTTCTGACCCTCAAAATCATACGTGATCTTAAATCCTGTTAAAAATTCCCCACTAAACATTCTACCCTTTTTATAACCTTCCGGTAAATTCTTTTCTACAATACCGATAATTAGTTGTTGTATTTTTTCTGCTACCCGCTCATCACCCGACACATAAACCAGCTTAAACATATAAACATCATCTTCATCCACATAGATCTTTGATTCTTTTGAATTTTTAAAATCCAGTATGAGATCAAACACAAGCTTATCTGAAGTTTGTTTTCTTACTTCTTTAAAGCTTCCCTTTTTAGCACCTAGGAGCACTTTTTGATAATTTTCCTCAAGACCCACCATTAATGATTCCAATAGCTCTTGGTCCTTTTTGATCTTTTCTGCCTCTAACCGTTTATTTTCTTTTTCGATAAGTGCCCTTACCTTATCCTCCCATGCATTATCCGATCCATCTTTAAATACAAGATGCTCTTTACTAACCTGTGCTTTAAAATTAAGCAAAGCATTACATAAAGGAGCGTATTCAAGTTCAGGTATTTTGAATTGAGCTTTTTCGCTTGAATTAGCATAAACACCGGCAAGCTGATTCATTAACTTTACTAGATCTGTAACTGATGTAGAGTTGCTACATTTTTCTTCCCAGCTCTTTTTACTTTTTTTCCAGTCTTTACTGAATTGCTTAAACTGTATGTGTTGTTCTAACTCCAATAACTCGTTGGATAACGATGAAATATCCTGTGCCATGTAAATAGTCACAAAAAGTAAATTGATGATTGTAAAAAAAGCCCTGAACATATGTTTTTGTATTTAATCTCTTTAAATCTAAACAAAAGATCGAATTCAAAAAAACAACTTACAAGCTAGTTTCCTATTTTTAACAAAATTTCTACAATGAACCTTTACACGATCAATACCGGGTATTTTAAACTAGATGGAGGTGCCATGTTTGGAGTAGTTCCAAAATCTATATGGCAAAGAACCAATCCGCCAGACAGTAACAACATGTGTAGCTGGGCCATGAGGAGCCTTCTTATAGAGGATGGAGACCGGTTAATGCTCATAGATACAGGAATGGGCAACAAGCAAACTGAAAAGTTCTTTGGCTATTATTACCTGCATGGAAATGACTCTTTAAAAGGATCGTTAGCTAAAAATGGATTTTGTAAAGACGACATTACAGATGTTTTTTTAACTCATTTGCATTTCGACCATTGTGGAGGAACGATAGAATGGGCCAATAACGACCATACCCATCTGCAACCAGCTTTTAAAAATGCCAAATTCTGGAGCAACGAGAACCATTGGAAATGGGCTACTGAGCCTAATCGGAGAGAAAGGGCCTCTTTCCTAAAAGAAAACATACAACCCATTGAAGAGAGCGGACAGCTCAATCATATTGTAAGAACAGATAGAATTACACAAAATGCATTTAAAAAAATAGATGTGTTTTTTGCTGACGGCCATACCGAAAGCCAGATGCTGCCCATGATCTCCTATAAGGATAAAAAGATAGTATTTATGGCCGATCTTCTACCAAGTGTGGGACACATACCTCTACCCTATGTAATGGGTTACGATACTCGTCCATTACTTACCATGGATGAAAAACAGTTGTTCTTAAATATGGCGGCTGATGAAGAATTCATTCTGTTTTTGGAGCACGATCCCGAAAATGAATGCTGTACTGTTCAGCATACAGAAAAAGGAGTTCGTGTAAAAGATAAATTTTCGCTCAAAGAGATTCTGTAATAAAGCATGCTTACATTAAAAGAGATCAATAAGCTAGCTATACCGGCTGTCCTGTTCAATATCACCGAACCACTGATTGGTTTGGCAGACATTGCTATTATAGGACAGATGGATGAGGGAGTTACGCAAGCTCAAGGCGGTGTTGGATTGGCTGCTGGTTTAATAGCTACTTTAATTTGGGGATTAGGACAGATGCGCACCTCTCTTTCTGCCATTATCAGCAGGCATTTCGGACAGGGTGATCTTAAACCCATTTATTCTTTAATTGCTCAAACACTATTATTAACAGCTATTATTGGTATAGTTGTCGCTTTTTTTACTGCTTATTATTATGATACAATTGCTGCATTTATTTATGGATCGACCTCTGCTGATACGCTTCAATTTTCTAATGAATATTTTGTAATACGAAGTATAGGGCTTCCCTTAAGCTTGATCATTGCCCTTTTCTTTGGAATTTTCAGGGGCTACCAAAACACTTCATGGGCAATGACCATAGGTCTAGCAGGAGGAGGTATTAACATTATACTTGATCTTATTTTGGTATTAGGGGTCGATGGAATAATAGAACCTATGGGAGTAGCAGGAGCTGCATGGGCATCTGTTATTGCTCAAATAATGATGACAATACTCTGCATTGTATTTTTATACAAAAAAACTCCTTTCACTTTACAGCTCTCTAAAAAGCTGAATCCATTCTTTAATGAAATGCTGCTTATTTTCTGGAACATGTTTGTCCGTACTATGGTATTGAATGTAGTATTTATTTTGGCCAACCGCTACGCAAACAAAAACGGAGACATTCAGCTGGCTGCCTATACCATTGGGTATAACATATGGATCTTTTCTTCCTTTTTTATTGATGGATATTCCAATGCAGGAAATGCCCTTGCTGGTAAATACTTAGGAGCCAAAGACCATCATACATTAAGAGCATTGGGTAAAAAATTATTAAGCATTAACTTACTAATAGCTGGATGCTTATGTTTGATATATACCGTTTTCTATACAGTTTTAGGACCAGTTTTTAATGACAATCCCATGGTGACCCATGCTTTTGAAGCCACCTTTTGGATAGTAATCATTTCACAGCCATTTAATTCCATTGCATTTACATTTGATGGCATCTTTAAAGGATTGGGTGAAGCTGTTTACTTAAGAAACACCCTTATAACTGGTACTGTTCTGGTATTTCTACCTCTCTTATTTTACCTGGACTTTTTGGAATACGAAGTCACCGCCATCTGGTTAGCCATGATGGGCTGGATGATCTACCGCGGTGGACTCTTGCTCTGGAAATTTAATAGAATGACCAAACAAATAATAAACTAAATTTAAACCACAAAACCGTTATCATCATAAGTAAAAGTTGAGTCTTGATCACCTTTATTGAATAAATTGTCTTTAACATAATTATATAGCTTATAATCGTATTGATTCAGCTTTATGATTTTTTTCTTCAGATCATCACTTATGTCAATTTTATATTCCTGAGGAGTTTTCTTTCTAATAGTTATTTTATTATTTAATTGTATTCCCGTTTCCTCCTGAAATAAATGTAAAAAACTGGAGTACTCCTCAGTGATACCACAATAAATAGGAATGTTTTTGACTCCATTAATGATCATTTTAAATTCATCATTAGACACCCTCTTAGGGTCTGCAATCTTTCTTCCCAATAAAAATTTAGTTTGATAATTTTGAGTATTAGGGAATTCTATATACTTATTTATTGAAGTTGGAATTGGCTTAAGCTTTGAAATAATAGCAGCATTTTTATTCCCCTCTTTTCCATTTAGTAAATGAAATTGAAAATTAAACTCAGAAATAATTCTTTCAACAGGGTCTCTTAATAGCATAAAAACTTTAGTGTTTTTTTCTATTTCACTATTTAAAATTTCAGGATATTGAAACCTTCTATCGTTATTACTAAAATCGATGTGTTTAATTTGAATATTTCCAATCTGATCTATAATGTGAGATGGTATAAGCTTTTCCTTCTTACTTAATTTGATTGACTCTTTTAATAACCCAACAAAAGTCGACCCACCTGTTTTGGGCACATGTAAAAAAACCACTTTATTTTTTGATTTAATTGTTGGTTTTTTAAATAAGCCAAATACCATATACTATGATTTTCTTGAAGTTTCAATAACAATACCTAATACTTCATCAGTAATATTAATTACTGTATGCGCATAACCTTCAGGAACATAAACAATATCTCCTGGCTTCTGTATACATTGATATGCAGTATCTACTTTCTTTGTAAGTGTTTTCAATTCTTTACGAAACCAATCTTTAGCATGGCTTCCAGTAGGATATTTTTGGAAATAATCCATCATTAGCTGATATCCTTTAGGAGATGTCTTCTGATTAGCATCAAACATTACCCAATGCTTTTGACCATCTTTTAAAATATTAAATGCATCTCTATGATTATGAGGCAGTGTCCCTGCATCTTTTATAGAATGATAAAAGAAAAATCTTGAAATATTGTTTTTACTAAAAAACAAATTAGGCATTTTAATATCCTTAAAAAAAAACTTGTCGTTAGATGGCTTATATCGATCAAGAGTAAGCGTACTTTTACCTGAATGATTCTCAAAATAATCCTTTAAGGAGGTATGCTCATTTGCAACAGCAGGCCTTGAATCACTTATAACTGCACACATATAATTACCAGCATTATTAATCAAATATTCTTTGGACCATTTATCCATAATTGACCAATTACTAGCGCCATTTTTAATTAAAACAGGTTTTTTAAGATTGTAATAATTCTTTTTAAAAGAGGTAGAATCTTTTTCACCAAAAGATACTGCATCTATTTCTAAAAGAGGAGGAGCCTCATTTTTAAATAAATCAAAAAAGCCCATAATATTAATATTATGGGCTAAAGCTAATATAATTTTTATTGAAAAGTTTTATTTCACTACTGTAAAATTCTGAACACCTATTCTGTTTTTTCCCTGATCAATAGACAAAATGTATTGACCATTAGAAAGTGTATTAGGAATTAATATCATGTGATCTCCTTCAGAAAAATAACTCTCTCTTTCCAATGCTAACTTCCCATAAATATCATAGATTTTTATAGAAACTTCTCCTGAATTATTTAAATTAAATGGAACATGTATTACATTATTAACAGGATTAGGATACAATGACCCTATATTTTCTTTTTCATGAGATTCAACATCAACAGGACCATTTACCTGTATAAAAACAGCTTCATCGAACATATAAGTTCCATCCATTAATCTTAAAACTACTAAATAAGGATCTGCACGTACTTCAGTTGAAGTTGGTGTCCAAGCAAGAACAGTTTCTATTTCATTACCATGAATGGTTGGTTCCTGAAAAAAGGTAGGTGGATTCCATAGTATAAATGGCTCTCCATATGCTTCAAAATAGACTTGATCATTAGTATCCGGATCACCTGCCATTAATCTAAGCTCAGAATATTGACCTGAATTGATCGTCCATTGAGGATAACCATTAACTGTAGGCATTGTACCTAAATTACTGAAGCCAGGAATTGAACCAGTAGACAATACAATAAACTGCATATCTCTTCTAATTTCCCCTATTTTAACACCATTCCTGTATTCTTCACAAATAACAGTATATACCCAATTCCCTAGTGCAGCAGCTGTCCAGGAAATAGTACCTGTTATAGGATCAATAGAGATTGGATTAGTTGGATCTGATAATGGATCTGTATAACCAGGAATTGGCAATCCTGTCATTGAACCATCAAAATCGTTTGGAATACCCAATGTCCAATTCAATGAATCTCCATCTGGATCAAATGGCAACGGATTATATTGCCAAGGAGTGTTAACAGGCAAAAACACCACTGGTTTTACCATAAAGTAAGGTGTTGAATTCGGTTGGTTAGGGTCAATAGTAACTGTAGTGTGTAATTGCAATTCATTTGAACCAGCATTTGGTAAATTCTGAATAGCTACATTTCTACAACACTGATGCCAGGAAATAGTATATTCACCAGGACCTGGTAAAGTAATTGTACTCATGAAAAAATACACCTCAACTCCATATGGGTAAAATGGAAGCAAACCTCCTTGCGGCAAACCAAAAACAGGATGGAATGATGTTGGATCTAAGGCTGAAACAATTGTAATAATAGGATTTCCAGTAGCATCATAAACTGTAAAATCCTGAGTTTGACTCATAGGAATACCTAAAGTATCTCTATATAATGTCAGTAAAATTGTATAATCATTACCCCCATCATGCTGAGCAACGATCTCACCACCCATTAAATGGGTAGAATAACCAGAAAAAATAAAGCAATAAAGAAATCCAAAAAGAAGTATCGTTTTTTTCATAATAAAAAGAGTTAAATTTATTTAATGGGGGCTTTATTATATGACGTAAGATACTAAAAAAAGATGCTTATTGAAATTAAAATACTGAATTTCAATAAATTAGCTTAGCTCTATCCCAATATTGATCCATTTCTTTTAAAGACATTTCTCCTATTTTTTTTCCATCTTTCAAAGATTCAGATTCAAGAAATTGAAATCTTTTAATGAACTTTTTATTGGTTTTTTCTAATGCTGCTTCCGGATCTATTCCAATAAACCTGGCATAATTGATCATTGAAAAAAGAACATCACCAAATTCACCTTCAATTTTATTTGATTTTGCTTCTACTTCTGCATGTAACTCTTCCACCTCTTCTATGACTTTATCTAAAACCTGGCCCTTATGATCCCAATCGAACCCAATACCACGTGCTTTTTCCTGAATACGAGTTGCTTTTACCATAGACGGCAAAGAGTTAGGAACTCCTTCCAATACCGACTTTTTTCCTGACTTTAACTTGATCTTTTCCCAATTTGCCTTTACTTCTTCTTCATCAGCCACTTCAACATCTCCATAAATGTGAGGATGTCGTTCAATTAATTTTTCACAGACTGTATTAAGCACATCAGTAATATCAAAAGCATTATTTTCTGAAGCTATCTTTGAATAAAAAACCATATGAAGCATAAGATCTCCTAGTTCTCCTTTAATCTCATTCATATTGTTTTCTAAAATAGCATCACCTAATTCATAGGTCTCCTCAATGGTCAAATACCTAAGGGATTCCATGGTCTGTTTTTTATCCCACGGGCATTTTTCCCTAAGCTCATCCATGATATCAAGTAATCTCTTAAAGGCTTTTAATTTAGCATCCATTCATCTTTGTTTTTTGTACATTCAAATATAATTAGCTTTTAAGCAATTCTTTGGATGGGAAGACAAGTATTTATATTCTGTTTTGTATTATTGAGCTGCTTTCCTCTATACTCCCAAAAAACGCATCAATTCGAGTTGGAAGGAAATTTTGGATTTGGAAGATTGATGGCACATAGAACCAATATGCAAAGATTGGTTATAAATAATTCCTTACAAGGAGAATTCACTTTTAATATAAATACAAATGGAGAAAAAGAGTTTCATGAAGCTTTTTCATGGCCTACTTATGGATTAACCTTCAACATTAATAATTCTGGAAATAAAGCTGATATTGGAAACATATATGGCACTTATGGGTTTGTTAGCTTGCCTATTACCAGAAATAATTATCCACTAGAATTTAAAATAGGCCTAGGTATAGGATGGGTAGAAAAAATCTTTGATCTTCAAAACAATTTTCAAAGCCTTGCAATTGGCTCTCATATCAATGCAAATGTTGTTTTAAGATTTGAAAAAGAATTCTGTATCGATAAAAACCAAGTGATGAATATTGGCATAGGCCTCAATCATGTATCAAATGCAGCTTTTAAAACTCCTAATCTGGGTCTTAATTTTATTGCCTTACACGCTGGATATCAATTCGGAATTGCTAATCAAATAAAAGACAGTATAGACAATTCTATTAGCTATAATAAAGGATCAAACTTTACAATATACAATTCCAGTGCATTCAAAGAAAACAGCACACCTTTATTGAATAAGTTCTATATCAATGAAACTACACTACAATATGGATATCGTAAGGGAATAAAATCCAGCTTTATTACAGGAACAGACATCATTATAAACCCTAGTTTATTGGAGTTCACTGGTAAAAAATGGCAAGTTGGATACTTTGCTGGACACTTGCTTCATTTGGATAAATTAAAGATTGGATTTTTGTTAGGAACCTATCTCTATAATAAAAAAGACAATAGTGAATTTCTTTATCAGAAGATCTTTACGGAATATGACCTCAATGATAAACTAACGGCTAGATTAGTGCTGAAATCTCATTTTGCTAAAGCAGACTTTTTTAGCCTTGGTATTGGTTATAAAATATTTTAAAATGAGTAAAAAGATCTGTTATATCGTATTAATTCTAATGCTACTTCATTCCTGTTCTAAACCCAATGAAAGCCCTTGCTGGAAATCAAATGGAAACACAATTAGTATTACACAATCATTAGATCAATCAATTAATTCTATTAAATTAAAAGATGATGTCAATTTAATTTTAATCAATGATTCTATGAATTTTCTCACAATTGAAGGACCAGAAAATCTAGTTGAATTCATTGACATTATCTCATCAAATGAAAAAATTATTATAAGTAATTCTAATCGATGTGATTTCCTGAGATCACCTCTACCTATTAATGTCTATTACCATTATTCAGACCTTAAAAATATTGAATTATCAGGGTATGGCACATTATCTAATCATGGCCTTATTCAACACAACATAAACATAAATGCTTTTGAAGCGCTATCTAACATAGCGCTAGAATTACAGAATGACACCACCATTTTAACTTTAATGAAAGGGTCTATAGATGTCTCTTTAAAAGGAGCTTCTAACTATTTATATGGATATACCAGTGGATATGGTCCATTTAAAGCTGATTCCTTATTGTGCAGCACCGCACATGGGCATTCAACTGGATTAGGTGATTTTTACCTTAATGCTACTAGCTCATTAATCATAGAACTTAGAAGCATGGGGGATTTCTATTATTATGGAAATCCAATTATTACGAACTTTACTCAAACAGGCACAGGGAAGATTATCAATATGAATTAAATGATTATCTATACTTATATTCATCAACAACTAATTTATCCTTAATTTTACACCATGGAATTTTTTCTGATATCTATAGGGCTATTAGGTCTTGCTTTTGCGGGGATAGCTATCAAGATTATTTTTAAGAAAAATGGAGAATTTGCTGGAACTTGCGCAAGCAACAATCCTTTACTTCAGAAAGAAGGGGAATCCTGTAGTGTATGTGGGGCAAGACCTGAAGAAAAATGTAAAAGCCCCGATCAGTCAACGACATAAGCATCCATGCCTGAGGACATCCAAACTTTATTCTCTCCCTCAATATCTGAGTAAACAAAATAAGCTTCTAACTCTAATTCAGTATTATTTTTAATAAACCCTTTAGCCTTATCTACACCCATTACCATAAATGCAGTAGCATAAGCATCAGCAATAGCAGCTTGATCATGTATAACAGTTACACTTAACAAGCTATGTTGAACTGGATAACCTGTTTTTGGATCTATAGTATGAGAATACTTTACTCCATCTTTAATATAGAATTTCCTATAATTTCCAGAAGTAGCTAATGAAAGGTCATTTAAAGCTACTATTAGCTGAAATTCATTGGCCCCTGGAGAAGCATTTTCAACTGGTCGATCTATTCCAATTTTCCAAGTTTCTTTCTTTGGATTTCTTCCTTTTACAGTAATTTCACCTCCTATTTCTATAAAGTAATCTTGTATTTCTAGCAGGTCAAAATAATCTGATATAATATCTACAGAATGACCCTGAGCAATTCCATTAAAATCGAGCTTGGCATTTTTAACTGTTTTACACACAACAGGATATGAAACCAACTCAATCTCTCTTTTTCTAAGTGTATCTACAGTAATAAAAAAAGCTTCATCATTAAAAGAGGTCAATTTCAATATAGAATCAATTTCATTAGAATCAATAGTTACATCTTCATATGAAGATCGATAAAAACCCCAATATTTAATCAATGGAAATACGGCAGGGTTGAAAGCACCATTAGTATTGTGATAGACTATTTTTGCTTTAGTAAAACATGACCTAAAATAGCTTGATCTATCGATAATACAAATTGGATTATATTCTTCGTTATTGAATTCTGAGATCATACTAGAATCTATATAAATTGATAGCTCAAGATCATATTTATTTAATATAGAATCTATGGATGAAGATAAGTCCCTTTGTAATGAATCATTGTAAATGATAGAGAAAGTAGTTCCCTGAGCTGTGCCTTGAATCTCTAAATAATGATCATTAATTATTTTTTCATTATCTAATTCATTTGAATTTTCACAACTAGATAAAGGAATAATAAATAGCCATAAAATAAAATAAGTAATGGAACGGATGATATTATCCGCCAAAATCATCAAATCTTACATTTTCAGGTGGAACACCCCAGTCATCACACATTTTAATAACTGCCTGATTCATCATAGGAGGGCCACAGAAATACACCTCTAGGTCTTCAGGAGCTTCATGATGAGTAAGGTATTGATCGATCACCACTTGATGAACAAATCCAGTAAATCCATCACCTTCAGAATCATTGATGTCTTTTTTATTCACCCAGTTATCAGATGGCAATGCATCTGACAATACTAAATAGAACTTAAAGTTCGGAAACTCCTTTTCAAGATCTCTAAAGTAGTGTATATAAAACAATTCTGCTCTTGAACGTCCTCCATACCAATAAGAAACCTTTCTTCCTGTCTTTAGCGTTTTAAATAATTCATATAAATGAGATCGCATTGGAGCCATACCTGCTCCCCCTCCAATGTAAAGCATTTCAGCATCCGAATGATTAATAAAGAATTCACCATAAGGGCCTGATATAGTTACCTCATCTCCTTCTTTTAATCCAAAAATATATGATGATGCAATACCAGGATTAACATCTGCCCAAGTATCTTTATTTCGATCCCATGGTGGAGCTGCCACCCTAACATTCAACATTATCTTTTTACCTTCGGCAGGATATGAAGCCATAGAATATGCCCTCACAACATCGTCATCATTTTTCATTACCAAATTCCTTATAGCAAATTTCCCTTCTTTCCAGTCTTTCTCAAATTTATCTGGCTCACCAGGGTGATCCTGAGGATGGGCTTTAATATCCATGTCGGAAAATTTAACCTCTGTCTTTGGGATATTTATTTGAATATATCCTCCAGCTTTATAATCCATTTGTTCAGGCACTTCAACAATAAACTCTTTAATATAAGTAGCTACATTGTAATTGGAAACCACTTTAGCTTTCCATTCCTTTACACCCATCACCTCCTCTTCTACTTCTATCTCCATATCTTCCTTCACCTTTACCTGGCAACCTAATCTAAAGTTATCAGCGATCTGCTTTCTTGAAAAATGAGGAACTTCTGTAGGTAATATACTTCCGCCACCACTATGAACCTGACAAGTACATTGTACACAAGTACCTCCACCACCACATGCAGAAGGCAGGAATATCCCCTCATTACTAAGAGTAGATAATAATGTAGAACCACCATCTACTTCTAAAGTTTGATCCCCATTGATAGTAATCTTCACCTTTCCAGATGGTATTAATTTTGCTTTTGCAAACAACAATAAAAAAGTAAGTGCAAGTACTACAATTAAGAATACTACAATTGTTATAATAATGTATGGTAAAACTGCTTCCATAAGTAAAATATCTATAATTATTCTATTTCAAATCCCATAAATCCTAAAAATGCCAATCCCATCAATCCTGTGATTAAAAAAGCCATTCCAACTCCTCTTAATGGAGCAGGCACATTGGAATACCTGATCTTTTCTCTTATTGCAGCAATTAAAACAACTGCAATAAACCAACCTACACCTGAACCAAATCCATATACAGATGCCTCTGCTATAGTTGGAAATTGCTTTTGTTGCATGAATAATGCACCTCCTAAAATGGCACAGTTAACAGCAATAAGGGGTAAGAATATACCTAGAGCTCCATATAGGGCAGGTGAATATTTCTCTACGATCATTTCCACTAATTGAACAATTGATGCAATAACTGCAATAAACATGATAAAGCTTAGGAAGCTAAGGTCATACTCTGCATATTGAGGGCCCAACCAGCTTAATGCTCCTTCTTTTAGAACATACTCTTCCAATAACCAGTTAACAGGAACAGTTACAGATAATACAAAGATAACAGCCATTCCAAGTCCAAATGCTGTCTTGACCGTTTTAGATACTGCTAGGTATGAGCACATGCCAAAGAAAAAGGCAAAGATCATGTTATCTACAAAGGCACTTTTAATAAATAATTTAAGTAAATCCATCTCTTATTATTTAATGTGTTTCTATTAATTTAGGATTCCTTGCTTTTTGAACCCATATATAAATCGCTACTAAGATCAGTGAAGAAGGAGGGAAAAGCATTAATCCATTGTTAAAATATCCAAATTCATATACCGAATCACCTATGATCTGAATTCCGAATAAAGTTCCAGAACCAAATAATTCTTTGAAAAAAGAAACAGCGATCAGTACCATGGCGTAACCCATAGCATTTCCAACTGCATCTAATGCAGAAGGCCATGGTTTGTTAGCTAAAGCAAAAGCCTCTAACCTACCCATAATAATACAATTGGTAATGATCAATCCAACAAATACAGACAATTGTTTAGAAACATCAAACATATAGGCCTTTAAGACCTGATCTACAATAATTACCAATGCTGCTACAATTACAAGCTGAACAATGATTCTTATTCTATTAGGGATTAAATTCCTGATCATGGATACAGACACATTGGCCATCACCAAAACGAATAAAACAGAAATACACATTACCACTGAAGGCATCATCTGTACAGTAACAGCTAAAGCTGAACAAATACCTAATACTTGTATGGTTACTGGATTGTTATCATCCAATGGATCCGTGATCAATTTTTTATTTTTCTTAGAAAATAAAGGTTCTCTTTCTTTTTTGACAACCTCTTTTTCTATTTCAGCTACTTCGCTCATTTTAACATATATTTATTGCTATGAATAGCTTGTTATCATTTATTAAAATAATTATAGTAAGGCATCATAGCCCCATGGTCTTTACCCTCTAATGTATTGTAGAACATATTCTGAACTCCAATACTTGTGAAGGTACCTCCGCTAATTCCATTTACTTCATTTGTAGTGGATTTTTCATCAGAAATACTACCTGGTTTAGGGACTTTTATAGATGAAAAATTCTCACCATTTAATGAACCTATTTCAAGTGGTTTTTGACCATTTTTTTTCCTTTTAGACTTATCAAATTGATCCTCAAAGCTATCTGTATTTATTTCCGCACCAAGACCAGGAGTTTCAGCTTTGTGGTCGAAAATAGCACCAGCAATGGTCTTTTTATCCTCCTCAACACTAACAAAACCCCATATTGCATCCCAAAGACCTTTTCCCATTAAAGGAAGTACATAATATTTTTTACCTTCTACTTCACATATGTATAAAGGATATATTTTATCCTTATCTTTTAATTCTTTATTTCTAAACTGTTTTAATAAATCTAAATTAAATGCCTCCGATTCATCCTTTGGATCAATCTTATCTTCAGGTGTTTTTAAAGTACCTTCAATCACATTACCATTATAGTCTATTATCATTCTCTCCTTTACATATTTTTCGAATTCTGCACCAGCTTCATTTCTTTCAATAGCCTTTAATGAAGGAATTGAATTTAATATATTTTGTTTTTTCTCATTCTTTAGGTTTTCTTGTTGCATTGGTTTTAAAGATTGTGAAACAAATGCCAATACACCACCAACTACTACTACTAGTATGAATGCAAAAAGGATCGTATAACCGTTACTGTCTTTATTAATTGCCATCTTATGTTGTTTTAACTCGTTTTAATCTTTTTTGAATATTAACATTGATGACCATATGATCTATTAATGGAGCAAAAACATTAGCAATTAAAATAGCCAGCATCACTCCTTCTGGATAGGCTGGATTGACCATACGGATGAGTATACCTAAAAATCCTGCTAAGAAGCCATAGATATATTTACCTGTATTGGTTTGTGCCGCAGTTACAGGATCTGTAGCCATAAATACCATTCCGAACATGAAACCACCTAACATTAATTGATGAATAGCCGGCAGATCAAAATAAATGTTTCCACCAATTTGGTTTAAAACAAAAGCCATAAGAAAACCACCTGCAAAAAAGGACACCATGATCCTCCAGCTAGCAATACCAGTCCATAGTAGCAATACTCCGCCTATTAAACACATTAAAGCAGAAGTTTCTCCAATTGAACCAGGAATTAGCCCCATAAAAGAGTGCATGAAATCAAACTGATTACCATCTTGAAAACTCATTTCAATGGCTTGACCAACAGAATTATCGCTTTTCATTTCAATAGTGGAAGCAAGGTCACCTAAAGCAGTGGCTCCTGAAGAACCATCTACTAAATCTCCAGCGTTCTTCATGTCTTCATACCCAGTTACCCAAACCTTATCACCAGACATTTTTGTAGGATAAGCAAAGAACAAAAATGCCCTTGCAGTTAAGGCTACATTTAAAATATTCATTCCAGTTCCACCAAAAACTTCCTTTCCAATTACAACAGCAAATACAGTTGCTACAGCTACCATCCATAGAGGAACATCAGCAGGCATTATTAAAGGGATAAGCATTCCCGAGACTAAAAATCCTTCCTGAATGGCATGACCATTTCTTATACAAAAAATAAATTCCACAAATAATCCAGTACCATAAGACACTATGACTAAAGGAAGTACCACTAAAGAACCAGTAAGTATAATGTCTAAGATCCCTACCGTTTCCAATTCACCTATTACTTTATAATGCTGATATCCAGTATTGTAAATACCAAATAACAAACAGGGGATTAATGCAATAATTACCAGCATCATCGTTCTCTTCAGGTCAATAGCATCTCTAACATGAGACCCATTTTTGGTAACATGATTTGGAGTAAACATTAGTGTATCGAAGGCGTCAACTAGTGGGAAGAATTTTTTTGTCTTCTCACTGCTATTGAGCTTTTCATGAGCATTATCAAATATTTTTCTTAAAAATTTCACTTCAATAAATTTATTTCATTACATACATTCTTCATAAATAAGATCCAATCCTTCCCTAACAATTTCTTGAACATTGATCTTAGAGGTGCAAACAAATTCGCACAATGCAAAATCTTCAGGAGCTACTTCATAGATTCCGAGATTTTCCATTTTTTCTATATCATTTGTGATGATTGATTTCACCAAATGAACAGGATAAATATCAAAAGGAAAAACTTTTTCATATTGTCCAGTTACAACAAAAGCTCTTTCTTCTCCATTCAAATTGGTATCAATACTGTAGTTTTTACTTTTAGGTAATAACCAAGTAGGATAAGCTCTTGACGCAGAAAATTTACTCAGACCAGCACTTAACCAACCATCCTTTACAAAGAATTTATAATCATTTCCTTCTGGAACTACTGTAATCTGAGAATCATAGTAGCCTAAGTAACTATCTTTTGAGATAGCAGTTCCTGTTAACACATTTCCAGAAATAATACGGCTGTTTTCTTTGATAGATTGTGAATCAACAATAGAAGAAATTTTTGTTCCTATAATTGTTTTATAATATTTCCTAGTATTTATATTTTCACCTGTAACTGCAATTACTTTTGTTGCATCATAATTACCAGTAAGCGCCATTCTACCTATCACTAATACATCTTGAGGATTAATATACCATACTACTTCTCCTTTATTTATGGTATCAATATGATGGATTTGCACTCCTACATTACCAGCAGGATGAGGTCCTTCTACAGTGTTAACTTGAACGCCTTCTGCATTTTTAAAAACATCATCAGCTGTTTTTCTAACTTGTAGATGAACAGCCCCATCAGTTAATTTTTTCAATACTTCTACACCTGCATTGAATGCTGCTTTTTTCCCATGAAGAATAAAATCGTTATCAGGAGATAATGGATTACTATCGAATCCAGAAATAAAAATAGACTTTGGTGTATCTTTTGGGTCGGCTACAATATCAATTGGTCGCATTCTTAAAAATGGCCATAATCCACTGTTAAGCATCATTTGCTTCACTTCATTTCTGTCCATTTTAGCAACATCCTTCACTTCAATCTTTTCATATTGAATTTCCTTATCGCAATTGATCACAATTTCCATGATTCTTCTTTTAGCTCCTCTATTTATTGAAGCTATGGTACCACTAACTGGTGACACATAAAGTATCGATTCACGGTATTTATCAATGAAAATTGGTGTTCCTGCTTTTACTTTTTCACCTTCTTTTAAAAGAAGTTTAGGTACAAGACCAGGAAAATCTGTTGGTTTTATAGCAATAGTTGAAGGTATCGGTGACTCTAAAATGACCTTTTCAGCTTCACCTTTTAATCTGATATCCAAACCTTTGCGAACAGTTATTATTCGAGACATAAGATTTTATTAAATAGCGGGTCAAATTTATAAATTTGTAGTATCTATAAATGACCAAAAATGCTTATTATAGATGCAATACGTTAATTTAGAATGATTATAAATAATATTACTATACTAAAAACCTATCTCCTTTTATTTTTATCGATTATAATATTAGGTCAGTGTGCTATAAAACAAGTTTCAACTAAGGATGAAAAAAAATTAGCAATCAATGATACTATTAAAGAAATAAAAAAAGAGGCATCAGAATTTTATGTTGAATCTAGTATAAGATATAATAACCATGTCTATAATGAAAATATTCATAGCATATTTATTCATAAAACAGGTACTGAAATAAGTGAACCTTTTATAATATTAAACAGTAATGAGCAATTGATCTTAAGATTTGATGAGCTCAACGCAGAATTTAATTCTTATCAATATCAGCTCATTCATTGTGATGCAAACTGGGAACCAAGCCAAATAAATGAAATGGACTACATTGAAGGTTTCAATGATAATTATTTTGAGAACATGGAAAAATCATTCAATACACAACAGCCCTATGTTCACTACTGGGCTGTTTTTCCTAATGAAAATACACAGTTATTGATCTCAGGAAATTACATTGTAAAAGTATATCAAGAAAACGACATAGATTACCCAATTTTTACTCAAAAGTTCTATGTGGCAGAACAACTATTAATACCTGAAATAAATATTAAATACCCTAGTGATGTCGAGCAAAAATATTACAGACAAGAAATAGATTTTAATTTTATTTATAATCCTCAAAAAATCATTAACCCATATAGTAATATTAGATTATTCCTAGAACAAAATCATCGAACTGATAATCAAAAAATAAATCTTGAACCTAATTTTATAAGAGATAACAAATTGGTATATAATTACGATGAAGAAAATGTATTTGATGGTGGACATGAATTCAGACATGTAGATCTAAGCACATTTCAAAGTAATACTGATCGTGTTGCAAGTACAAAACTTACAGATAAGGGTTATAAAGTAATGGTGATGCCAGATGAAAAAAGAACCTATAAAAGATATTTAGAAAAAAGAGACATCAATGGTAAATTTCTAATTAAAACTATTGATGGTAATGATTGGAATACCGAAGGAGATTATGCAAAAGTATTATTTACCCTTCCCTACAGAGAAATACTTGATCAGGGAGATATCTATATTTTCGGACAGTTAAGCAATTGGAAAATAGATCCTAAATTCCAGCTTAAATACAATGCTGCAACTGCTGTATATCAGAAAGAAGTTTACTTAAAGCAAGGATATTATAATTACTTATACTTATATGTAAACGACACTACTCAACAAGCAGATGTAAGGTTAATAGAAGGCTCTCATTTTGATACTGAAAATGAATATATTTTCAAAGTTTATTACAAGGACCCAGGTGACTTTTATGATCGCCTTCTACTCTATCATGTGGCCAATTCAAGAAAAAGCTTTTAGCCTTACTTTGTAACTTTAGTAGGTATTTGATGAATAGCTTTTCTATAATGAATATTTCTCTCTTTTAAATAATTCATAAAATAATTAAAGCATACTTCATGCTTACCTACTAATTCAGGAGGAAATACTCCCCTTTCAGTAAATAAACCCTCTAAAAATAAATTAGCTGCTGCTGTTGCAGTATATCCAGTTGTTCTTGCCATAGATGATGTTTTGGTCTCATTACAAAATTCATCATGAAGGTCATATATTATCTCTATGTTTTCGTCTTTATCGTTCAATCCTTTTAAAGTAACTCTCATTACAGTCAACTCTTCCTCATTTTCACCAAGCTTCCATTCCTTGAATAACATTTTAGAAGTAAAATCAATCTTAGAAACTTTAACACCATTTAAATCTATTGTGTCGTCATCAAAAAAACCACTTTCTTTAAGCACTCTAATGTATTCTACATGTCCAGGATATCTCAATGTTTTTTCTTTCATATTAGGAATATGAGGCATTGTAAAGATAATTGATCTTAATCCATCTGAATTGAACGACTCTAAAGTGCCTACCTTTTCAAATTCAACAAAATCACAATCTGTTAATGGCTCCCTAGTCACTAATTCGCCATGCTCTACATATCTAGCTGGACGAGTATATTCCTCGATTACATCAATTGGTGAAAAAGGAGCTTTGTAACAAAAAGGCCATTTTTTAACCTTGGGCAAGCCTCCAACCAAGCATTCAAAATCAGTTAATTTGTATTTCTCATTGTAATAACCAAGGATCACATTATCCATTCCTGGTGCAACACCACAATCAACAATAGCAGTAACTCCCTTTTCTTTAGCCAATTCATTCAATTCCAAAGAATTTTCTGGAAAAAAGGAAATATCTATAACGTTCATTTCTGATTCTATGATGTTTTTAAGCGTTTTAAATCCTAAAAATCCAGGAACTGCCGAAATAACTAAGTCAAAATTCTGAATGGTTTCTTTTAATGTATTAACCTCATTAACATCTAATTCTAATATATTAAGAGAATTACATTTTTCTTTTGCTTTTTTTAATGGTTCAATATTAATATCTGTTAATAAGACATGGTGATTTTTAGCCATATCTATTGCCATGGCACTTCCTACCATACCACCGCCTAAAACGATTACTTTTTTCATTTTAATGTATTTATTTTGTTTGTTTTTATTAAGGGAAAAGGGACAGCTACTTCAAATGACTGAGACATTACAAGCCTGGCAATAGAATCCAGGGCATTTTAATAATATTGAAGTTAAAGTATATTAACATATTACAAAGCTACTATTTAATAGTCAATATCCTTTAAGCTCAATCCAATTCTTTTACGTTCTTTATCTATAGAGATAACTTTAGCTTTTACATGCTGATGTACCTTAACTATTTTAGTAGGGTCATCAATATACTCATTGGCTAAATTTGAAATATGTATCAATCCATTTTCTTTGATTCCAATATCTACAAAGGCTCCAAAATTGGTCACATTATTAATAATACCAGGAACTATATTTCCAACTTCAAGGTCATCTATACTTTTTAAGTTTTTATCAAATTCTAGCTGGAAAATTACTTTCCTGGGGTCTCTACCTGGTTTAGCCAGTTCTTGTTTTACATCATTAAAAGTTTGTTTACCAAATTGAGAAGTATAATAATTTTCCCAATCAATACTTTCTATTTTATCTGAATCACCAATAAGTTCACCTAAACTGACTTTTGCATTTTTACAGATTTTCCTTAACTCTTTATAAAACTCAGGATGGACAGCACTATTATCCAAAGGATCATCTCCATCTTTAATTCTTAAAAATCCTGCAGCCTGTTCAAAAGCTTTATTACCAAGTAATGGCACTTTCAATAGTTCTTTTCTATTTTTAAAAAATCCATTTTCTCTTCTGAATTCAATAATATTTTCAGCTATTTTCGGACCAATACCCGATACATATTGCAATAGATACTCACTTGATGTATTTAGATCCACGCCTACATTATTCACAACACTTATTACAGTCTTATCTAATTTCTCTTTAAGTGATTTTTGATCTACATCATGTTGATATTGACCCACGCCAATACTCTGGGGTTCTATTTTAACTAATTCCGAAAGTGGATCAATCAATCTTCGACCTATAGAAACAGCTCCTCTAACTGTCACATCATATTCAGGAAATTCCTTTCTGGCTACTTTAGATGCTGAATATACAGACGCACCTGCTTCATTAACAATATACACATTCACTTTTCTATTAAATCGAATACTCTTGATCAACCTTTCAGTTTCTCTTGAAGCTGTGCCATTTCCGATTGCTATTGCATCCAACTTATATTGCTCAACCAAACCTGCAATTTTTTTCTTTGCAATTCCTTGTTCTTTCTGAGGAGCATGAGGATATATTGTTTCATTGTTCAAAAGTTCCCCTTGAGCTGTTAGACAAACCATTTTACATCCTGACCTATAGCCAGGATCTATAGCTAAAATACGTTTCTGATAAACTGGTGGCTGTAGTAATAATTGTTTTAAATTTTCTGAAAAAATAGCGATTGCTTGTTCATCACTTTTTTCTTTTAATTTTTTATTCAATTCATTTACTAAAGAGGTTTTAAGATGATTGGTCCATGCGTATTCTACTGCCTTATCTAGAAACTCATTATTATGTTTTAATTGAATGAATAATGATTTTATAATTTTTAAAGCATTTTGTTTTTCAATTTTAATTTGAACACTAAGTATTTTATCCGATTCACCTCTTTTTATTGCTAGATATCTATGGGATTTTATTTTATTAGCAGGCTCCTCATATAAAAAATAGTCTTTGAATTTTTCTATTTCTTTTTCAGGGTCTAATGATTTTCTTTTTGTTGATTTGATAATACCCTTATCCCAAACTAATTTCCTTAAATGATTTCTAATTTCTGTTTTTTCCGAGATCCATTTTGAAAGGATATGAATTACACCCTCTATCACTTTTTCATTAGTTGAATAAACGTCATTTATACATGACTTAACAAGAGTAACTGATATTTCTTTATTATCATTTAAAATCAAATTGGCTAATTGATCTAAACCCGCTTTTATAGCAATGTCAGCTTTACTTTCTTTTGTCTTTTTAAATGGCAAATAAATGTCTTCAATTTCATTAGGATCCCAGCTATTATTTATAGCTATTATAATAGATTCATGAACAGTGTCAATAGCTTTTAATTGTTTTAATATTGATTTTTTCCTATCAACTAAACAATTGTATTTCAGGTATTTAAATCTAATATCTTCAATTATAACTTCATCTAAATTTCCTGAAATTTCTTTCCGATATCTAGCAATAAAAGGAACAGTAGCCCCATTAGTTAGTAATGTCGTTACATTAGTTACTTGCTTTACGGAAACATTACATTGCTTAGCAATTTCGTGAAAAGGGATTTTCAATTTTAAATTATTATTTATCTGCAAATTAAAGAAGATTTAAAAAAGAACAATAGACTTTTTTAAAATCAAAATAATTAGTAATATTTCTAATTCAAATTTTAACCTCTTAGAATATTCTATATTAGAATTTTACATTACATTTATAGCTTAAAACAAAAACCAAATTATCATGAAAAAAAATCTACTTTTATTAGGAGCTTTTCTTCCAATGCTGGCTTTTTCTCAAACCACCATTGTCGATGAAAACTTCGATGGCTATACAGCCGGAAATTACATAGGAAATGAATCTGCTAATTTCACCACATGGTCAAATGCACCTGGAACTGCTGAGGATGCTTTAATTACCGATACAGTTTCCAGCAGCCCTAGTAATTCAGTTCATATTATGGGTAATGCAGGACCTACTGACGTAGTTTTAGTATTCCCAAACACTTACACATCTGGCAAATATGAATATTCAATGAAATTCATGGTAAGCCAAGGTAGAGGTGGCTATTTTAATATTCAAGAATCCACAAGTATTGGAGTTGCTTGGAAATTAGATGTTTTCTTCAGTTCAGCAGGAGCCGTAGAAATTTTAGGAGGAAGTACTCCTGGATCAGCTTCTTATACACCAGGAGCCTGGACGGATGTTAAAGTAGTAATTGACCTTGATATGGATCAAGGAGATGTATACATTAACGGAACATTAGAACACACCTATACATTTTCATCAGGATCTGATGGAACTGGGACAAACGCTGCTTTCGGTAGCATTAATTTCTTTGCATATGGAGGTTCAAGTACAGCAACCGAAAATGCAGAATACTTCATTGACGATGTTATGCTAGTTGATGTAACAGGAGTTGGAGTTGAAGAATCAAATATTGGAGAATTAGAATTATATCCAAACCCTTCAAATGGTAATTTCAGTGCCCTATTCAATAATATTGAGTCTGGATACTACGATATTCAATTAATAGATTTATCTGGTAAAGTTGTATTTAAGAATAATACATTCATTGCTAATCAATCGAAATTTAATTACGAATTTGATTTGCCAGCAGGTATCTACAGTTTATCAATCAACAACACAAGTACAAGAATTTTGAAGAAAATTATTATTAAATAGTTTTAATAAACTCTTTTAAAAAAGCCATCTAAAGATGGCTTTTTTAGTTTTAATAAATAAAAATTATATATTAACTTATTAAACATTAAGGTCAATTAATTCAATATTACAATCAATACTTTATTTCTCACTCACAATAATATTTCGACAACAATAGTTTAATTAATAGTTTATTTTAATACTACTGTTTAAGTAAAAATATTTTTTGAAAAATAAATTATTTTTTAGTATCTTAATTTAAATACGAAAAATTAAAAAAAGATTATGTACGGAATGGTAAATAAAGCGATCCAAGACCTTGTAACATCAAAGTTTGGAGAAGACAAATGGATAACAATTAAAAACAAAGTAGGATTTGAGGATGATTTCTTTATCAGTATGCAGTCATATCCTGATCAGCTTACTTATGATCTAGTGGGTGCTACTTCTGAAGTACTTGAATTAGAACCTGGAGATGTATTAGAAGCATTTGGCGAATATTGGATCCTTTATACTGCAGAAGAAGGATATGGAGAAATGTTAGCTCTTTCAGGGTCAACACTAAAAGAATTTCTTAGTAACTTAAACATGCTTCATGAAAGAATAACCCATATAATGCCCAACCTTCAACCCCCCAAATTCACTGTTAAAGAAATTAGTGAAAATGAAGTGGATTTAACTTATGAATCTGATCGTGAAGGCTTAGCACCAATGGTAGTCGGTTTATTAAGAGGATTAGGTACTAGATTTGGAGATAAATGTGAAATAAAGCATGTTACATTAAGAGCTGATGCAGGAAAAGATGTCTTCAATATTAATTGGTAATCAAAGGCAAACAATTAAAATTTTGGATAATAAACTTAAGCATATCGATGTTCTAAAGGAATCTTTAATGCCCTTTTTACTTATTATAGATTTCAATGGCACCATATTAAGTGCCGGAAGTGCTATCAATAAAATAGCCAAAAAAAATATTGAAAATCAGCATATAGATAATGTAATTAAGTTTATTAATCCATCATCATTTGAAAAGTTAAAAAATCTTAATACTAATACATTAATTAAATACAATTTAATTGATTCTGATATTTACATCAAAGCCAGTAATCATGTTTATAAAAGAGAAAAAGCAATTTTTATAAATGGTGTTCCTATTATTAATTCTAAATATCCATTAAGTAATTCTAATTTAAATTTAAATGACTTTTCAGAAACAACTGTGATGGCGGAATACCTATTTCTTATAGAAAGTAACAAAAGAGGAATGTCTGAAGCTTACCAGTTAATTGAAAACGTAAAAGGAAAAAACAAAAACCTTGAAAATGCTTTTAATGAAATTGAAAATATATCAAGGTTTCCATCGGAAAATCCTCATCCAGTATTACGACTTTCTTTAGATGGAATTATACTTTTCGCCAACGATGCAGCAAATGAAAATTTGCTTCAACCCTTTAACTTAAATATAGGAGATGAAATCGGTAATGATTTTAACTTTTTGCTAAATATTACACATTCATCAAATAAACCTATTGAGAGAATATTAGAATTTAACAACAAAACTTTTTCTACTTCTTATGTAAAGATTACAAATAGAGATTACATCAATGTATATGCAGTAGACATCACAAATTCTAAAAATGAAATCCAAAAAAGAGAGAAAGAATTAGAGATAGTTAAAGACACTTTAGTTAAACTGAATGAAAATCTAGAGTCTAAAGTAGCTGAAGGTATTGAAGTTAATAAAAAACTTCAAAATGAAGTTTTTCAGCAGGACAAATTAGTGACACTAGGAGAATTATCAGCTGGGGTTGCCCATGACCTCAACACGCCTCTTGGAGCTATCCAAGCTTCATCAGAAAACATACGTTCTACTTTAGAAAAATTCTTTAAAGAAGACATGGCAAACCTTGATAAAGAGCATGTATATTATGCCTGTGAATTGGCAACAAGAAAAGAATTTGATACCTTTATTTCCAGTAGAGAAGAAAGAAAAAGAAACAAAGCCCTACAACAATTTTTACAAGATAATTATTTAGACAAATACAATAATTACATAGTAGCAAAAATCTTAACTAATGCTCAAATATCTCACGATGACAAAGAAATAATCTCTAAAATTCTAAACGACAAAAATCCGAATGAATTCTTAAATGTTGTTAACAGTATCTCGCAAATTAGAAAATCAATAGACACTATTTTATCTGCTGTAGAAAAATCATCTGATGTAATCAAAACATTAAAAGATTATGTATATAGAGATGATAGCTATGAAATTTCAGACATTAACTTATTAGAGTCTATAAACAATGTACTTACATTGTTTAATAACGAAATTAAAAAAGGAGTAGATATTGAAATAAACATTGATAAAGACTTTCATGTAAAAGGGTCATTAATGAGACTTAATCAAGTTTGGACTAATTTGATCAAAAACGCAATCCAGGCAATGAAAAACAATGGGACTCTAGAAATCAAATCCGAATTAATAGATAATCAAAAATATATTCATTTCATCAATAACGGACCAATCATTAAAGAAAAAGATCTAGATAAAATATTTGAACCATTTTTTACCACAAAAAAAAGAAAAGAAGGAACTGGAATGGGGCTATCTATAGTTACTAGAATCATTAAAGATCATAGAGCATCAATAGAAGTAAAATCTAATAAAGACAACACTTGTTTTACAATAATATTTAAATAATGAAAAAAGCAATTTTAAGTGTAGATGACGAGAGAATAATTTTAGAAAGCTTGAAGTTCCAACTTACTAAACATTTTCAAAATGAATTTTTATTAGAATTTGCTGAAAGTGGAATTGAAGCTTTAGAAATTGTTGACGAACTTATAAATGATGACATAGAACTTCTTCTTATTATTTCTGATTATTTAATACCTAAAATGGATGGCGAAGAATTGATTAAAATCATAAAAAACAAATACCCTAAAATAAATGTTGTCATGCTAACAGGACAGGCAAATTCTACCGTTATAAATGAATTACTTAATTCTGGTTTATTAAATGAAGTGATCCTTAAACCATGGTCTGAAGAACAATTGATTAAAATAATAAAAACATACACCTAGATAATTACATAGTTGGGTAACATCAATAAACATATAGTTATTGTGGATGATGATAAGTTAGTATTATCATCATTAACTATGCAAATCAACAGTTTTGTAAAGTCAAATTACCTTATAACTACTGCAGAATCTGCTGAAGAAGCTATTGAAGTAATTAAGGAAATAAGAAACTCTGATCCAAATTCAGTTTTTCCATTGATCATTACTGATTATCAAATGGGCGAAATGAATGGATCTGAATTGCTTATCTATTTAAATAAAGACTACCCTGAAACCAAAAAAATATTATTAACTGGCCAAGCTGACCTTGAAGGCATTAAAATGGCCATTGAAAATGTAGAGCTTTTCAGGTATATGCAAAAACCATGGGAAAAAAACGATTTACAAATAACTATCAATGAAGCCTTAGGTCTATACTACAAAGAAAAACAGCTTGAAGAAGAAGCCAAGGCTAATTTTAAGTTAATTAAAAACCTAGAAATCGTCAATCATTTCTCAATTTTAATTCAGGAAAGTGACACCATTGAAGATGTTGCCTGGTCTGTTTGTGAAAATGCCATTGTTCACTTAGAATATGAAGATTGCATCATCTATTTAATAGACAAAGACAACCCTAATTATTTATATCAAGCTGCTGCATTAGGTAATAAAAACCCAAAAAAACGATTAATACTTGGTCCGCTTAAAATTAAAATAGGTGATGGAATTGTTGGAGGTGTTGCTAAATCAGGAGTTGCTGAATTAATTCCTGACACTTCTAAAGACAAACGATACATTACTGATGACATCCACAGACTGTCTGAAATAACTATTCCTATAATACATAACTCTAAAGTTATAGGCATCATAGATTCTGAGCATTCAAGAAAAAACTATTTTCCAAAAGATCATATAGAGATTCTAACTACTATAGCATCAATGACTGCAACGAAACTAATGCAGGTTAAATACAATAAAGAATTAATTGACCACCAAACTCATCTTGAAGAATTAGTTAATCAAAGGACAAAAGAATTAACGGACATTAATAAAGGAATTGAAGAAAACCTGGATAATGCAAAAATCATTCAATCCAATCTTCTATTAACCCCAGAAAAACACATTCATTTATTTAATGAATTCCATTTATTTTATTCTCCTCAACATAAAGTTTCTGGAGATTTCTATGTGTTATTAACTAATAGCGATCAATCAAAAGCATTTATAGCAGTAGGTGATTGCGTTGGCCATGGTGTGGGCGGTGCCTTTTTAACCATGTTCTTTCTTTATGCTATTAGAGATATGATAACAACAGAAAACGACAAAAAAGGATTAGATGTTTTATTTATGTCTCTTGAAAAAAGGATTCTTAATAGCGGATTTTTAGGGTCAGGGTTTGAAAGCTTTGCTACTTCGGACCTCAGTTTATTAAGGGTAGATCTTAAAAATAAAAATGTAGAGTTTGCTTCAAATAATCACAATATTATAGTTTATGACTCAGCTAAAAATGAGATCTACAAACCATATGATGATCCTAATTCAAAACTAGCTAAAACAAAAGAGTTTAGTAAAAACATCAAATACGGCACCTTTAATTCTAAGAATAAATATATCGCTATGTTCTCGGATGGGATTATTGATCAATTTGGTGGTGAAAAGTTTAAAAAGCTAAAAAGAAAAGTTCTCTATCAATGGATTACAGAAGGAAAACTCTTTAAAGATAATAAATGTAATATCGACCAATTATTTAATGAGTATAAAGGAAAGGAAAATCAAATTGACGACTGTATTTGGATGAGCTTTAAACTATAATTCCTGTTTAACTTATTCTGACACCATAACTTTTAGTTCTTTTTAAATATTCTTTTTCTAACAATTTAGTAATCTCTCCCTTTGTCCCCTCACCAATTTCTCTACCATCAATATCAGAAACATATGAAAGCTCACCCATAGTTCCAGTTGTAAAAACTTCATCTGCAGTGTAAAACTCAACCAAAGAACATCTTTTTTCATGAATTTCTATTTTTAAGTCATTGGCAATATCCATCACTAACTTTCTAGTTATTCCCGGCAAACAACTATCTGGGAATGGAGTCATTAGTTTTTTATTCTTTATATAAAAAACATTAGTTGCATTGGTTTCTGAAACAAAACCGTCAATATCTAGCATTAAAGCATCATCCACTCCAGCTAGGTTCGCTTCTATCTTGGCAAGTATATTATTAATTAAGTTGTTATGATGAATTTTAGAATCTAAACACGCTGGCGTATTCCTCCTAATAGAAGAAGTAATCAATTTAATACCTTCATTTCCATATACTGGAGGTTTATATTCTGGCAAAACAATTAAAGTGCATCCAAAAACATTAAGCTCTGGATTCATCCCAGAAGTAGTTTTCAATCCTCTAGATAAAGTTAATCTGATGTGTACACCATCATTCATTTGATTAGCTTTTAAACAATCAAAAATAGCTTTCTTCACTTCATCTCTAGACGGAACATTATTAAAGCTCATTGCTTTTGCTGAGGAAAATAATCTATCTAAATGCTCTTCGAGCTGAAAGATCTTTCCATCATAAACTCTTAGTCCTTCCCATACTCCATCTCCTCCTTGTACCAAGCTATCTAATACAGAAATTTTAGCTTCTTCTCTTTTTAATAATTCTCCATTTACATGAATATAAGTGCCCTCATTTCTAGGGTCAGGTTGATTATATTTAGCCATCTTATTGCTTTAATATTTTATTATAAATCTTTAAACTTTTACCATATAGCTGCTCCAAATGTGATGGCAAATCTTCTTCTTCTTTGGTTCCTTTTTTAAAACCCCTGCTTTTATGCACATTATGGTACCAGTACTTAGCCCATACACCATCTTCTTTTCTAGGTCCTGAATCCCATGATAGCATATTTCGATCAAATGGAATAGAAAGCTCAATACATAATTTTTTAAGCTCGCTTTCAGGGTCCTGAAGCACTTGATCTGCATCCAAAACAATGCAATGCAAATTATTTTTCTTTAAATAGTTGATAAGGTCTAATTGAATCTCATAAGCTAAATCTAGTATTGTAGGAGATTTCACATGTGCTTCATAGGACAACAACACCTTTTTAGGATCTCTAGTTAAAATAACATTTCTAAAATCTTTTAAAAAAGACCAATCAAGATCAATTAAATGATTGGCTATGTGTTTCATGAATAAGATTTCAGATTTATAATTTGGAGAAAATAATTCTTTAATCACCATTGAAGCATCTGTTTCCATTGTTGCTAAAACTTCTTCTCTAGATGGCCTCCAAGCTCCAGTTTGTTGCAAAAAATACCCAAATAGAGGTTCATCTACAATGGAAGTATCTGCTCTATTCCCAAAGGAATACATCATGGCAGTAGAAATATTTCTAGGTCCTGACCAAAGTGCTATTTTAACTTGTTTCATTAAAATCCAATTGCTTTATCATCTCCTCTAGGGTCTGCACCTCCCTCATATTTACCGTCAGGCAAAACCAAAATTGCATCAATCCTATTCATAGAATTAACTTCTTTGAATTGATGGCCTATTTTAATTAAAGATTCCATGTTCTCTTTATTGAATCGATCCTTTTCAATTTTAATATGATCTGGCAACCATTGATGATGAAACCTCCCTTCAGCAACTGCTTGTTGCATGGAAAGACCAAATTCAATCACATTAACAATGGTTTGAAAAACTCCAGTAATGATTGTAGAGCCACCAGGAGTTCCTACAACCATAAATAATTCATCATCCTTTTCAATAATGGTAGGAGTCATTGAGCTTAACATCCTTTTTTGTGGCTGTATAGCATTGGCCTCACCCCCAACTAATCCATATAGATTAGGAGATCCAGGCTTAGCGCTAAAATCATCCATTTCGTTGTTCAATAAAAATCCTGCTCCTGCGACCATTACTCCAGATCCATAAGAAGCATTTAAAGTTGTAGTAATAGAAACTGCGTTTCCATAAGGGTCTATTATAGAAAAGTGAGTGGTTTCATTGCTCTCATATGGCAAAGGGTCTCCAGGAAAGATTGATGCACTTAAGCTTGCTTCTTTGGCCTTAAAATCTTTCATTTTATTCAGCAAATACAAACTATCCAATAACCCATTTGAAATCTTTACAAAATCAGGATCTCCTAAATATTCTGCTCGATCTGCAAATGACCTTCTCTCAACTTCAGTCATTAAATGAATTGACTTAACAGAATGAAATCCCCAATCTTTTACCGGATAAGGCTCAATCATCTTAAGCATTTGAAATAAGCAGATACCTCCACTAGAAGGTGGCGACATAGATATCAGCTTATAATCTTTATAATTACCTGTGATCGGCTTTCTCCATTCACTTTTATATGAACTCAAATCTTCATAGGAAATAATCCCTCCAGCTCTATTCATCTCATTTACAATCTTATCTGCAACCTCTCCACTATAAAAACCATCTCTTTTTTTATCCCTAATCAATTGTAATGTAAGTGCAAGATCTTTTAGAAACAGTGAATCGCCTTTTCTCCATTTTTTAGCTGATATATATAATGGATCTACAGAATTATATAATGACTTCTGTTCAACATAATAATTCAACCCATCAGCTTCCAATTGTGTAAGTACAAATCCATTTAAAGCAAGATCTATTGAAGGCTGAATTAATGCTTTCCAAGGTAAAGTACCATATTTATTGTAAGCTTCCCACATACCATCTACAGTACCAGGCACACCAGCAGCTAAATGACCATCCAAGCTAAGTCCTTCTATTACCTCTCCTGCTGAGTCTAAATACAGATCTCTATGTGCAGACAAAGGAGCAGTTTCTCTAAAGTCAAGTGTATTAACAGTACCATTATTGAGACGTAATACCATAAACCCTCCCCCTCCAATATTTCCTGCACTTGGATGTACAACTGCTAAAGCAAATTGAACAGCAATTGCTGCATCTATCGCATTACCTCCCTTTTTCATAATATCTACTCCCACATTACTAGCTATTGGATGTGCAGATACAACCATACAGGAATCAGCAACAAGACCTAAGTTGAATTGACTATTTACTTTGACAGTATTTTCACTGCAAGAAACAATTAGCACAAATAGTAAAGGAAAACCAAAAAGTTTGGACAAGAATTTTAATTCAATAATTAGCTTCATTTAAATAAGTGAAAAGATTATTCAATGATTACTGGATAATTAAACTGATTGTCATCCAATTCCACTGACAATATGTACATTCCCGAAGGCAATAACTTTCTTTGTATTTCAGAAACTCCCTTCAAACCCTCTATTTTTTCAATCAATTTACCAGATAGGTCATAAAGACTTAGGTGATATTCTTTGGTAGAATTAGTCTCAATAGTTACATTTTCTATAATAGGATTTGGGTATACTTTAATATAAATTTCATTTCCATTATCATCGATAAAAGTAGTTGATCCAACATTAACAGTATCTGTGTATGTACATCCATTACTATCTGTTACTATTACGATATAATCACCTGTACTAAGACCTGTTGCAGTTGAATTTGTTTGCGTTGATGGATCATTCCACTGATAATTATAGGGTGACATTCCCCCAGAAGGAGTTATTGTAGCTGTTCCATCGTCCCAACCATTATCAGTTTCTGGCGATGAATTTGATACACCATTTAATTCTGAAGGCTCGGTAATTAAAATATCTATTGTATCTGAAATGCAACCAAGAGAATCAACTACATGCAATGAATAATTTCCTGGCACAAGAGAAGTAAATGTATTTCCAATATTACCAATTCCATTTAACATATAACTATATCCTGGTGTACCACCTATAGCATTTAAGGTAATTGTTCCATCTGCATTACCATAGCAAATCACATTTGAATGAGATGCAGAAATAAAAATACTATCTGCAGGTTCTATGGTGAAATACAATGAATCATAGCAATTTAAATTATCTACAGCAACAGCGTAGTTTCCTGGAGAAAGATTAACAATGGAAGAGCCGTTATCTCCAGTACTCCAATCAAAGGCAGTGAAAACAGTGTCGTTTGGAAACAATTGGATACTACCATCATTAATATTGTAACAATTGGGGTGAATAACCCAGCTGCTATCAATTACAGGTATTCCATCAAAGATCTCTACTGAATCAACAACTACACAACCATCCATATGTGTGATAACAACGCTCCAATATCCAGCACTTAAACCAGAAGTGTTTTTAGTACTATCACCATTCTCCCACAAATAAGTACAAGTACTGAACATACAAGGACAACCTGAGCTACTTAAAGTGGCCATTCCTATAGAGTCTCCCTCACATAAATTGTGTTGAATAGCTCCAAAACTTATCACATAGGGATCATTAAGAGTTACTGATCTTATTTCATAACAGCCTGCTGCATCGCTTACAATTACTTTATAGGTACCTGCAGGAACATTTATTAAACTGTCATTTACAGAACCATCGGACCATAGATAAGTAAATGGTGGTGTTCCATTGAGTGTATTTACAGAAACAATTCCATCAGAAAAACCATTACAGCTTGGATTAGTAATATTTAACGAGCTGATGACACTACCTGTTCCACAATCTGTACTAGTGAAATTATAATGACCATCGTAATGAGTACCCATATACCCACCCCAAGCAATTCCTGAAATAGGAATCCACATAGATGTTTGAACCTGCTCTGTATACATGCCATTCCACGCCCCAGGATTAATACTATCTGCTCTATATGTATATACTATATCTAATTTATTGTTGTTATCTAAATCACCTACATATGGAGTACTTGCAATATTAGCTCCTCCATTAGATTGAAAATAGGAAGTCACCTGATCGTTTTGAAAATCGATCAAAACTAATTCATGCTCAAAATGACCAATATTATTATTTAATGAAACCAATACTTCATCCCTTCCATCATCATTCGCATCAAATGCATTAGCTGATGCATAGTGCATGTCACCAATACTATCTATCCATTCAATGTTTCCAGTAGTTCCATTAATCATTACCTGATAAAAATCAAAATAAGTTGGCGCTGTCCCTTTATAAGCAACAGCAAAAACATCTGGCATTAGATCACCACCATGGAAATTCCCTATTACAGGAGCAGCACTTGACTCAGTATTAGGAATAGTAACCGACCACTTTTGGGTAAAATTACTTCCATCGAAACGATAAATAGTACCAGCAAAAGATTGCACAATAATATCTAAATAACCAGCTCCCGAAAAATCACCTACAGATACTGGAGCAATAAATCCTTTAGAAGAATGTGAAGCAAGAGCTAATGAACCAGATAGATCATTGTTCATTAACCCATTGGCTAGATCTGCAACCCAGATTGAACCACCATGATGCTCACCTCCAGTTCCATAAATAACATATAAAACTCCATTGTTCTTAAGGTCAGCAACTATTGGAGAACAATAAGTCTCATTACTATCTGGCATAACTGCTTTTGCAAGGACATTTCCATTAGTGCCATCCAATACCATTAA
>Ga0315332_10000061_pt1 | contig 33387 bp, 32 predicted proteins | sample M110034915metaG_FD_203455 | JGI IMG/M metagenome (GOLD analysis project Ga0315332, IMG submission 203455) | Ammonia-oxidizing marine archaeal communities from Monterey Bay, California, United States - M1 100m 34915 | ecosystem: Environmental > Aquatic > Marine > Intertidal zone | place: USA...
AATGTTATGGCAATATCAACTAATATGAGTGATGGAATCATTTTAAAAATTGTTTTTTTAGTAAAATTTTTGTTTAAACAATAAAGTCTATTTCGTTCCATTAAAAAAAATTTAAACGAATTCCATTTGAAACTATAACCTTCAAGTGGATGATAAATGATTGATTTATGAATGTAAAAAGATTTTATTCCTTTTAACTTACCTTTCCAACATAAATCTAAATCGTCATGATAAGCAAATAGATATGAATCAAAATTACCAATTTCTCTAAAAATTCTGGATGATGAAAATAAACAAGTTCCTGAAGCATATCCTACTTCTTCGTCTTTTTCAAATTGTCCTTTGTCTTTTTCTCCTTTACCTCTAGAAAATCCAAACCCAAATAATTGAATCATATTTCCTGCACTAATTAGAGTTGAATGATCTGTGGTTGCTAAAATTTTTGGTTGATATAATCCGTCACCATATTTTCTAAAAGCAATTAATAATTCATCTAACCAATCTACTTTAACAATTACATCCGGATTCAAAATAACTAAAAAATCACCCTTTGCTTTTTCTATTCCAACATTATTTCCACCACAATACCCTAAATTTTTCTCATTTTCAATCAAGATGATATCTGAAAATTTTTCTTTACACTTTTTATCACTGTTATCTTTTGATACATTATCTACGATAATTATTTCAAAATTTTTGTAATTTGAATTATAAATTGATTCAACACACTCTAAAAGTAAATTGCCTGCATTATAATTCAAAATTATTATGCTGATTAATGGTTCTTTTTCTTTCACTTCTTGTAAATCCTTAATTTATTTTTATTAACGATTACTATTGAAATTTTTTCAAATTTTAATGCTAGTACCTTCGCCTAAAAGCAGTTCTTTTTCTTCATTTTCTGCTTGATAAATCCTTGAATTTGATGAAATTATACTATTTTTGATCTTTACATCAGTCATTATTTCACAATTTTCCATAATTATTGAATCTTCGATAACAGCTTTCGTAATTTTTGAATTTTTTCCTATACTTACATTAGGTCCAATGATAGTATTTTCTTCAAAAATACAATTTTCTCCAATTATCACTGGTCCAATAATTTGACAATTTTTTTTTATTATTGTATCTTTACCAACAATTACATTTCCTTCAATTAACACATTTTCTTCTTTTTTACCATCAAATGAAGAATCAAGATTTTTTAAAATTTCTTTATTTGCATTAATTATATCCTCTGGTGTTCCTGTATCTTTCCAATAATCTGTTATGGTATCGTAAGTAATTTCATTTCCTTTTTCTAAAAGCATTTGAAGTGCATCAGTAATTTCTAATTCATTTCTCCATGATGGTTTCAATTCTTTAATAATATCAAAAATTTTAGGTGTTAAGAAATAGATGCCAGTCACTGCAAGATTTGTAGGTGGAACTTTAGGTTTTTCCATAATTTTTAAAATTTGTCCATTTTTAACATCTGCTATTCCAAATCTGGATGGATTGTCCACTTCACATAATAATATTGATGCATCTGAATCAACTTCTTCAAATTTATTTCTTAGATGTTTGATATCTTTTTGAATAATATTATCTCCAAGAAAAACAAGAAATTTTTCATTATTTACAAACTTTTCACATAGTTGAATGGCATGAGCAATTCCCTTTGGATAATCTTGATGAATATAAGTAAATTTTACACCCATATTTTCACCTGTTCCATAATATTCCTTTACTTTATCTGAACCAATTCCTCCAATTATTATGGCAATTTCATTTATACCCGCATTTTTTATAGATTCTACACAATATTGTGACATTGGCTTGTTTGCAATTGGAAGAAGTTGTTTTGGACCTGTATGGGTTAACGGTCTTAATCTAGTTCCATGTCCTCCATGTAGAATTATTCCTTTCATACCAAAAAGAACAAAATCTCTCTTAATAAAATAATTCTATTTTCTCCATGGTGTATGTTCAAATATGCTTTCTGACATATTTTCCCACCATTTTGGGTTATTCAAATACCAATTTACCGTATTTTCTATTCCTGTTTTAAAAGTAGTTTTTGATTTCCAACCTAACTCCTTTTGCAATTTCTGAGAATTCAAACTATATCTAAAATCATGACCTGGTCTATCATCTACAAATTCTATTAAATCTTCAGATTTATTCATAATTAAAAGAATTTTCTTAATAATAGTAATATTATCAATTTCATTTCCAGATGAAATATTATATGATTCTCCAGATTTTCCATGATGTAAACAAGATAGAATTGCATCACAATGATCAATTACATATAGCCAATCTCGTACATTATTACCGGTACCATAAACTGGAATTTTTTTATTATTTTTTGCCAAAATTACTATTTTTGGAATTAATTTTTCAGGAAATTGTCTTGGACCATAATTATTTGTACATCTAGTAATCAAGGTATCGCAATCATATGTAACATGATAGGAATTTACTAACATTTCTGCAGATGCTTTAGTAGCCGCATATGGACTAGAGGGATTATATTGAAAGGTTTCTGATGCAGATTTTTTCTTAAGACTTCCAAAAACTTCATCAGTTGAAATTTGAAGAAATTTTTTTTTATGTTTTTTAATTGATTCAAGAAGAGTAAAAACACCATGTATATTTGAACTAAGAAAAGGTTTTGCATTTGCAATGCTTCTATCTACAAAAGATTCTGCTGCAAAATTAATCACTGCATCAGATTCAGATACTAAATTATCTACAATTGTTGAATCATTAATGTTACCCTTAACAAATTTATAATTATCGTAATCTAAAATACTATCTAAATTTAATTTATTAGAGCCATAAAAACCTCCATCAAGATTAATAATTTCGAATTTTGGAAATTTTGTTAATGTATGTAAAATAAAATTACTTCCAATAAATCCATCTCCACCAGTGATTAAAAGTTTCATACCTCATTACAGAATTATATTCTTAAAAGGATATGCTGTTTATTAGAAAAAGTAATCAAACTTTTATTCCTCAAATTGAGTACTTTTTTAGATGAAAACAGAGGATTTTAGAGTATTTCAATTAGAAAATCATGAAACTAAAGATGTTTTAGATTCACACATCAATGGTGAATTAACCGTAATTTGGAGAAATTGGGATGAAATAATAAATGATCCAGAGATGATTTATGTGAATTCAGTAAACCCTGGAGAAATTAAAGGTCCTCATATACATAAACAAAGAACAAGTTACTTTTTTTGTATTGAAGGTGAAATGGTTATTGTTATTCAAGATAAAAATGGAAAATATCATGAAATAAAGGCTAATTCTGAAAGTTTAAAATTAATTTCAGTTTCAAATGGAATTGCTGCAGCAATCATTAATCCCTCAAAAAAAATTTCTAAGATTTTAGTGATGGCAGATGTTGCATGGAAACCAAATGATAATGAAATGAAAAATTATACATTTGATAGTTATGACTGGAAAAAATGGATTTAACTTTTAAATAATTTATCTAATTCATTTGCAATTTTTTGTGATGCAACACTTTGGTGTGAAAAATAGTCATCAATAAAATTTGTCCCTTTTTCAACTAGTTTTTCTCGAATTTCATTATTAAACAGTTTATCAAATTTTACATCAAGTTCTTTTAATTCTGATACTGCCAATGTAGCTTCATTTTTAACAACTAATTCATTTTCAAAATCTTGTTTTTCAGACAATATTGTCATTGTTGGTTTTTTTAATATCATGGCCTCTAAAATAATGGTTGAAAAATTTAACGAAATCACTTCATCACAAGATGAAATTAATTTTGGTAAATCTGTTTCTTCATATAAAATAACATTAGGATCTATAGAAATAATTAATTTTTTAATGTCAAAGAATCCTTTTGCAGGATGAAGTTTTACTATTATTTGCTTATTTGTTTTTTCTTTAATTTTTTCAAATATTATTCTTACAAATTTTTCAAGCCTTTCAAATGCATAAGTATCTGAACCTGCAAAATTAAAATGTGCAAAATGATTGGTTGCAATTAAAATATAATTATTTGATTTAATGGATTTTTCTTTGAAAAATATGTCATGCTTTGGACTGCCGACTTCTAACACTTTTTCTGGAGAGATATTATTGATATTTAGATAATTTTTCATAATTTTCCCCCAAATAGCTGTAATAGTATTTTCTGTTGGCAAATATGGGTATACTGGGTGATACATTTCCCATTTTTTGTTCAATGGTAACATTGCATGCTGTAAAAAAATCACTGGAATATTTTTTGTTTGAGCAATTTTGATTATAATTTGTTCTTCAGGTCCATTATGTGCCCATTCTAAAATGTATGAAATTTTAGAAGTCTCAAATAACTCTGTTCCTAAATAGATTTTTTCTACAAATTCTTGAAATCTTTTCGTAATGATTTCTTTAAAATTTTTATTAATTGTAGAACCAAATGAATTTCCTTTAATCATAAAATAATTATTCATTTTACTTTTAGTACATATTGATTCTATTTTCTGTTTAATTTTGTTCTTTTCAAATATAATTTTATCTTCTAATTTTTTGTTAGATATTTGTTCTAATTTTAGAATTTTGACATCACTTTTTTTTATTGATTTAAAACTTTGTAAATTCCAAATTGCTGGACGTCTTTGATTAAGCATAACTATTTTATGCTTTTTACTTAATTCTGAAACTAATTGTTCATATTGAACTAGATTAAAATCTAATAGTAAACCATATTCTTCTTGAAGATTATTTAATTTTGAATTTGATAAAGTTGTTGTAATATTTTCGACAGTATTCTTAATTTTTAAAAATTGCTTTCTTGAAATTTTAATTCGATTATTTTTACTAATTCCAAATGGCAATTCAATTGTATCATAAAATAATGAAGATTCAATATCTACATATTCTCCAACTAATTCAATTTTTTTTTCTTTACAAATATTACTTAAAAAAGGATAAAGTGAATAACCAATAATTTTTTTTGGTTTTTCTTTTTCAATAAGATTAGTGATCCCAATTACTTTTTTCAAAATTTTGCAAAAATAGTCCATAATTTCCATTTCTAACAATTTACCTAAACAAATTTTATTTACAACTAATTCTTGGTTATTATCTAATTCTTTGTACCACATTAAGGAGAATTCAAGAGTTTTTTCATCTAATAATTTTTTATCATTATCTAAAAAATAGTCCTCTATTGGTACATGCTCTATTTCTTTTAGCTTTAATTTTTTATGTGATTCATAATCACATGATATTACTAATTGTTCTTTACTCCTAGAAATTTTATTCATATCATCTTTTCCTTCTAGAATAATTATTTTTTCAATCAAATTATTATTTTATCAATTATTTTATTATGTTTAACCGTTACTTACTTTGAATCATTTATTTTCAAAATTTTTTTCATAACTTTTTATTGTAATTTAATTGTAAGATAACATGAATAAAATTCAGTGGGCTCCACCAAAAATTGAAAAAGAAGAACATGACTATGCTATCAAAATTATAAAATCTAATTGGATGACTCAAGGTAAAATTACTGAATTATTAGAAAAAAAACTATGTCAAAAATTCAATGCAAAATATGCAGTTGTTACAAACAGTGGGACATCCTCTTTAATTTGTGCACTTTTAGCACATGGAATAAAACCTGGTGATGAAGTTTTAGTTCCAAGTTTTACATTTGTTGCATCTGTAAACTCTATTTTATCAGTTGGTGCAAAACCAGTTTTAATTGATTCTGATCCGCTTACTTTTAACACTGATATTTCATTTTTAAAAGAAAAAATTTCTAAAAAAACTCGTGCAATAATGCCAGTTGATGTATCTGGAATGCCAGTTGATATTGATGAAATTAAGAGATTTGCTGATAAAAATAATTTAATTTTGATTGAAGATGCAGCCGAAGCTATGGGTGCAAAATATAAAAAAAGAAAAATTGGTTCATTTGGACATTCCACAATTTTCAGTTTTCATATGGCTAAAATTGTTTCAGGAATTGAAGGTGGTTGTATTCTTACAGATGATGAACAAATTGCTTTCAAATTAAAAGCTGTTCGTTCTCACGGTGATGTTGGTCAATACAATTCTAAATTTTTTGGTCTAAATTTTAGAATCTCTGACATCCATTCTGCAATTATAATTAAACAACTTGAAAAATTAAATAAATTTTTGATTCATAGACAAAATCTCGCAAAACTGTACAAAGAAGAATTAGCAAATTTTGTTACTTTCCAAAAAATTCCTGATTTTGTAACTCTACACCCGTTTATGTTATTTGGTATCTTAACTAAACCAAAATTTAGAAATAAATTAAATAATTTTCTTAATCAAAATGGAATTGAAACTAGAATATGCTGGCCACCAATTCATAAACAAAGATTTCATTCTAAAATTTTTCCAAAAACTAAATTGATAGGATCTGAAGAAATTTACTCAAAAATAATTAATTTACCCATGGGAAATGGGTTAACATCAAAAGAAGTTTTAAAAGTCTGTGATATTGTTAAAAATGGAATAAATGATTTTTCATAGTTAAAAAAATTATTTTGAAAATTTATTCTCCATAACCCATTAATATTAATAATTTTAATTATTTTTGTGGGACTTATAATAAAAAAATCAAACAGTCTAAAAGAACGAATGAATAAAGTTAGTCCACACTACACTCAAACATTTAGTAGATCCCCTACCTCTTTTGTAGAAGGCGTTTATCCAGTTTTTGCAGAAAAGTCTAGTGGTGCATATTTTACAGATGTGGATGGAAATAATTTTTTAGATTATTTATTGGGATTAGGTCCTATTACATTAGGATATAATTATCCGGTAGTTAATCAAGCAGTTTCAAAACAGCTTAATGATGGAATGTTGTTTTCTTTACCTCACAGAAAGGAATTAGAGCTTTCTGAATTTTTGTGTAAAGTAATACCTAATTCAGAAATGGTAAAATTTGAAAAATCAGGTTCAAATGCAGTTACTGGAGCTTTAAGAGCAGCTAGAGCAATTACTGGTAAAGATAAAGTTGCTTATTGTGGTAGTGGTGGTGTGTGGCATGATTGGTATGCTTCTGCAATTAGTCGAGATGGCGGTGTTCCTAAGTTTAATGATGATCTCATAAAAATTTTTGATTATAATGATATAGATGGATTAGAAACAATTTTTGAAGAAAATAAAAATGAAATTGGTTCAATTGTATTTGAACCCACAGTTTATGAAAAACCAAACACCGAATTTTTACAAAAAATTAGAAAAATTTCTGATTCAAACAATTCAATTTTAATTTTAGATGAAATTGTAACGGGATTTAGATTTGATTTAGGTGGTGCACAAAAATATTTTAATCTAAAAGGTGATTTTGTTTGTTTTGGTAAAGGTATGGGTAACGGACTTCCAATTTCAGCAATTACTGGAAAAGAAGAACATATGAAAATATTTGATAAATTATGGGTTTCAACTACTAATGGAAGCGAAACTCTTTCTTTAGCTGGTACAATTGCAACAATTACAGAAATGCAAAATAATCAAACAATTTCTCATTGTTGGAAGGTGGGTTCAAAATTATTTGATGGTTGGAATTCAATTGCAAAACAATATGGGGTAAATGCAATGATGACTGGTTATCCAATTCGAATGACAATGGAATGTAAAAATTCTGAAAATAATGAATCATTGCCACTAAAAGGACTAATTTTACAAGAAATGGTAAAACAGGGAATATTTATGGCACAAGGCCCGACATTCATTTCTTATTCTCATAAAAATGAAGAAATTGAAAAAACTCTTTCAAAATGGGAAAACGTTTGTTCGTATATTCAAAAAACTGTTAAAGATGATAATTTTACTGAATTATTAGAAGGTAATTTACCTCAACTTGTTTATACTCATAAGATATTACCTACAAAAAAAGCAAATAAAACATGAATTTTGAAATAACATCTTTACATCCAAACGATTCAAAAAATCTTGAGAATTTTATTAAACATCAATCTGAGGATGATTTAATTTTTTTTTCTAGATGGAAAAATTATGATTCCTCAAATGTTTTTAAAAAAATTATTTTTGATGAATGTAATATTTCTCCAGAAATAGGTGTAAGAATTGTTGCAAAAAATTCTAGTAATGAAATAATAGGATTTGGTTTAATTGATTTTTTTAAAGAAAAAAATAAAAAACATGTATCAATTGTAGGCACAATTGTAGATAAAAAATATCGTGGATTGAAAATTGGTAAAAAACTTTTAGAACATGAAATTCAAATATCTAAAAATAATAAAAAAATAAAAATTCGTGCTACTGCACATGAACATAATATTGCTTCAGTAAAACTACATCAATCTTTGGGATTTTCAATAGAAGGAAAATTTGTTAATGAAGAATTTGATACTGAATATAGAAATGTTTTATCATTAGCTCTTTTTGTAAATTAATTTAATTCTGTATGTTGTTGTGCTAATGAAATGTTTGCTTTAATTTGATTAATTTCTAAATTCATTGTTTCAAGAATAATTGGAATTTGTTTAAACATTTTTAATTTTGAAACATGCCAGCAATCTTCTGTTAGTGATTTATGTTGATCTGCTAATCCATTATTATTACTGACATGAATTGCAGAAACTTTTTCTTTACATTTTTCTACAAATTCATTTTTATCATAGTTCAACCAATGTGCAGTAACAGAAGTATGTCCTAAATCTAATAATATTCCAAGTTTATCATTCTTAATTAATTTAAACAATTGATTAATTTCATCAATTTCTGCAAAAAGACAAAGTTCATTTTTTCCATTTATTAAATTAAATTTTTGAACAACATTAGGTTCCATAGCAATTTTTATTCCATTTTGATTTGCTACGTCTAGTAATTCGTTAATTGATTCAACATATGTCTCAATTGCTACTTTTCTTTCAGTGAATCCATTATTAGGAAGTGGCATACCCAATTTCGGTGGATCAACTGTAAATCCAGCATGAAATGTATACAGAGGAGAATCAATTTTTTGGCATAATGACAAAGCCTCTTTAACTAAATTTTTACTTTTTTTTAGAATTTCTTTATTTTGAGATGCTAAATTTAGATTAAATGGGTTTTTTGGTGGTGGAAAATAATTATGAATAATAAAATCAAAATTAAATTTTTTTAATTCATTTATTTCAAAGTATTCATGAACTGAACCTAATTCAACTTGTTGGATTCCTGCTTTTTCATAAGTATCTAATACCTTGATAACATTTTTTGGATTTTTTAAACAACTTGTTGATGTGTAAATCATAATTACTAAATTATCAATTCAAATTTAAGCTTACATAATATATTTTAGTATAGCATTAATGATAGGAATAGTGCAAATACAAAATAAAAAAATTGGATTCAATAATCCTGTGTTTATTATAGCTGAAGCTGGCATAAATTATAACAATAAACTTTCTTCAGCATTTAAAATGGTAGATATTGCCAAAAAAGTTGGAGCTGATGCAATTAAATTTCAAACTTTTAAAGCTAAAAATATTCAATTAACTAATTCGGTAAAACCTAAATATCAAAATAAATTAAAAGAAAAAAATTATTTTAAAATCATAAAAAAATTAGAATCTTCTTTTCAAGATCAAAAGAAAATTTTTGATTATTGTAATAAAAAAAATATAATTTTTTTATCTACTCCTTATGATAAAGAAAGTGTAGATTTTCTTGATTCTATTAATGTATCTGCATTTAAAATCTCATCATCAGATTTGACAAATCATCCATTTTTAGAATATGTTTCTTCAAAGAGAAAACCTATGATTTTGTCATCTGGATTATCAACTCATATTCATGTTGATAAAGCAATAAAATTACTCTCAAAAAATAATTTTAAGAATAATTTAATTTTATTACAAACTACATCGGATTACCCTGCACCAAATAACGATGTAAATTTACGTGTAATTTCTTCATTTAAAAATAAATATAAAATCCCTGTTGGTTTTTCTGATCATACAAAAAATAATGTTGCTAGTTTAGGTGCAATAGCAATGGGTGCTTGTGTAATTGAAAAGCATTTCACATTGTCTAGATCTTTATCTGGTCCTGATCAAAAAGCTTCGATGGAACCAGATGAATTATCACAATGGATTAAAGATATTAGAATGATGGAGCAATCACTAGGAAACCCTGAAAAATTTATCACAAATTCTGAACAAAGAAATTTGTCTATGCGAAAAATTATTGTTTTAAATGTTATTAAAAAAGGGCAAAAAATTACAAAAAGTTCTATTTTGACTATGCGTGGAAATAAAAATGGAGTTTTACCTTTGAGTGATAATTTAAAAAAAATTATTGGTAAAACTGTTAACAAAAATATTTCTAAACCTACTCAATTTTCGTGGAAAATGATTGATTAATTTTTTATATACTAATTTGACTTAATTGGAATAATTTAACAGAAGTTTTTATAGATTATATTTTATGTATTATTTACAATATTATGACTAATGCATTAATTTTTGGTATCACTGGACAAGATGGAACGTATTTAGCTGATTTTTTATTAAAAAAAGGTTACACTGTTTTTGGAACATATAGACGAACAAGCCATAAAGCGTTTGAAAGATTAGAAGCATTTGATATTTTATCTAATGTCAATCTGATTAGAGCTGATTTACATGATCATGTTTCAATTTCTAGAGCAATTAAACAATCAAAACCTGATGAAATCTATAATCTTGCTGCCCAATCTTTTGTTGCTGCATCTTTTGAACAACCGCTGTATACTTCTGACATAACTGGTGTGGGGGCACTAAGAATTTTTGAAGAGGCTCGCGATCTTTGCCCTAAATCAAAAATATATCAAGCTTCATCAAGTGAAATGTTTGGAAATAGTAATGAGACTAAAAATGAAAATTCAAGACTTTCGCCAATGAGCCCATATGGTATTGCAAAAGTATATGCTCATAAATCTGCTCAATTTTATAGAGAGGCATATGGAATGTCTATTTCTTCAGGAATACTATTTAATCATGAATCCCCATTTCGAGGGTTAGAATTTGTTACTCGTAAAATTACTAGCTCAATTGCTTTGATAAAACAAAATAAATTACAAAAAATTCATTTAGGAAATATTAATGCTAAACGAGATTGGGGATTTGCTGGTGATTATGTAAAAGCAATGTGGTTAATGTTACAGAAAGAAAAATCTGATGATTATGTAATTGCAACTGGGAAATCATATTCAGTAATTGAATTTTTAGAAAGAGCATTTAAAATTGCTGAATTGGGAGACTGGAAAAATTATGTTGAAATTGATGAAAAATGTATGAGACCTAAAGATATTGAATTTTTATTAGGTGATTCCAGTAAAGCTCGTTCCGAATTGGGTTGGACTCCAACAGTATCTTTTGATAATTTAGTTTCATTAATGGTTGAAAAAGATCTTGAATTTTAATCAAAATGAATTGTGATATTTTTATACCAATACGATTAGCAAATTCTAGATTACCTGGTAAAGCATTAAAAGATTATAATGGAAAACCCATCATATTTTCACTTATTGAAAGATTGAAAAAATGTAATAAAGTAAGAAATTTAGTTGTTTGTACTACTAATAATGAATCTGATGATAATCTTGTAAATATTTTACAAGAAAATAATATAAAATTTTTTAGAGGTAGTGAAACTGATATTTTAGAAAGATTCCATGGTGCTTCTAAATTATTCAATCCTGATTTCATCGTAAATGTAGATGGAGATGATATTTACACTGATCCTGCACTAATTGATAAATTAATCAATCAATACGAAAAAACGAATTCAGAAGTAATTGACATGAAAGGATTTCCTTTTGGTTTTCGTTCTGTTGGATTTACACCTGAAACTTTAAACAAAATTTGTAATTTAAAAAAAACTAGTATTACAGATACACATTATAGAGCATTTTTAACTGAATTAGATTTATTTGATTTAACATTTCTTGAAAATAATGAAATTCCAAATTTTAAAAAACAATTAAGATTCACTCTTGATTATCCTGAAGATCTTCTATTTGCTAAAAAAATTTTTGAAAATTTGGGAAATAATTTTAATTTATTACAATTAATTAATTTCTGCGAAAAAAATGACAGTCTTGTAAGCATTACTGAAGACCTAGATAAAAAATGGTTATCCCATTATAATGTTGATACTGATTTTTCAACAAAGTTAAATTAAGTTTAATCATATTAATTCTAATATGAAAGAAAAATTTCTCATAGTTGGTTTAGGTTCTATGGGAAAACGAAGATTACGTAATCTTTTAGATTTAGGATATTTTGATATTATCGGTTACGATATGCGTGATGATAGAATTAAAGAAGTATCAAAAAAATATAAAATAAAAACTGTAACTAATTTTGAAGATGCATTACGTTGTAAGCCTACTACAATGTTTATTTCATCTCCTCCTGATTTACATAATAGATATGTCAAACTTGCTATAAAAAATAAAATAAATTTTTTTACTGAATTAAATTTAATTTCTAATGATGTAAAAAAAATTATTGATTGGATGAAAAATACATCAATAATTGGGAAACCTTCATGTTCAATGAAATTTCATCCTGTAGTCATTGAGTTGAAAAAATTAATTAAAAAAAACTCTATTGGAAATATTCAATCCATCCATCACCATTCTGGATTTTCATTACCGCTGTGGCATCCATGGGAAAATTATAATGATTTTTTTGTATCAAAAAAAATAACTGGTGGAGCTAGAGAATTATTTCCTGTAGATCTAATTTGGCTAACGTCATTATTTTCTGAAATATCTAAAGTTTTTGGACATATTTCAAAAATTTCAAATTTAGATGCAAAAATAGATGATAATTACAATGCAATATTTGAACTTAAGAATGGAATTGTTTGTAACTATGTAACTGATGTAATTACAAACCCTCCATCAAAAACTACTAAAATTATTGGTGAAAAAGGGACGATTTTATGTGATTTTAAAAATGGAAAAATCTCAATTATGAACACAAAAAAAACAAAAGAAATTTTTGTTAAAATGAGTTCTACAGCAAAGGGTTATCTGGGCACAACCCCTCCTGAGTCATTATATTTAGAAGAAACCAAATGTTTCATCAATTCTTTGAGAGGTAAACCATATCCATTTTCTTTTGAAGACGAATTAAAAATATTAAATATTTTAGATGCAACTGAACGTAGTAGTAAATTAAATCACAAAGTAAATTTGAATTAATTATAACAAGTATTTTTAATGTCTATTTATTAAATCTCAATATGATAATATGTGAAATTGGATTAAATCATTTGGGTAAGATTGACTATGCTGAAGAATATGTGAACAAAATAATTAAATCAAAACCTGATGGCATTACATTTTATGTTGGAGATGAAAATTTTTATTCAAATCCAAAATTTTCTAATTATAAATTACCTGATAATTTTTATGAAAAAATTATTCCGCAAATACATAAAAATAAAATTAAATTTGGAGTAATGATTTCGGATATCAAAAAAATTGATTTCTTTAATAATTTGCAAACAGATTTTTACAAAGTATTCAGTAATGATATTTTAAATTTTGATTTAATTTCTAAAATGAAATCTACCAAAAAACCAATTTTTGTTTCAACTGGCATGTCGGATTTAAATGAAATACAAAAAATGGTATCATTTATTTCGGATTCAAGAAATCAATTTACTTTAATTCATACGCAACTCAGTCAAAAAATTGATTCAGTAAATTTAAAAGCAATAAATCTTTTAAAAAATTCTTTTAATTTACCAGTTGCATTTGGAAATCATTCTGAAAATTTAAATGTAATTTATGTTTCTTTAGCGTTTGAACCTTCTGACATCTTTTTTTATATTAAAGGACAAAGAAATTATGTTCACCCTGATGAGGAACATGCAATTTCACTTTTATCTCTTAATTCCATAATAGATAATTTAAGAAATCTTTCAAAATCAATTGGTGAAGAAATAAAGGTTAAATCTAATAATGAAATTGTTGAAAAGATGACTCAAAACAGTTTATAATAAATTTATTATTATGATTTTTAATATATGAAAATTTTAATTCCTACCCCTGTATTACCTGAAAAAAAAAGTATTCGAATTAATTTTATAAGTAAAATTATACTTCAATTGAACAAACAAATTGATGTAGAAATTGTATGGGTAGTATTCACACCAGAACATTTTTCATCATTTTTTGTAAATAATGAAGAAATTTTTGATATTCATGATTTTGATAATGGTGTTGATCTCCTCGAAAAAATTAAACCTGACTGTGTACTTGTAGGTTCACATTTTGATCCTATCCAATATTCATTAAGTTTAGCAGCAAAAAAACTTGAGATTCCTCTATGTTCATTTTTTTATAATGATTATAAATCTGAATTAAGTGATGAAAATAAAACTAATCAACTCACAAAATATTCAAAAATTATTACATCAAAAAATGTACCTTCTGATATTCCGAAGAATTCAAAATTTTTTCGTAGATTTAGATTTATTTTTTATAAATTTTCTTTTTTGAGACATACTAAGAAAATTTTAAAAATTTTTCAATTACCATTTTTTATATTTTTTCCAAAAAGTTTGATCAATTATCTTTTTTGGAAAAAAATTCCTATAAACACTTTATCTGATCTTTTTTTATTACCTAATTCATCATGGATAAATCCATTATTAGAAATAGGTATTAAAAAAGAAAAACTTTCAATAACTGGAAATCCTTTGTGGGATAATTTTACTTTAAATTCTAAATCAATTAAAAATAGAGATACAAGTTCAAAAATTTCTATTTTAATTGTAACTGATGCATTAGTTCAACATGGAATTTGGTCAGCACAAAAATATACTTCATTTTTGAATACTGTTATTTCAAATTTAATTAAAGAGAACAAATTTTCTTTTTCTTTAAAAATACATCCAGCATCAGAAAATAAACAATTTTATTTAAAATTAATTAATAAATTTAAAAAAGATATTCCTATATATCAAAATCAATCAATTTATGAAATTATTGATAACTATGATTTAGTATTATCATTTGGTTTTTCAACAATTCATTCTGAAATTGTATTAAGTGAAACTAGGATGATTTTATTAGATTTTAATTTCAATTTTCCTTTTTTGGATTTTGTTCAGGAATCTGTTGATATTGGAAATACTAAAATTTGTAAAAATATTAACTCATTAAATAATTTAATACATACTTTTGTTACCTATGATATTTCCAATATAAAATTTTTAGAACAAATGAAATCTAAATATAGTTTAACTGAAAAATCAGGCGTTTTATGTGCCGATGCCATCAAAAATTTAGTAAATAATTATAATAATTAATGTATAAGTAAAATCCAAAATAGTTTTATCATCATCAAAAATACATTTGATAATGCGAAAAATTACTATTACTGGATCTGAAGGTTTGATTGGAAAAGAATTATGTAAATTTTTTAAAAATGACATTGTAAATAAACTTGATATTCAACTTGATCATGATTTGACAGATGAAAGTTTTGTTAAAAATTGGTTTAAAAAAAACCCAACAGATTATTTGATTAATTGTTTTGCTATAAATGATCATATAGATAAAAAGAAATCAAAAAAAACTTTATTTGATGTTCCTCTTGAACAATTTTCTACATACATGGATGTTAATCTTACATCATTATTTTCAGTTTGTAGGCAATTTGCAAAATATAATAAAAAAGGAGCAATTGTAAATTTCTCCTCAACATATGGTTTAGTATCTCCAAATCCTCTAATTTATGGTGGTGCCCATAAGGATATTGGATATGGTGTTTCTAAAGCTGGAGTAATTAATTTAACAAAATTTCTAGCGGTTCATCTTGCTCCAAAAATTAGAGTAAATTGTGTAATTCCCGGTGGAATTTCATTTAATCAAACTACAAGTTTTAAAAATAAATATTCAAAACTTACGCCAATGAAACGTATGATGAAAAAAACTGAGCTTAATCATATGATTGATCTTCTTTGTAGTAAAAACTCAAGTTATGTTACTGGTGCATCTATTGTTGTTGATGGTGGGTATTCTATATGGTAAAAAAATCTGCGATACAATTGAAATCTATATCTAAGAAAATCAAATTGGTGATTTCTGATGTTGATGGCGTTTTAACTGATGGTTCTATGTATTATTCTATTCGTGGTGAAATAATGAAAAAATTTCATACTCATGATGGAATGGGTGTTGAATTACTATTAAAAAATAATATTTATACAATTCTTATGACAAAGGAAAAATCCCAAATTGTTAAGAAACGAGCTTTCAAAATTAAAATTAAAGAGACTTTTTTAGGTGTACAAGAAAAAGAAAAATTGTTAGATAATTTATGCTTAAAATTTGATTTAAAGCCTGAAAATATTGCATACATAGGTGATGATTTGAATGATTTGAAAATTATGAAATTAGTGGGGTTATCAGCATCTCCAAACAATGGAATTTCTGAAGTAAAAAAAATTGCTAATTATATTTGTAAAAAAAGTGGTGGTAATGGTGCATTTAGAGAATTTGCTGATTTAATTATTCATAATAAATCCAATTGAAGATTTTTATAAGTATTGAAACCCTCATTTTATGTTATTTAACATGGTTTTCATTATTGCTGAATTAGGAACAAATCACATGGGAGATGTTAAAATCACCAAACAAATGATTGATGTAGCTAAATCTGCTGGTTGTGATGCAGTAAAACTACAAAAAAAAAATGTAGAAAAAATATACACCAAAGAATTTCTTGATTCATATCTAGAAAGCCCATGGGGTACAACTCAAAGAGAAATGAGATTACATAGGGAATTTAATGATAAGCAACTTTCTGAAATTATTAGTCATGCCAAAAAATTAAAAATTCCAATTTTCTTTTCATGTTGGGATATCAATTCACAAAAACAAATGAGAAAATTTAAAACAAAATTTAATAAAGTTGCATCTGCAATGCTTACTCACAAAAAATTATTGGAAATAATTGCACAAGAAAAAAAATATACTTTTGTTTCAACTGGCATGTCTACAATGAAAGATATTGAAAATGCTGTAAAAATTTTTAAAAAATATAAATGTCCTTTTGAGTTGATGCACACTAATAGTGCTTATCCTATGTCAAACGATGAAGCTAATTTAAAATTAATTTTAACTCTTAAGAAAAAATTCAAATGTAAAGTAGGATACAGTGGACATGAAAATGGTGCTACTGATGTATGTGTTCCAGCAGTAATGTTGGGGGCAACTTCTATTGAACGTCATTTTACTTTAGATAGAACTTTTTATGGACATGATCAAGCTGCATCTTTAGAGCCTCCGGGATTGTTTAGACTAATTAGAGATATAAGAATAATTGATAAAATAATGGGTGATGGTAAAAAAAGAATTTGGGATTCTGAAAGGCCTAATATGAAGAAATTAAGACAGATTTTTACTTAAGTTTCATTTTTTAAAATTAAATTATTATGGCAATTGATGCATGCATTATCACTGTACGAAATTCATCTACTAGATTACCTAATAAAGCAATAATCAAAATTTTTAATGAATTTTCTGCAATTGATATTTTAATTAAAAGAGCTCAAAAAATAGAACTCCCAGTGATAATTGCAACTAGTAATGATCCTAGTGATGATATTTTTGAAGATATTGCACAAAATCATGATGTAAAAATTTTCAGAGGATCATTATTAAACAAAATTAAACGTTGGCATGATTGTTTTACTCACTTTGATATTCAAAATGCATTACTTGTAGATGGTGATGATTTATGTTATAACTATGAAATTGGAAAGAGGGCAATTTCTTTAATAAAAAAATTAAAAGTTGATATGGTTTTAAATCCATCAAACATTATTTGTGGTTTTTTTACTTATGCATTAAATAGAAATGGAATTATAAAATTATATGATGTTGCAAGATCTGAAAATCTTGACACTGATGTAATTCATAAATTTATTCAGCTAGCAAATCTAAATACATCTTATATTAATTTAAATGAAAATGAATGTAATAAAGAAATACGTTTAACCCTTGATTATGTGGAGGACCTTAACTTTTTTAAAAAATTATACGAAAATATTTCAATCACTGCAAATGGAAATGATATTGTTAGTTTTTTAGAAAATAATATTCCTATAAAAAATATTAATTATCATAAACAAAAAGATTTTTTAGACAATCAGAAGAAATTCAATAAGAGTATAAAATGACAGATAAAGGATGGAAATTTACTGGAAATGAAAGAAAATATCTTGATGATGTCCTAAAAAGTGGTTTTGGAGCTTCAGAAAGTGGAACCATGAATGAAAGATTAGAAAATCTTTTTGCTGATATTCATAATAAAAAATTTGCAATTACTGCTAATTCTGGTACATCTACATTACACATGGCACTTTATTCATTTGGAGTAGGTCCAGGCGATGAAGTCCTTATTCCTTCTTTAACTGTTGGAATGTGCGGTTTTGCAGTATGGCAATCTGGTGCAACACCAATTTTTGTTGATGTTTTACCTGATACATTTCTTATGGATCCTAAAGATCTAAAAAAGAAAATTTCCAAAAATTCCAAAGCTGTCATGCCAGTACACATGTATGGAAATGTCTGTGATATGGAGTCAATTATGGAAATTGCAAATGAAAATAATCTTTATGTTGTTGAAGATAGTGCTGAATGTTTTCTAGGATTAGACAATAAGAGTAGAATCGCTGGAACTATTGGCCATGTTGGAAGTTGGAGTTTTGAAGGTTCAAAACATGTTACTACAAGTGAAGGTGGAATTGTTTTAACTGATGATGAAGAGATTGCAATAAAAATGAGACAATTTGGTGGAGTTGGATTCAAAAATATTACTGCACAGTCTGGTAAAGTCCGTATATCTAGAGATAATTTTCAAGATCCTAATTGGGAGCGTCATAATATTTTTGCTTATAATTATAGAATGCCCGAACTATGTGCTGCAGTAGGTTTAGCTCAATGTGAACGTTTAGAAAAATTTGTTGAATTAAGAGTAACAATGGCTCAGCAGTATATGGAAATAATTACGGACTCTGAATTATTTTCTCCACAAAAAACTCAAGAGGGATTCAAAAATACCTATTGGACATTTGCTGCAAAATTTTTAGGTGATAAATTTAATATTGAATGGCAAGAATTTAGAAAAAAATACATTGAATTCGGTGGAGATGGAATTTATGCTGCTCATCAATTGGTTTACAATGAACCTTGCTTCAAAAATTATTATGAATCTGGAAATACTCCTGTTGCAGAAGATCTACAAAAACGATTAATGCTTTTTACTACTAATCAAAAAGATGAATCTGAAAGAATGATCCAAATTAATGCATTAGAAAAAACACTCAAATTTTTTAAATAATCCCATAAAATTGATTTCTTGAAGAAGTAAATTTTTACTAAAAAGATATTTGTGGAAAAAACCTGATGATTATATTTTAACTATTTGAAATGTCATTGTTTAATTTATGGAATTTTATTATTTCTCTTGTTGTAGAAATACTTGATTCAAAATGATGTAGATCAAAATATTCCTTTTTTTCTACTGTATTTATGAAGAAATTTATTGAATTTTTCAAGGAATCTTCATAATCTTGTTCTAAAGAGAAACTGTTTTTACTTTTCATATTTGGCTTGACAAAATTTCCATTCTCATCATAATTATCTCTAGGTGAATAAACACAAATAAAATCATCTTTAAATGTAATCTGACCATTAATCCCAATCATACTAATTTCATGAATCATTGGTGCAGCATAAGATGTGAAAATATTTGTAATTACATTATCATAATCTAAAGTAATCTGTGCTGTATCAAATGATGTTCCGGTTTTAGAATTTAATTTAGGTATGTATATTGAACTATTAATTTTACCAAAATGAAAATTCATTAAATCAATATAATGAATAGCTACTGTATCTAGAATATTATGTAAGTTATTTTTACCATCAGATCTCCAAGAATTTTTATATTCTTTTTTAAATGCTAATCCATGTGTAGAAATTATATTTATTTGAATAATTTTCTCTAATTCCATTGATTTTTTTTGAATCTCAATTTTTTTACTTAAATCACTAAAACGAAAATTAAAATTAAAAAAAATTCTTCTTTTCTCCTTAAGAGATAAATTTTCTAAAATTTTTAAATTTTCTTCATTATTTACTGGAGGTTTTTCACAAAAAATTTTTAAATTATTCTTTTTTAATAATTTAATAATATATTCTAAATGTGTATGATTTGGAGATGCAATAATAATTCCGTCACATTTAAACAAGTCTAAAATATTATTGGTTTCTCTTTTATCGTTGATGATTTTTGAAGGATGATAAATAAATTGTAATTCAGCTTTCGAATTATTTTCTATTATTTTTATTAATCTTTGAGCATGGTTTCTATACCCAATAATGCCTAAATTAATCACCTATGGGACACCTATCACATGGGTAACATTGATTTCTATTTCCATTTAGATGTAATTCTCTAATTTTTTTATATTTTTCTCCATTCCATATTTCTTTAATTGAATTATTTTGTATTGAACCCACAGATAATTCACTTTTGTAATCTATATCACATGGATTACATGTTCCATCATACCAGATGTACATTCTTTCCCATAAATATTCACATGAACCACAACCAGCTATCTCTGTAGGATTATGATATGTATCCCACCTATTTTCCATCTCTACCATAACAACATGATCTACATATTTTTCCCAAAATTCTTTAAATTTTATTTGATTTTGCTCTTCATTTATTTTTACACCACTAATTCTTGTAACACATTTTGAATTTGGATACTCAGTATCTCTAATCTCTTTAAATTTAATTATATTTTGAAGTACATTTTCAAAAATCCCTTTTACTCTAATTGACTCATACTCTACTTTTTCATATGAATCTACAGAAAAAACAATTTCAGTTACATCGGTTTTAAGAATTTTATGGATTAATTTTTCATTCAATTTGGTTGCATTTGTATTAATTTTTATTTCAAAAAATTTGCCTTTACAATACTCCAACATCTCTTCTAATTTTGGGTGAAGTGTTGGCTCTCCTCTCGATGCTAAAGTGATTGCTTTAGTACCATTTGCATATGCTTGATCAATTACTTTATTAAATAACTTTAAATCCATTTTTCCCATAAATTCTGCTGATTTATTAAAACTCTCATCTATTTGAAAACACATTACACAACGTAAATTACATGAGGAAATAGGTTCAATTAATAAATAAATTGGAAAATCTGTAACTATTCTTTGTTTAGGATAATTTTTAAATTTATATCTAAAAATTAGATAAGATGCCCAAAATTCTTTTTGATGTAAATTAAGGAATAGATCTTCTTGTGAATTAATTAAACTAAAATCATCTTTTTCAAAGTCTTGAATAATTTTTTGAATAATTTGACTATCCTCTTTATTTATTTTTGATTTTTTCAAAATATCTAATAAAATGGCTTTATTCATACTATTCGATGTTAAAAATGTGACATTATCTTGCATATTTGATATTATTATATTCTGTAATAATACTTTGTTAGATTCAATTTCACTGTGTTATATTATTTTAAAAATAGATTTTATTAGTGATTCTGAATTTAATAATATAATTTTAGACTTTAAATATGTGAAAATTGAGGATTTGAAATGATTTTTAATCTTGTAAAAAGAAGTTGATTCAATGAAATCAAATATCTTATTTTTAGTCATTGATTCTTTTCGTTCTGACAAATGTTATGATGAAAATAAAACATCTATTACTCCAAATATTGATTCATTAATCAAACAAGGAATATTTTTCTCTCAAGCGATAAGTTCTGTTGCTTCAACTTCTTCTTCTATGGGAAGTATTTTCACTGGTATGTTTCCTTTTAAAACTGGAATGATTGATAATACATACCAAAAATTAAATTCAACAATTCCAACGTATATTGAACATTTTAAAAAAAATGGATATACCACTTTTGCAACTACTTCAGAAGTAAATTCATTTTTAGGCTTAACTGAAGATTTTGATTTAAAATTAGAGTCTTCAACTCATAATAATTATTTTAGCTTGTTTGATGGACTAGGTGAAAAAATTGTTAATAAACTTAAATCCCTTTCAAAAGAACCTTGGTTTTTTTATGTTCACATAAATGATCTGCATCAACCTATAATAATTCCTAAAGATTTCCATGACGATAAATTTGGAAAAACTGATTATGAACAAATGGTTTCTGCAATTGATTTTTGGATAGGAAAATTTTTACAAGAAATTGATTTAGAAAATACTTTAGTTGTTTTGACTGCCGATCATGGTGAATATGTTAGATCACTAAAAATTGATGATAAAATAATTAATTTTGAATCCAATTTTAGTGAAAAAACTCTTTGGAAAGTGGGTAATAAAATACCTCCTTCATTATATGGTATAAAAAAGAAAACATCTTTGATAATTAATAAACTAAAACAATCTGATAGAAATAAAAAAATTAAAAATCTTAATTTATCTAAGTATGAAAAGAGAATATTAACTACTTCTCGTATGACTGCTGGTAGTCATGTTTATGATGATGTTTTAAAAGTACCTTTAATTTTCTGTGGCGATCCAATAAAAAAACAACAAATAATTTCACAACAAGTTAGTCTTGTAGATATTTTTCCTACTATTGTAGAATTATTAGGAATTAACAATTTTAATTCTAAAATTGATGGAACTAATCTTTGCCCACTATTTTTTGATAAAACTGTTGAAGAAAAACCCATTTTTATTCAAAGCATGCCTCATATTTCAAAAGAACATCAAAATTTTATTGGAATTAGAACTGCCAATTTTAAATATGTTCGAGATAGTATGGATAAACAACATTTTCAATTATTTAATTTAGTAAATGATCCCCTAGAAGAAAAAGATATCTCAAAAGAAAATCCTGAAATAATTTTTAAAATGGAGACAATTTTAGAAAACTATTTGAATCAAAAAATTGATTCTTCAAAAATGAATACTGAACAACAGAAAAAAGTTGAAGATGAGTTAAAAAAACTTGGATATATCTAATCTTTAGACCCTATTTTCATATTCGTCAATTGGTACTTTGGGCTGATTTTTTTATTTATCTACCAATATTATAATAGGTAGAAATTGTAAGTATGATTACCTTGATGGAAAAAGAAAAAGTTCCGGATTCTTTTCTTGTACGATCTGGGAATAATTTTTTAGGTATTCTAAATGATATTAAACGAAGACCTGAAGATGCTGCTGAAGAATTGGGTATTTCAATTGATGAAATTGATTTAATCATTTCTGGACAAAAAAATATTTCATCTAAATTAATTGAAAAAGCAGTAAAAATTTGGCCTGTAAATGAACGAGATTTTTATATTATTTCTGATGATTGCCCAACTGGCATTATTATTATGAATGCAGATGATTCACTAAAATCTTCTAGAATTATGGAAAGAGCTGGGAAGCCTTATTATGAATATAGGGATACTGCAATGAGTAAAACTGCACCATTTAGACCTGAATGGATTTTAGAATTATGCAAAATTAATGACAATGATCCAAATAATCCACATGCACAATGGAATCATGGACACTTCATGCATCAATTTACTTATTTTATTGGGGAAGTAAATTTTTACTATGAAGATACTGAAGGGAAAAAACATGTTGCATTAATGAATACTGGGGATTCGATGTATATTACACCATTTACTCCTCACACATTTACTACTCGTAAAGATGCTTCTGAAAATGGATTAATTTTAGCTTTAACTTATGGTAGTAAACTTACTGGTGATGTTCAACAAGAACTTTCTTCAATGTCTATTGATTGTGGGAGTAAATTTGCTTTAGATTTTTCCACAATTGAAAATTCTAGTTCTTCTTTACTTCAATATTATTATGAAATTTCTAATTTTTCAATGACTGAATTTGAAAATAGAACAACTATTCCTAAAGAAAAACTGATTGAATTTCTTTCAAAAAAACAAATTCCCTCTTTTGATGATTTAACAAAAATTGCAACTGCATTAAATGTGAATTGTCGCGATTTAATGCCAAATGATGTTATGGAATCTAAAGTAATTATTAAAACTCATGAAAAATGTGCACATTGGACTTATCCTGAAAATTCAAATTATGAATTCTTTGAACTTGCATCTACAACCTCTTTGCCTCACTCTAAAGCATTTGAAATAATTATCAATGAATCTGATGATACTACATTAGATCTTAAAGTTGGATTGCATCAATATGTATACAATGTTGGTGACTCGAAATTAAAAATAAATTGGAATTATGAAAATAAATCATATCAAAAATCATTGGAACCTGGAGACTCTGCTTATGTAAAACCATTTGTATCTCATAATTTTAGAGGTAATGGTAAAATTTTAGTTTTAAGAATTGGGGGAAAAATTGTGGGTGATTCACAAAGAGAATTATCTATTGTTGGTATAGAAAACACAAAACGTGCAATTTCTGAAACAATACAATGGTTTGATCCTAAAACACCTAACTCTTAATTTTAATTAAAGTTATAACAATCTCATTTGTTGCCAAAAGAGAATTTAATAATAATAATGATTGATGGTGGTAGATTTGATTATGCATTAAATTCTAAGATTTTTAAAGAAATAAAAAAAAATTCCATTTTTTTCTCTAATTCTATAACATATGGGCCTCACACTATAGCTGCTATGCATGCAGTTTTTAGCGGATGTTATGGGATCAGAACTGGAACAAATAGCTATTGGTCTACATATGATTTTAAAAAGGAAAAATTTACAACTCTAACTGAATACCTTTCAAAAAATGGATATTTTACATCTGCTGATGTAATTAATGAACTTGTTGTACCAAAACAAGGATTTAATGAATATGTTGTTCATGATGAACTTAATGATAATTTAATCGATAGACATAAGGATTTGTTAGAGCAAAGTTTTCAAAAAAATAAAACTAATCAAAATTTTTTCTTATATTTACATTATAGTAAAATTCATACTGGAATTATGAATGATGTTTTAAAAAAATATACTAATTTCAGTAAAGATTTTTTTAATAATAAAAAAATGAATGAAGAAAGATATGCAAAATTATTTTCTGATGCAGAATTATATCTATTTGAAATTATAGAACAAATTAAAAAATTAGAATTAGATAAAAATTCTCTTATTTTAATAATGTCAGATCATGGTGTAAGTGTCGGTGAAAAATTTGGAGAACGAGCATACGGAGCATTTTGTTATGATTATACATTAAAAACTATTACTCATTTTATTTCAAAAAATTTCAACCCTTCAAAAATATCTCAACAAATTCGTACAATTGATTTTATGCCTACAATTTTAGAGTATTTGGAAATTCCTTTGGATACTACCAAAGAACAACTAGATGGGGTTTCACTTATTCCTTTAATAAAAAATAATTCAATAAAAGAGCCATTTGCTTATTCTGAAACAGGAAATCCCTTACAAGAAAAACAACCGCCTAGAACTCCAAATGTAATGTCGATACGTAATTCTAATTGGAAACTAATCTATAATTCTCATAATGACTCAAAAGAACTGTATAATTTACAAGATGATCCTTCAGAATCAAAAAATTTGATTGAATTCAATAATGAAATTGAACAAATTCTATGGAATGAATTACAAAAAATTCAACAATCTAAAAAGTAATTATTTGAAAATTTTTTCGGCACGTTCTAAGTCTTGTTTAGTATCAATCTCACACCATTTACCAGAAATAAATGCAGGTGTTATTACGAAAGAACAATCTATTAATTCTTGAATCATATCTGTTAGATATCCCTTTTCTAATGATTTTGCATTATGAAAATTCTCTATGTCAGATTTTTGTAAATTTTCTATTTTATCTAAAAATTTTTTTGAACCATTTTTAGTCATCTTTATTATTCCTAAAAATTCTCCAACTAATTCATTTTTTTCTGGAATATTTTTTCTTATTTCTAAAATTTGATTTTTATTATTCAATAATACATTTTCTGCTTCTTCAATCGTATGTTCTGTTCTTCCTTCATATGCTTTTTTCCAATTCATATCAACAGCAATTACAATATCACCTGGTGTTTCTAAAATTTGTTCAATAATTTTTTGTTCAAAAATTATATCTGAATATGAAATGATTAAATCATCATTTAAGAATTGTTTTGCAACTATTAAACTTCCTAATATGTCATGATTTTGATTTTCAAAATCTTGAACAATTTTAATTTCTTTATCTTTAAACTTATTTTTAGGACCTGTTATTACTATGAATTCTGAAATATTATTATTTTCAAAAACATGTTTTTGTTTTTCAAAAATACTCTGTCCATTAATTGGAATTAATGCTTTTGGAATTTCTTTGAATTCATTAGAAATTCTTTTACCTTTTCCTGCTGCAATAATTATTACTTTCATATACTTACTATAAAGAATTCATTACTCTGTCTCTAATAGTTTTAGGTTTCCATTTGACTCTTTTGCTTCTTTCCTTACTTGTTGTAACTTTAACTAATAGAAAAATTGGACCTTGTAATGTCTTAATTTTTTTTAATATTGATTCTAGTTGAATTTTTGATTTTATTGTGAAAATTTTATAATTACAATTTTTTGCTAGTTTTTCTAATTTAATTTCTGATGAATTTGTCGGTTGTCCTCCAGTTGACTCATGACTATTATTATCAAATACAATGTGAATCAAATTTTTTGGTTTTAAACTTCCTATGGTTACTAAAGAACCTAAATTCATCAGAATATTCCCATCTCCATCAAAAACAAAAACTCGTTTTTTTACATTTTTTAAAGCAATTCCCAATCCTATGGATGATGCTAAACCCATAGAGCCAATCATATAGAAATTTGACTCTTTGTCATTTACTTCAAACAGATCCCTGCTCATAAACCCGTTAGCTGAAATAATTGGATTTTTTCCGACACTTTTTGTAATAATTTTTACAGCTTCTTTTCTAATCATGAAACAATCTCCTAATAATTAGTGCACATGGTTTTTTCTTTTTCATATTTTTTATTGCCCAATCACAATTTGATTTCCAATTTGCATCTGTAAGTATTTTTGATTTTAATCCTATTATTTTCAATAATTCTGGTTGTATTTTTCCAATTTTGAGGTGCTCAGGTGCATCATCCGAAAGGTATCCTCTCCATCCAATTAAAAATATTATGGGAATTTCATAGAGTTGTACTAATGATGTAATTGTACTTATGGAATTTGCAAATCCAGCATTTTGCATAAATACTAATGATGAACTTTTTGATAGAGTTGTTCCTGAAGCAATACCAATTGCTTCCTCCTCTCTAGTTGTAATTGTTATTTTTTTATCTTTTAGACCTTCATCAATAAAATGTTTTAATGTTGAATCTGGTACACCTATAAAATTTTCAATATTTTTTTGCTTTAAATAATGAAAAATTTTCCGTTGATTTTCTTCATTCAATTTATGTAGCCCATTTTTTTTAGATTTTCTTCAATATCCACTTCTTGTTTTTTAATTTCATACATCTCTTGAAGTTGAAATATGTCTTCCATACTGGTTAATTCTTTTTTAACTTCACTGAGACTGTTTGCTTTTGATAGTTGTTTCAAATAATCTTTCATTGCCCAATAAGCTGCTCTTAATGATTGATTTGCATAAATTACCATTTTTACTTTATGATTTTGTAATTCATTAAAAGTAACATTGGGATATGAAGTTGGTATCGAAATTATTGGTAAATTTCCAGTCCATGTATCACAAAATTCAAAAATTTCATCTGGAGTATTTTGTTTTGAATGAATTAGAATTGCATCTGCTCCTGCTTTTTCATATGCATCTGCTCTTTTTCTTGCTTCTTCTACACCTAATCCTGCAATCAATGCTTCAACTCTAGCAATAATCATAAAATTATCATTATTTTTGGCATTTTTTGCAGCTATAATTTTTGCCACAAAATCTTTTTCTGGTAATAATTCTTGTTTTCCATTTTCTAAAAGACTATTTTGCTTTGGAAATATTTTATCTTCAATACTAATTGCTGCAACTCCTGCATTTTCATATTTTTTTACCATGTGACTTACATTACTTGGACCTCCAAAACCTGTATCACAGTCTGCAATAATTGGAATTGAACATGCATTTACCATATTTGATGCCACAGAAAGAAATTCAGTCATGGTGAGAATACTGGCATCAGGTAATGCATGAGTTGCAGAAATTGCAAAGCTTCCTGCCCACACTGCATCAAAGTTACTTAATTCTACTAATTTTGCTGACATTGCATCAAAAGCACCTGCAATTTTTATAATTTGATTTTCTTCTAATTTTTTCTTTAAATTATTAGCACCATTACTCATTTAAATCAGATAAGTAAGATGGAGAATTTAATCTATAATAATAGATCTTTTTAATCTCTTTATATGTGGACAATAAAACAACCGCCAAAAATTATTTTTGGAAAAAACTCTGTAAGTGAATTTTCATTTCCAAAAAATTGTTTAATTATTACATCTAAAGGGGCTATATCACGTGGATGGTTAGAATACGCAGGATTAGATAATCATCTTATTTTTGATGGAGTAGAGCCTAATCCATCAATTCAAACCACCAACAAAATTATTTCTAAATTTAGAAATTTTGATTTTACTCATATTGTGGGACTTGGAGGAGGTAGTTCAATGGATGTTGCAAAATTTTGTGGATTCAAAATGAATAAAAAAAAAATAATGATTCCAACTACTTTTGGAAGTGGGAGTGAAGTTACAAGAATTTCTGTCTTGAAAGTGAACGGTAAAAAAAAAAGTTTTCATAATGATAAACTTTTTGCAGATATTGCAATCATAGATCCATTTTTTATTAAAAATTCAAATGAGACAATAATCAAAAATTCTGTAATTGATGCATGTGCACAATGTAGTGAGGCATATGATTCAGTAATTTCTAATCAATATACAAAATTTTTGTGTAATGCCGCTTTTAATTTATTAGAAGAAGGAATTTTAGAAAAAAATTATGATAAACTTGTTATTGGTTCTTTAATAGATGGATTAGGTTTTGGTAATGCTTCAACAACTCTTGGACACGCATTATCTTATGTATATTCCAATGAGGGAATTACACATGGTCATGCTCTAGCTTTCACTACTACAATTGCACATAAATATAATAATTCAATTTTTTATGATAGATTTGCAAATTTAGTAAAAAAATTGAAATTTGAACCTATAAATTTAAAACAATCTTTGGATGTATCTGCTGAATTAATATTAACTGATAAAAAACATTTGGATAATAATCCAAAACATGTATCAAAATCAGATATTGTAAATTTATTAGAAAAAATTAATTCAACAAATTTTTCTTGATCTTTTATTTTCTTTCTCTTACTACTGTAACAATTGAAAATAACATTATTGAAGTCATTAATAATATAATTCCCAATATTGTTGAACTCACTCCAATTAATGCAATATTTGTAATAATTTCTCTTGATTCAGCAAATACTTGAATTGTCCACAAAATAAAAAACAATCCAATTGTCAAAAATCCAATTCCTGGAATTCCATAGAATTTCAGTGGATGATCTATTGAAATGAATTTTAATGTGCTAAGCATTACTCCAACTCCATGTGAAACTGGATTATGTGTAGATGTATCTCCTTCATATGAAATAACAATAGGAACTTCAACAATTTTAAAATTACTTCGATATGCTTTGATTAGAATTTCAGTGGATACACCCATTCCTGAATCTGAGGGAATACATTTTTCAATTACCTCTTTTGTATATGCTCTAAAACCACTTTGAGAATCTGTTAATTCTTTTCCTGTATATGCATTTGTAAGTTTCGTAATTGCTTTAATTCCAATTTTTCTATAACCTGGAACTTCTTTATTTTCATCTAAAAATCTAGATCCAATTACAATATCCGCTTTTTTATCCTTTAATGGCTGTAAAACTGTTGGAATATCTTCAATTCTATGTTGTCCATCTGCATCAAATGTAATTAATACATCACATCCAATTTCTTTTGCTTTAACAAAAATACTCTTTATACTTGCTCCGTATCCTAAATTTTTTGAATGATTTATTACAAAAGCTCCTGATTTTTTAGCTAACGAACTTGTTAAATCAGTAGAACCATCATTACAAACAATAATTGTATTTGTAATAGATTGTAACTGTAAAACTATTTTTTCTATATTCTGTTCTTCATTAAATGCTGGAATGCCAATTGCAATTTTCATTATTATTCTCTTTAATGAGGTGTTTATTAAAATTGAATCTTTGCATTTAAACTCATTTTACTTAATTTTCTAAAAAATCTCTATCTAAAACTGAATTTTGTTTTAAATGATTGAATTAATTATCAGAAAAACTATTTTTTCAATTCTGATTTAAAAAAATCAATTGCTTTTACAGGACTAGGATCTGTATTATTTTTCACTGCGTAGTAAATTGATGTATAATCTAAAATATAAATTAAATTTACTAATTTTGATAAAATTCCTCCTTTGGGTGATTCTATTTCACGATAATCAATTTTTTTAAATTTGAGATATTTTTTCATTATTTTCCACCTTTCTTTTGTTTTGATGTGATCATTTGTACCCTTCAGTAATATTGGTTTTATTTTAGATTTTTTTTCCCATGCAACAATTCCATTATGAGTAGTTTCTAAAACATCTTCACATATCACATGTGTTTTAGAATTTTCTTGTAATGAATTTTTAAACCTTATAGCTGCTGACTCAAATCCAAACGGATAATAAATTATGGGAATTTCAGTTATCCATTTTGCTAATTCTAATGCAATATTTGTTTTTGAAATATTATTTGTTGAAATTTTTAAAAAAGTTTTTTGCAATTGTTTAATGGAATCATAAATTTCTTTATCATTAATGGGTAAAATTGGTTGTAATACTTTTAAAATTGAATATAAGAAAATTGGAAATGATGCTCTTGGGGAATGAATTTTTTCTATTTTTCTAAATTCTAAATTATTTGAAATACAAAACTTTTCAACTTTTCCTCCTGAAGAAAATGCAATAATTTTACATTTAGTTTTATTTGCAAGTTTTAAAATTTCAAATGTTTCTTTAGTATCTCCTGAAACACTAATAATTACTACTAACGTATTTTTGTTAACTGTTTTTGGTAAATTATATCCTTTTACAATTGTAGTATGAATTGAAGTTTTTGAGAGAATTGAGGCAAAAACATCACCTATTGCACCTGAACCTCCCATCCCTGCAAAAACAATATGATCAATTTTTTGTATTTTGATTTTTTCAATGTTCAGTTCAAACGATTTTTTAGCTATTGTTGGCCATTTATTATAAATTTCATACATTTTCATGGTGTCATACTTTAGTATTTTTTTCTGTATCAATCTTATACCTCATTATCGTTTACAATAAAACATTTTTCCTAATTTTATAATTAAAAATTTCTAAATTGGGCTTAATTCTCTAATAATTCTTTAATTCCTTTATCTAAATTCACTTTTGGCATGTATTTCAAATCTTTTTTTGAAGATTCAATTGATGCTTGACTAAATTTAATTTCATTATTTTTTGGATTAAAATACAAAACTTTCAAATCTTTTCTAGATATATTGATAATTTTTTCAGCTAATTTTTTAATTGAAATTGATTCTCCTGTTGCAATATTGTAGATTCCAGATTTTTTTAATTCAACTGCATTATTAATTGAATTTACTACATCATTAATTGATACAAAATCCCTTGTTTGTAAACCATCACCAAAAATTTCTAAATCCTCTTTTTGATTTGCTTTTTTTAAAAATTTACTAATCACTCCAGCATATTCATCACTTTGATTTAGACCATAAATATTAAAAAATCTCAGAATTGTACATGTAAGATTTTTATTTTTTACAAACTTTTCTATTTCTTGTTCCATTTTCATTTTACTTTCTCCATATGGAGAAATTGGATTTAATTTTTGAGTCTCTATAATTTTTGTATATTGATTCCCTTCACCATAAACGGCGGCTGATGATGCAACAATAATATGGTTGATCTTACTTTTTTCACAAAATTCTAATATGTTTCTTGTTCCATTAATATTTACTAGAAATGTATTTGATGGATTAGTTATTGATTCTGATACCGATATCTTTGCAGCTAAATGAATTACTATTTCTTGATCCCCTGTAATTTTTTCTATATCTGATACTTTTGTAATATCTCCCTCAATAATTTTTGCACCTTTTTTAATTATCCCATTTATTGATTCCTTTGTTGAATTAGAAAAATTATCAAATATTGTAACTACATTGTTTTTTTCTAAAAGAAATTTCACTAGATGTTTTCCAATAAAACCTGCTCCTCCTGTAACCAATATTTTCATAATGATACTTGCTAATTCTTGGTTATATCTTATAACTATCTAATTCACTTCATTTTTAAAAAGCTAAATTTGTTAATTTTTAATGAATGACATAAAAATTGATTCTTCACTAAGAACTGTAGAATGGAAAGATAATAAAGTAATAATGATAGAGCAAACAAAACTTCCTAATGAATTAATTTTTGTCGAATATGATGATTTTAATCAAGTTGCAAATGCAATTAAGACTTTGATAGTTAGAGGCGCACCTGCAATTGGTGTTTCTGGTGCATTTGGATTGGGTCTAGCAGCTCTACAAAGTGAAGCAACAACAAAAGAGGATTTGTTGTCTGATTTAGAAAATGCAAGAAAAATTCTTTTTGCAACTAGACCAACAGCAGTAAACTTAGGTTGGGGATTGGAAAAAATCATGAAGATTGCTAAAACTGGGGAAACTGCTGAACAAATTCGTGAATTAGTAATCTCTACTGCTAAGAAAATGGCTGATGAAGATATTGAAATTAATAAATCCATGGGAAAAAATGGTTCTGTTCTTTTTGATGATAATGACACTATAATGACTCATTGTAATGCTGGTGCACTAGCTACTGTTGCATATGGAACTGCTTTAGGTGTAATTAGGGCAACACGAGAAAGTGGAAAAAATGTTAAAGTAATTGCTACTGAAACTAGACCTATTCAACAAGGTTCAAGATTAACTGCATTTGAATTAAAACATGATGGATTTGATGTAAGTTTAGTTCCTGATACTGCTGTAGGATATTCAATGGCAAATGGATTAGTTAACAAAGTTGTAGTGGGTGCTGATAGAATTGTTAAAACTGGTCATGTTTTTAATAAAATTGGAACTTATCAGGTAGCAACAATGGCAAAACAACATGGAATTCCATTTTATGTTGCAGCTCCATTATCTACAATTGATATGGAAACAAAAGCTGAAGATGTGGTTATTGAAATGAGAAAAGGAAGTGAAGTTACAGGTATTGGTGAGAAAAAGACTGCTCCTGATGATATTGGTGTAATTA
>Ga0315332_10000062_pt1 | contig 32964 bp, 22 predicted proteins | sample M110034915metaG_FD_203455 | JGI IMG/M metagenome (GOLD analysis project Ga0315332, IMG submission 203455) | Ammonia-oxidizing marine archaeal communities from Monterey Bay, California, United States - M1 100m 34915 | ecosystem: Environmental > Aquatic > Marine > Intertidal zone | place: USA...
TAGATTTAAGGATTTTAAACACCCATTGAAAGGAAACAATGACCTTCTCTCAATTACACGGCCAGATATAATTAAGGATATTCATAGAAAGTACTATGCTGCTGGAGCTGATATTGCAGAAACCAACACGTTTAGCGGAACAACAATCGCACAGGCTGATTATCATTTAGAAGATATTGTTTATGAATTAAATTACGAGTCAGCTAAAATTGCAAGAGAGGCCGCTGATGAATTCACTGCAAAAGAACCGCATAAACCAAGATTTGTTGCTGGCTCTTTGGGGCCGACTAACAGAACTGCATCAATGTCTCCTGACGTTAACGATCCAGGATTTCGAGCTATAACATTCGAAGAATTAAGGATCGCATACAGAGAACAAGCTAAAGGGTTAATTGAAGGAGGTTCTGACCTTTTATTAGTTGAAACCGTATTCGATACATTAAATGCTAAGGCAGCACTTTTTGCTATAGATGAATTACAAGAAGAATTAGGAACCAATCTACCAATTATGGTTTCTGGTACCATAACCGATGCTAGTGGGCGCACATTGTCAGGGCAAACTGCTGAAGCATTTTTAATCTCCATTTCTCATATTCCTCTATTAAGCGTTGGTTTTAACTGTGCCCTTGGAGCAAAACAATTAAGACCGCACTTGCAGATTCTTTCTAACAAATCTAACTTTATGGTAAGCGCGCACCCAAATGCTGGTTTACCGAACGAATTTGGTGAATACGATGAGTCGCCAGAAGATATGGCTGAGCAAATCGAGGAATTCTTAAAAGAAAACTTGATTAACATTATTGGCGGATGCTGTGGTACGACACCTGAGCACATCTCAGCCATAACTGAAGTTGCAGCGAAATATGAACCTAGAGAAATTACTTTAGCAACTGTTTCATAGCCCCATAGGCCATTACTCCCATTCCTATTTCAAGGGATTTACTATCGACATCAAATGTAGAAGTGTGCAAACCTGAGGTGATTCCTTTGGCTTCGTTTCTTGTACCTAATCGGTAAAAACAAACAGGTGCAACTTGCGAATAATAGGAAAAATCTTCTGCCGTCATTCTAAGGTCAAGGTCAACTACGTTCTCTTCACCTAGATACTCTTTCGCTGCTTGAATATGAGTTTCGGTAACTACCTCATCATTCACCAAATAGGGATAACCTACACGCACATCAAAATCACAAGAACCACCCATCCCTAAGGCAATTGATTCGGCCAAAGCTTTCATCTTTTTATGCGCATCGAAACGCCACTCTTCATCCATTGTTCGAAACGTTCCTTCTAGTTTTACCTCATCAGGAATTATATTGGTGGAGCCCTCACCTATTATTTTTCCAAAGGATAACACTGAAGGAACATCAGGTTTAGCTGAACGGCTAACAATCTGCTGAAGTGAAACAATTATGTTGGAGGCAATTAAAATTGGATCTATAAACCTATGCGGTAATGCAGCATGACCTCCTTTTCCTTTGACCGTAACATGAAGCTCATCTGCCGAAGCCATGTACATCCCCTTTTTAAAACCTACTTTGCCAACTTCTAAATCCGGATAAACATGCTGACCAATAACTTTCTGAGGCGTAGGGTTTTCCATAACGCCCTCTTCAATCATAAGCTTAGCACCTCCAGGTAAACGTTCTTCTCCAGGTTGAAAAATTAGCTTGATTGTTCCTTCAAATTCATTCTCTAACTGCTTCAATATTTTAGCTGCACCTAACAAACAAGAAGTATGCACATCATGACCACAAGCGTGCATTATACCTTTATTTTTAGAACAATAAGCAGCAGAACTATCTTCAATAATTGGTAACGCGTCCATATCTCCACGCAAAGCGATAGATTTAGATGCTGGATTTTTCCCCTTTATTAAACCTATAATTCCTGTTTCTACATAACCTGCCTGGAAGTCAATTCCGTATTCCTTTAGTTTTTGCTGAACGTATTTAGAAGTATTATGCTCTTTGAAAGATAATTCTGGGTTAGCGTGCAAGTGCTCTCTGATTTCATTTATCTCCTTAAAATATTTAGAAGAAAGTTGCTTGATTCTATCTACCATAATTAAAAATCAAGACCTACAGATAGGTAACTTTTAGGCGAATTCCAACTTCCATCTTCAAGACCCCAACCAAAGTCAAGCTTTATGAAATAACTTAAGAACCGGCTGCGAACACCAAATCCATAACCTGAAATAATAGGTTCATCTTGGTTCCTAAGAATTACCTTTACGGGGTCTCCTTCTTCCCCTCCAACGACCGTTGTGTTGAAATAATTATCATCAGAATAAGGATTCGCGCCAGACCAAGCTGAACCCACATCAGCAAAAATAACGGTTTGGAAATTTTTTATAAAGTCAGATTTGACAGGCTTAGATGCCAAATAACTAAAAATTGGAACGCGCAATTCACTACTTATCATCACCATGTTGTTCCCGTTACGAGTATTTTGCATAAACCCCCTAACATTTGTAGCAACTGTCTGGAAATTATACACCTGACCATCAACTACTTGGAGGTCATAATTAAACCTTGGCCTGTCAGTGAAATGAACTTTACTATCTACACCTCCCATATAGTATAGTAATTTGTTCTCGCCAAGAGAAGTACTAGCCACAATACGATTCGCCCAAACTATATTCCTATGGACTTGGACATACTTTCGGTAATCAAGACCTAAAATAATAGTGGATGGTTTAAGGCCAAATGTACTCCCAAAAATACTTGAATCACCCGTTGAAGTGCCTTCGCTGTATTGCGCTTCAAGAATTCCATTATATGATTCAGTAAACAACTTAAACCTAGATCCTTTATATAAATTGAGGCCCAACGATGTCGTATTATCGTAAACCACTTCCAATTTCAATCCACCTAAACATTCAGTAACAGTAGGTGCAGTTAATGTTCCTCCTTCTGTACTTAATACAATAAATCTATCGTAACGAGCTGTTCCCGTTCCGTTAACCCTTAGGCGCTCACTAAATGGATAACTCAACCTCATTTGTGTTTGGTTGTATTCTAACTTGTACTTATTAGGTCCAATCGGAAATTTGTTCGTCTGTCTTTCAATACGGTATTGCTTATCAAATTTACCCATACGATTATTGTAAATTAAATAGAATTCCCTGTTCGCTCCATCAACAGATAGGCGCTGGCCAACTTTAATATCATGATTGTTAAAAATATCACTCATGGTAACATAAGATTCTAATGCCATCTTTGTATTCATATAACCTAAAGAACCTGTATATCTCTGATACATCTGAGATGAGTAATTAAAATTGAGCTCTACCTGAAGCTCTACGGCTGAAAAAAGTTCATCATACTCTTTTAGAACTGGCAACTTGAACACCTTTGGATTACTAATAACAGGGCCTTCCACTAAATTTGAACTGTCAAATTCAGGTTCGATTATTTCGCTGTTTGGCTTAATGCCCTCTTCGGACGATTCAACTATTATTGTCTTAGATGCTAACTTTCCTTTTTCATCTGCAAATCTGTAATCGTTATAATCTACCTCAACTTGCTTTCTTTCATGTATAGCAACAAGCTTGTATTCCAACTGGTTCTCCATAACGTCTTGAATAGATGGCTTTTCTTTTTCAACAGTTTCTATACTATTTTTATTCATATTAGCCGGTAAAATAACCTGCGCTCCTGTTATCGATTCGAAAGAGAGGTAATACTTACCTTCCTTAAAAAACAACTGGACCATCAAATCTTTATCCGAAGCAAAATGATGCTCAATGATGTTTCTAGAATAGCTTGACATCGGGTTAGATACAGTAACATATCGATAATGAAAAGCCGTGTCTATGTGACTAATAACACTATCAAAATATGCAATATGTCTTCCCACCGTTTGCGCTTCATCACTCAAATAAACGAAATGGGTAGTGTCTTTTCTTAGAGGCTTAGTTTCGTTAATTAAAGGTGTATTTGTTACTCTTTTTAACACCTTTTCCCTTGATAAAATGTTTAGTGAAAATAAATCGTATGTAGCAGCAACTGGTTCAACTCTCTCCCTTATTCTGAGTGTGTCTTCATATCTATTTGAGCTAAAGATAACTCGAGAAGGCGACAAATATGCTGGATTAATATCATCATAAATATCGTTAGTAAGCTGTTTTTGAAAATTAGAAACAACATTATACTGATACAAATCAGTTTGCCCATTTCTAACCGCAGATAATACCATTGACTTCCCATCGGGAGAATAAACCATGTCAAGCACTCTGTCCAGTTTCAACAGTGGTTTAGTTATTTTATCATTATCATCCAGCACATAAAACGTGATGAAATTCTCTGCTTTCTTTTCTGTAACAATCGCCACCGATTTACCATTTGGATTCCATTGAAGAACTGGATAAGAATAGTCTGGCATCCAGGCTGTTTTGGTTCCTCCCTTAATGATTTTTTTGATTTTACCAGTTGCTATTTCATGAAGCATAACCCGGTATTTTCCTAGCTCATTTTCAACATAAACAACATGTTTTCCATCAGGGCTTACTTTCAACTGACTATACTTTTTATTTTCGTTTACCTTAGCCGTTAACGCATTTGTCGGAAAACCCCCATATTTCTCAGAATTGCGATATAACTCTTTATAATAGGCTATTGCCTCCTGATTCAATGACTTTAAAGACAATCCAATTACATATAAAAATCCACTTTCAACGTTACGGCTAAGTCGCGACATATAAAGAATATTAGGAATTACCTTTTCACCATAAGTTCTAGCAACATAACCCCAAATGGCATGACCTGCATAAAGCGCCTCCTCATTTGATAGTCTATTAAAGTCCTCAAATTTTCCTGTAATTACCCCATCTCTAACTTGATCTTCGACCAACTTATTGTCTGGATCTGATACATATGAAACCAAACCATCGATGTACCAATCTGGAATAGTTAGCATAGAACTATTTCTTACTTGTGCCCACCAATTTTTACCTAAAATGAGTCTGTGAATGATAATATCCGTAACTCCAGCTCGAACTTGCGCTTCTAAATTACTGTGATTACCATCAAAATACAAAAACACCTTTGCGTCTCTTCTCTTAGTTACACCACCAATATTATGTTGGATATCATCATTAATAGCCACATTGGTTTGTCTGTAATGATTTAAGGAGTTGTATAGTACAAATTCAATCTTCTCTTCTAAATAGTAGTCAAACCGCTCCTCTAGTTCTTTGATTATATCTTCTGAAACCTGCGCAATATATGACGCATTTGTAGCTCCTTTTTCATAGAAGTAAACATTAAACAGTTTAAAATCGTAGTGATTCCAGGCAAACTCATTGAATTGAATCCTGTTTTTCCCAAATTCCTGACTATACCCATTGTAAAGTTGAGCCATACATATCTTAGAAATCAGTATAACAAAACCAAACAGCAGTATTTCTTTTAATTTCACTAGGTATCTTAATCAAATATTAACTGGTAAAAATAAGGATTATTGCCTTAATGGTAAGATTATCTATCAACCCGAAACAATGGGATTAAATTTCCTTCTCAAAAAGTAGTAAGCGAAAATAGCTCCCACTGCTATGATAAAAACAGTCCCTTGATCAATAGGTATACATGGATCGGGGAAACAATCGCCAGGACCTCCGGCAATTGGAGTTGGTTGTGCTGCACCCCTATATGCTAGCAATACAGACACCGTAAAACTAATGCCTATAGATGTTATATTTTTAAACCTACCCAACATAAACTTATTATAACCAACAAACAAAGGTATAGAAACTAAAATTGGTTTATGTATACGTACCTGCAGCCCGTTTAGATACTCTATTTGACAAAAACAACTTAAAAAGTTGGGAAACCAAAGACTATTTTACTCTATAACTTAAATGAAAGTCCAGCGCCAAAAACTTCTTTAAACTGTATTCTTGGGCCGACCGCATCTATAACACCATCACTATTATTATCAACTGATATCTTAATGTCATCATCATAAATTAAGTGAGTAGTTAAATTAGCCGATAAAAACTTATTCACCTTAAGTGTAATTGTAGTTTCCCAGTTTACATCAATGTTTTGCGGATTATTCAGATAATTCGAAAATAAGTCGAGTTTTGTGTCTAAGCCAACATTGGTGAGCAGTTCCTTTCTATACTGTAACTTGATATATCCACCAAACTCATTTCTTATGTTTTTACCTGCTGAAATCAATGAACCTAAATCATCATAAACCGCGCCTTCAACACCAAATGCGCCAGCATCAGCCAACTTTTGATCTTTTACAATAGTCGTTTTTAAAGTTGCAGGAGCAAAAAAAGCTGAAAATGTATCCCCTTTTTTATAATCAACTCCAACAGCGAGCAAAGAATATGCAGGTGCCAATAGGTCTGAAATTAAGTTGGTACTACCTAGAGCGTCATATCCGGGGGAAAACTGTGTCCTAAAATTATATAACACAGCAAAATTCAGATTACTTTTTAACTGATAACCAAATTTTGAAGCAAAATCCAGCTTATCATCACTCTTTATCCAAAGAGCATTATTGTTGCCTTGACGAATTACACCATAACCGATATCTAATGAATTGTCCCAGCTAATTTTATCTTGTTTAAGGTTCGCAAACAAATTGGTCATTCCATTTACAGAAAAAGAATTCACACCACCAGCGGCCCAATTTGTTAATGATACCTGAGAAAAAGTAAATCCTAATGTTCCTCCTTTTTTCCAACCATTTATGGTGTCTGTATTTTGACTTTTCAAATTGTCTTCCCCCTCAGTAGTTTGAGCAAATAAAGAAGCATTAATACAAACTAACCCAACTATCATGAATATTTTTTTCATTTCAATTACATTACTTGATTTACGTGAACATTCATTTGATTTGAGGATAAATAACATTTAAGACCAGAATACCCATATCATTCGTCATATCCGGATACCTATCTATATTTTCCCCTAATAATTCTTACTTTTTTACTAATTTAGGAGCTCAAATATAATCGATTCCTCAATTATTTCAAGTACTAAACCTTAATTTGGTTATTGTAATTTATAAATACTTCAAAATGATAACTATTCACTCGTTCACCTTCAACCCTTTTCAAGAAAACATGTACCTACTTTTTGATGAAACAAAAGAGTGTGTCGTAATTGACCCAGGGTGTTATGAGAAACAAGAAAAAGAAAAACTAATTAGTTATATTGCTACTAATAATTTAGTTCCAAAACGTCTTTTAAATACTCATTGCCATATAGATCATGTTTTTGGAAACAAATTGGTTTCGGAAACATATAAATTAGGGCTAGAAATGCATGAAGCTGATTTACCAGTATTGGAAAGCGTTGCACAAGTTGCACAAGTATATGGAATACCAAATGTTGATGAATCTCCTAAACCCATTTCATTCCTAGCCGAAGGAGATAAAATAAATTTTGGGAACTCCGAATTAGACATTCTTTTTGTCCCTGGACACGCACCTGGGCATATTGCATTTGTAAACCATAAGCAAAAATTTATTATTGGCGGAGATGTATTATTTTACTCCAGTATTGGCCGAACTGATTTACCCGGTGGAGACCACGCTACCTTAATAGAAAGTATTAGAACTAAGTTTCTCACCCTAGACAATGATTATGAAGTTTATACGGGCCATGGACAAAAAACAACCATTGGTTTTGAAAAGATGAATAATCCATTTTTACAATAAGTCAGACCTAAACACTATTATGTCCTTCTAAATATTTTTAACTCAGTGAATTCCCATTTATCGGATAAATTAGTTGACCTAATTTCGTACTGCTCTTTTAATTCCATAGAGTAACCTTGATATACATTATATACTTTTCTTGCTTTCCAATACCCATCAAAAAAAGCCATTAATAAAATTACCAACCCAAATCCATTTCCTGCTATTTCAGCCGTCAAGAATGCCTCTAATTTAGAATCAAAATCTTCAGGAAAGCAATAAACTAAAAAAGATGCGAATATAGTTGAGCCAAAAACTGACCATTTAAAACAATACCAGACAGGAGTCTTGTTTAATTTATAATAGTCAATAATTGACAACCTAATAGTGGGCACTTTATTGAACCCCTCCATTATTAGAGCCTCCTTCGCCATCTACCGGCAAACCACTTGGTGGTGGCGGAACATATGGACATTCGTCAATTTTTGGTCGTAAGATTAAAAACTTGAGCGAAATAATAATTGGACGATATCTGCTGCTTAAATACCCTAATGTTGAACTTCCATATTCTAGTGGATACAGTGTAAGTATAGGTATTTCTATGCTAGGAATAATCATCAATTTTTTATTGACTTTATATCCAAAACCAAATTTGTAATGCAGCGAAGTGACGAAGGCTGGCGGGGAACTACCTGAATTATTTCTTAAAAAAGCATACTCTGAGTCTATGCCAATAGTATTTTGTAGAAATGAAGTTCTACTTAATTTAATCCTGTTGTTTAAATTGAAATGTCCCTCGATATAATGATCTCCAAAAGAGCCTCCGCTAGTTATTTCCTTTCCACGAAGTGACTTATAAGCCAAGCCGTAATCCATGTACTTAAAAAGGCCTGGCCATTCAAATATCTTGTACCTTCCCACTTCAATAAACAACCCTACCTTGCTTGCTGGTATCTGACTCGAATTTGTTACCAAATCCTTTATGAAAAAAAAAGCCTGGGGCTGCATAAAAGTCGGGCCTACGCCAAAATACCAACCTTTCATATGATACTGTAAAGGTTCGGGAAAAGCATCGGCATTTTTCTTATTGTACATCGTTCCTCTGCCGTATTGACCATAGGAAGACATAAAGAAGATGGAAAAAATGAAGATGGAAAACTGCTTCATTTATAATCTCTCTAAGATTTCTTCCTCAATTTCTGTAGAGTCCCAAATAGATTCAATATTCGGTTTGTCCATTACTTCTTTCATTATGGCTTCTTGCCTCATCCCTACTTTTAAAGCTTCGGAATATCGAATATGACTAAATGTAACTTGGCTATATAGTGGCATCCACTTATCTGGATGAGCAGCATTAATTTTAGCCTCTATTTTCTTTTGTAAAAGGAATTTTGGGTCACCTACATAATCACGCATTACGTGATAATTATGTATGGAAAGATCCTGAATCGCATCTCCATCAGGCTTTCTTAATATTTGATATTCCTCGAAAATCGCATCCCAATCATCTCCGTGTTTATCCATTATTTCTGCCAGAACAGAGCAATCTTCAAAACCGCTATTCATTCCTTGCCCATAAAACGGCACAGTAGCATGGGCTGCATCACCCATTAACGCAACTTTTCCCGAAGTCCAAGGATAACATCTAATAATTGCAAGTGATGATAATGGATGATCTCCCCAAGCAGCTCCTACAGAAGGCATCATTTCGTAAAAATCTGGAAATGTCTCCTTAAAAAAAATGTTCACCTTTTCTTTAGAAGTAAGCGCTTCAAATGAATTCTCACCTTTTGACGGCATGAAGAGCGTACATGTAAAAGATCCGTTTTCATTTGCCAAGGCAATTAACATAAACCGCCCTCTTGGCCATATATGCAGTGCATTCTTATCTAATTTATAAGAACCATCTTCATTTGCAGGAAGCAATAACTCTCTGTAACCATCTTCAATAAAACGCTGTTCGTAATTAAATTTATCCAATTTTTGCATGGACTTGTATCTAACTGCAGAAAAAGCTCCATCACAGGCGAAAATTAAATCGGATTTAACTTGTGTCTCTATTCCTGTTTCAGAATTTTTCAAATATGTAATTCCATTCTCTAAATCCACATCAACACAATGCTCGTTGTAAAATATTTCAGCTCCACCTATATTTTCAGCTATTTCCATCATCTTGGCATTTACCCCTCCTCTAGAAACTGAATATATCGCTTGCCCCTCTTTTCCATATGGTTGAGCTGTAAGTTTCCCTTCTAAATCGTGCATAATTCTTCCGGTCATAGGAATAGCAATTTCTCGAATCTGATCTCCTACTCCAACTTTATCAAGGGCTTTCCACCCCCTATCTGATAGAGCTAAATTAATAGACTTACCTGCTGAAATATTAGCCTGTCTTATGTCGGGCCTTCGTTCGAATATTTTTACTTTATAACCTGCTTTAGACATGTAAACTGACCAAAGTGAGCCAACTAAACCCGCACCAACAATTGTTACTTCTTTACCCATATTGTATTAATTTGATAGCCCAGCAAAGAAACCAAAAAACTTTTGCTACTGCATAAGATTTAGACTTTTACTCCAAATACACAAATATCATCTATTTGATCAAAATCGCCTTTCCAGTTTTCAAAAAACGTACTAAGCAAAATTTTCTGCGTTTCCATTTCCTCATTTGTATTCATAACAATAAGGTTTTTGAACGCCTTGTACTTTAATTTCTTCCCTTTAACCCCTCCAAACTGGTCCGGATATCCATCCGAAAAAAGATAAAAAGAGTCTCCTTTGTTTAGCTGAACCGAATTGTTTGCAAATTCATTCATCTCTGCATAATAAGATATTGGTTCTTTATTAGGCTTCATTTCCTCAATATTATCATCGTTTTTTCTAACAATCCACAAAGGATTATTAGCACCTGCCCATTCAGCCTGCCCATTTTTTAGGTGGAGTTTTATTAATGAAATATCCATGCCGTCTTTACTAGCTTGTTCGTCTTCACTTTGGTTTAATTCGCTAATTATTCTCCCACGCAATTGGGTCAATAAATCTCCTGGAGAAATACCATGGTTATCATTTAAGATGTCATTAAGCAAGGAAATCCCAAGCATACTCATCAGCGCACCTGGCACACCATGTCCAGTGCAATCCGCAACGGCTAAATATAACATGCCATTAACTTCCTTTACCCAATAAAAATCTCCAGATACAATGTCTTTTGGTTTAAATAGAATAAAATGCTGAGGAAGCTTCTCATCCTCTTCAATTTTCATTATCGCTTTTTGGATTCGCTCTGCATAAGTAATACTGTCTATAATTTCTGTGTTTTTTACTTTTATTTCGTCTCTCTGTTTTTCTATTTTAAGTTTCTGATATTTCTCCTTTTTAAACCGCTGAAACAGTAAAATGAAAAATACAGTTATCACAAATAAACCAACTAAAATTGCAATAATTATTGCCTTCTGTAGTTCGTGCTTCGCCATGGCGATTATCTCTTTCTTCTCTTGCTCTTTTTCAATTTCTAGTTTCTCCTGATTGTGAACAAATTGCATTTCTGTTTTCAAAATTTCATTTTCAACCTTATTACTAAGAATCGAATCTTCTACCACTTTCATTACCAGTTGATATTTAAATGCCAATTCATACTTTTCTAGTGTCTTATATATTTCGACTAAATGACCCGCTGCTGCTACTATTCCCTCTTGATAATTATTGTTTTTAGCCATTCTTAAAGACCTGTCGACATAATATATTGCAGAATCTTTTTGACCACTTTTAAATAATTCATAACCTATAATGCCAAGCTCCCAAGATATACCAGTAGAATCTCCGACATTAGTATAACACCGTAAACTCTCCCGATACTTATTTATTGCTAAATCAATATTACCACTTGTTTTCATTAAAATATTTCCAATATTATGAGCCGCCGCTCCTATTCCATATACGTTATCTAGTTTTGAATGTATTTTATAAGCCTTGGCATAGTAGTTTAGTGCCGATTCATTTCTTGTTAATTTTTCTTCTAAAGATCCAACATTCATATATGTCCAAGCCAACCCCTCTTCATAACCGAGTTCTGTTTTAATCTTAATACTCTCATTGTAGTAGTTTAAGGCAAGTTCATACTCTTCTTGATCATAAAGCATTGAACCGATATTATTCAAACAAGAAGACATGCCTTTTTTGCAGCCATTCATCCTATGCAAGGCCAAACTTTCTTGATAATATTTAAGAGCTGATACTCTATTACCTTGGTACTCTATTTGTAACCCTTTATTATTTAATGCATACCCTTTATACTTGTTATAAATAAAAGCCAATGCAGAATCTGAATTTGGCAAATGACTATTAGCAAGCTCTAAAGTTAATTCGTTGTATTTTGGCCAAATAGCAAAATCATAGGTATTGTCTACAATTTCACTTAAAATTCTAATTCTAACTGTGTCGTCTATTTTTGATTCTAGCGTTAGTTTTAAACTTTGCAATAGACTATCTGATTCAGCAAAAGTGTTTACAGAACTAAGTAAAAAAATGAAACTATAGAAATACCTGACTTTCAATCCCAAGTCTTAGAGGCATTTATGCTGATAACTATTGAACAATTATTTTTTTATTATAGATTTTATTATCAATTAAAAGTTCTACGAAATAAATTCCGCTATCATAATCTGATACATCAATTCTAATCTGATTCGCTCCTTGATGGGAATCAATATCAACTACTTCCACCATTTGTCCAAGGCTGTTGGATATATTTACTGTGGTTGTTTCTTTTTTTAACATTACAAAGCTAAGGTTCACATATTCTGAAGATGGATTTGGAGAAGCTAACAAAGGCTGAACTGAAAATTCCTTATGAGATTTAGTGGTTGTGAACAAATGATTTGGAAAGGTCCCATCTGCAATAATAGGATCTACTTCTATCGAATTGGCGGCTTGATAAACCTCTCTACCTAAGGCCATACTTTGAACGAATACAATCACTTTCAGATTATTGAAATCTTCTACTGAATGTTCATTATTATGGTTTATTGCATCATCTGCATCAGCAGGAAGTCTATAATTTCCTTGAAATTTATAGTCAATATTATAGCTTAATACTGTATCCGCCGAAATTGTTCCCAAGATAAAATCACCCGTGCTAGTTGGGAGAACTTTCTTCATTACATCAAAAAATTCTGTTTCTCCATTCGTTTTTACATTATTTTCGGTTCTAGATTCATTAATCATTATATATACTCTATGAATAGGGTCGGCATAATCCTGATGCGCAGTTATCTCAACTTGAATATGGACTTTTTGACTATCAGCTTCAATTGAATGAATCGCTTCAATTGTCATATACGCCAATCCATTATTATTCGCATCCATATCTGCCTGAGTATATCCAGAGCCACTATTACTAGCTGCATCAACAAACAACGCGGGGACTGAATTTACACTATAAACATTTTTTCTTGCACTTCCTTCGTTAGTATAGTATGGATCACCTGTGCTAGGCCAACTCATTTGATATTTAACAACTGCAAACTCTCCCTCATTTATAGGGTCTTGAAATATTGGTGTTAAGTTATCATTAGCAGGGGCACACGGGCCACAGGTGGAAGACGTAAATAGCTCATATAGAGGGAGTTTAGGTACTGACGTCTGCGCAAAAATGAAATTAGAGATAGCTACAATTCCTATAAAAAATAAATGTTTCTTCATATCGTTGGGATTTGCAACTAAAGTAAGAATTTAAACTAATTTATTTGATGTAAATTTCAATCAAGATATAACTCCTAAAGCCTTACTCCCATGATACAAACATCATCAACTTGTTGATAATCTCCCATCCAACTCATGAAGTGTTTTTCCAATTCTTTTTTGTGAGATCCAATTGGCCTTTCTTGAAGTGAAATTAGAAGCTTTTTGAACGATTTATACTTAAATTTCTTGCCTACCTCTCCTCCAAATTGATCTGCGAACCCATCACTAAACAAGTAAAATATATCACCTTTTTCAAGTTGAACTTGGTTATTTTGAAAAGGCTGAGCATACTCAAAATAACCAATAGGCTGCCGATCTCCCTTAATTTCAATAATTTCTTGCTTTCCAGCTTTTAATACCCAAAGTGGATTATTAGCCCCAGCCCACTCAGCTTTAAATGTCTGTAAATCGATTCTAATTAGAGAAATATCCATCCCGTCCTTGCTTTCTCCCTCAGCACCAAACTGGCTCAATTCCTGTGTGATTTTGTCTCGCAAACGATCCAATATTTCCGCGGGAGACAAAAGCTTCATTCCTTGATTAATTTCATTCAAAAAAGAGCTACCTAACATAGTAAGCATGGCCCCAGGAACTCCATGACCTGTGCAATCAGCAACTGCGACATACCAATAATTTTCTTTCTTTAATGACCAATAGAAATCTCCACTCAAGATATCTTTTGGTTTGAAAAAGATAAAATGTTCTGGGTGGTTGTTGGAAATATTTTCTTCCGATTTCAACAATGCGTGTTGAATTCTCTGAGCATAATGGATGCTATCTATAATTTCTGTGTTCTTTTCGTCTACAATACTTTTTTGATTTGCTAACTCTTCGTTTTTCTCTTCTATAAGCAGTTTTTGCCTGTTAGTAATTTTTAAGCGATTATAGATTACATATGAAAACACTATCACAATTAATAAACCCGCAATAGAAAAATAGTTGACAAGTTGGTGTCTTTTTTGCTTTGCGTCTGCCACCAAAAGCTGTTTGTCGTGTTCAGCTTCAGCAATAGCGTTTTGTTTTTCAAACTGATATTGTAATTGTTGTTTTTCTGTTTTTCTTTCAGTTTCAATATTCTTTAAACTGTCTCTCATCGAGATAAACAATTGATGCATATCTAGAGCTTCCTTCCAATTTTCTTGTTCGAAATTAATTCGAAATAACAATTCAGCTGCATTTTTGACAGAAGACGGTTGGCCCATTTTTTGGCCAATAGCTAAAGCCGAGTCTCCGTATAATTTCGCAATAGATATGTCCCCTTCTTGCAACAACAACCCTCCAATATTGGCCTGAACTAATGAAATTCCACTTTGCAAGTCTACCTTGCGAAACAAACTCAAAGCCGCGTTAAACTTCTCAAGCGATTCTTGTGGCCGTTCTGTCTTCTTATATATATAACCTAAATTACTAAGTGAGTTCGCTGCTCCCTTTAAGTTGTTAATTTCAAGATCAAGTTCATAGCTTCTTTCGAAATACTCCTCTGCCTCATCTATCGCTCCATTGTTAAAATAGATTCCAGCTATATTGTTTAACGAAAGAGAAATGCCCCTCTTATCTCCAATCTCCTCGTTAATTTTCAATCCTTGGTTAAAGTTATCTAGGGCCTCATCCGTCATTCCTTGTTCCATGTATATAGAACCAATATTATTTAAGGAAGTAGCAACACCTTTATCGTTCCCAATACTTTCATCTATTTTTAAACTTTGTTCGTAATAATCCAAAGCAAGAGGGATATCTCCAAACTCTTTAAAATAATAACCTTCATTATTCAACGCCTCAGCAAGAATGCTTTTGAGCTTGACAATCAGTTTATCATTATCCGCTGCGGAATTTAAAAGCTGTTTTTTTACCGATTCTAACACTAACCTATTATACTTTGGCCATACGTTGTCATTCCAACACGCTTCAACAATCTGGATCAGAATATCGAGCTTAACAGTATCTATTGTCGCCTTATGATAGTTAGTAATATTAGTGTCTAACAATAGCCGGTCAGCCTTAGTTAGCTCAGAAAGTTCTAACCCAGTAATTAAATACCTTATAGAGTCTGCATATTGTGCGTTTAAATTATGTACGAACAAAATAAAAATCAGGAGCAATATTTTTTTTATGGACACCATTTATAACGCAGCACTTAAAATATTACCAAAATGATATACATCTTCAAAAGAATTGTACAATGGAACTGGGGCTAATCGAATTACATTCGGCTCTCGCCAATCAGCAATTACTCCTTCTTTCATCAAGTGATCAAATATTGGTCTTCCGTAACCGTTTGCCACTATCGAAACTTGACATCCACGCTCATTCCAAGCTCTTGGAGTGATATTCTCCAATCCTCTGACTTTCGGATTAGTAAATCCTTTTTGACGATTAATATCTTCAACGACAAACTCTAAATATCCTGAAAGATCTTTTTGTTTCTCTAGTAAAGCTTGCATTCCTACTTCATCAAAAATATCAACAGAGGCTTTATGAGCTGCCATTGTTAAAACAGGAGCATTACTCATTTGCCAAGACTCGGCTGATTTCATTGGCTTAAAGCCTTTTTCCATTAAAAATCGAGATTCTTTCTCATGACCCCACCAACCCGCGAAACGCGGCAACTCAACGTTATTACAATGCCGTTCGTTTACATAAATTCCAGACACACCTCCTGGTCCAGAATTCATGTATTTATAGGAGCACCAGCAGGCAAAATCAACATTCCATTGATTTAAATCGAGCTTAATATTACCAGCAGCATGGGCTAAATCGAACCCCACGTTTGCTCCAACTTTATGTCCTGATCGAGTTATTGTTTCCATATCAAAAACTTGGCCTGTGAAGTAATTAACGCCTCCAAACATAACAAGAGCAAGAGAATCCCCTGCTTGCTCAATTGCTGAATATATATCATCATGGTTAATTGTATACTCCCCTTCTCGCGGAGCAATCTCAACTATTGTATCTTCTGGATTAAATCCCGCACATTTTACCTGCATCTCCAAAGCGTATTGGTCAGACGGAAACGCTTTTGCTTCGCAAATAATCTTAAACCTTTCTTTTGTTGGACGATAAAACGAAACCATTAATAGATTTAGATTTACGGTAAGGTTATTCATTACAACAACTTCCTTCGGTTTTGCTCCAACAATTTTAGAAATAGGTTCGGCAAACATTTCGTGATAGTGCATCCAAGGATGTTTTCCTTTAAAATGGCCTTCTACCCCCCAATTCGCCCATTCATCTAACTCTTCTCCGATGTATTCTTTCGTCTTTTTCGGTTGAAGACCGAGTGAATTTCCTGTAAAGTATTTCACCTCTTTTCCCTCAATAACAGGGATATGAAACTCACTTCGCCACTTTGCCAAAGGATCTATACTATCCATTTCTTGAGCACACGCTATGGTATTATGGTATTTTCTAGTCATTTTATCTAATTTCGTAAGCGAACCAAAAGTAGGACAAAACATGAACCGAACAAAGTCTGATGAACTGTATCGAAAAGCAGTAAAATTGTTCCCAGAAGGTCTAAATTATCCTGTCAGAGCTTTGAATTCTGTTCGCGGAAATCCAGTATTTATTGAGAAAGGATACGAAAGTAAAATTACTGATATTGATGCTTCAAGTATGGGTAAATTCAGCATTCTGCACAGTGAATTATTAGAAAGAGGTATTTATCTTGGTCCATCTGGTTACGAAGTTTCGTTTTTGTCTTCAGCCCATTCAAAGGGAGATTTAGACCATACAATTCAAGCTTTTAAAGAAAGTTTAGACATTATTTTTGCGTGAATGAACCAAGCTTAATAAAAGGTTTCGATTTTCTAGCTCCGTTTTATGATGTTTTGGTTAAACTATTTTTTGGCCATTCAATATTAAAAGCCCAAACTCATTTTCTTTCGGAAATAAAAAATGTAAAAACCGTCCTTATATTCGGAGGAGGCACAGGTCGACTATTGTTAGAGTGTCTTAAAATAAATAACAAAGCGAATTATTGTTATGTCGATATTTCTCCCAAAATGATTAAACAGACAAAACAAAAAACCAGTCACACTAACGTCAAATTTATTATTGGCAGCTATAATGAGATTCCTAAACAAAATTTTGACATCATCATCACGCCTTTTGTATTAGATTGCTTTCGCCATAATGAATTAACAGATCAAGTTGTTTCAATGTTGAAAATAAGATTAGCTTCAAATGGAAAATGGTTGTTTAGCGATTTTAACTACTCTAAAAAGTCAACTGTAGCAAACATATTTTCAAGGATTACTATTCGTTTTCTATACTTTATATTCAACATAATATGTGGACTAGAGATTATAAAACTGCCGGATTTTAAACAAGCTTTTAAGCAAAATAATTTAGTTCGAACAAAACATCAAGAATTCCGGAATGAACTCCTTGCCTCTTCTGTCTATTGCAATAGATAAATCAAAACGAGCTGCAAGATCATCGTCCCTTCAATAGCAAATGAAAAGAAGTAATTATTTCTGCTAGAGTTTGTGAACCAAACTGATATTGAAGCCACTAATGAGTTAATCAAAAATGTAATTCCGTTTGGTAAAAAATACCACGCTAATAAGCCACTGAAAAACAATAGCGCAACTGCTAATTGAATCGCTTTTCGTTCTCCCATAATGAGAGGTATTGTTTTCAATCTAGGTTTATCAATTTTCAGATCTCTAACATCAAAAGGAATTGTTATTCCCAACAAAAACAGCGATTGAATAACAAACAATAAAAATATTTTTCCGCCGGAAGCTTCTGCCACTATTCCGGGCAAAACAACCACTACAACTGACACAACAATAGAAATCAAATAAATTTTAATCGCAGGTAAATCCCTTAGTCGTCTATTGAAAAAAAAGGAAGTGCTATACCCTATTGATATTACTCCGCATGGAATCAATAAAATCAAAGCCTTAATAGGTATTTTAAATCCCATTGCCGTTGAAATAATTCCAGCCATAATTGTAATCCAAATCAATGACCACTTATTCGCTAACGACCATTTTTGACGAAAAATTATTTTGTCAGCTGTCAGTGGACTCAACCCCCAAACCTGATGAAATGCATACAACGATAATGTCGAAAAATAGGTAAACCCAACTATCCACCAATCAATAAAACCTCCATATACTTTGAAAGACATTATTGACAAACAAGTTACGCATAGCGCAACATAAATCTTACTGAAGATGAAAAAATTAAGTGCTTTTTTTAACACAAACTAGCTAGTAAGTAACGCAATAGTTACCCCTACAACCGCCCCCCCTAGTGCAGATACCATTCCTCTACCTAGTCGTTTCGATCTTACCACTCTCTTGTACCCTTCTAAGAAATATTTCTCTTTTAACAATTCTTTATCAGCAACATTATCGGGGTTAATCTTCTTTGGTGGAGGAATCAATGTTGTAAAACCAAAAGCCAGCACAGCCGGAGCTGCAAACAACCCAAAACCCTTTGCAGAATAACCCGCTAGCGCTCCTGATAACAATCCATAAATTACGGTACCCGTACCATTAAAATGTTCAAACGCATAATGTTCCCCGGCCACAAAAGCGCCCATTTGTTTAACTGTGTAATTCCGTCCGGCAATTGAATCCCTCTTATAAATAACCTCAGAATTACCATTCGCATAGTCTAAAGAGTATATTCTATAATGATCTAATAAAACTGTTTGCGTCTTTCCTTTTTTAGTGTATTCATAATTAACTCCCGTAGTATCTGAAGACAATATTTTGCCTCGTAATACCTTTCCACTCAGCAGCATAATTTTGTCTTGAGAAATCCCAATAAAAGATACTAAAACTGCTAAAAAAACTAATATTAATTTCATTCTAAATGTTTTGAATGTCAAAGATACAATCTTTGCCTCTACCACTTCAATATTGTAACAATTTCATTACATAATTCAATGCTCGTAACTCAAAAAGAGTATTTATATTTGTAATCCGTAATTTTAAACCATGAGTGATAGATTTATAACAAGACACAACGGTCCAAGCAAAGAAGATGTTGCAGAAATGTTGAAAACTGTGGAGGTCGATTCCATTGAGACGTTAATTGATCAAACTATTCCTAGTGATATAAGATTAAAAAATGATTTGAATATTGGAGAGCCGATGTCTGAATTTGAATACTCTGCTCATATAAGCAACCTAGGGGCTAAAAATAAAGTATTCAAATCATATATTGGTTTGGGATATTACAACACAATTATTCCTCCTGTAATTCAAAGAAACATATTGGAAAATCCAGGCTGGTATACTGCATATACCCCCTACCAAGCCGAAATTTCACAAGGGAGACTAGAGGCATTATTAAATTTCCAGACTATGGTGAGCGACCTTACCGGAATGGAATTAGCAAATGCTTCATTATTAGATGAGTCTACTGCTGCAGCAGAAGCCATGATTATGTTTTACAACACTAGAAGCAGAATGGACCAGAAGGAAGGAAGGAATCTGTTTTTTGTTGCTGAAGACACTTTTCCGCAAACAATTGATGTACTTAGAGCAAGAGCACTTCCTTTAGGTATTGAATTAGTAATTGGTCCGCTTGAAAACATCAATTTTGATGATAATTATTTCGGTCTGTTATTACAATACCCTAATATAAATGGGGCCGTTGTTGACCACAGCACGCTTGCTGCTAAGGCTAATGAAAACAATTGTAAAGTTGCTGTTGCTGCAGATTTATTGAGCCTTGCTCTATTAAAACCGCCTGGAGAATGGGGTGCTGATGTGGTTGTTGGAAATACACAACGTTTCGGTGTTCCTCTGGGTTATGGTGGCCCACATGCGGCTTACTTTGCTACGAAAGAAGATTTTAAACGAAATATACCTGGGAGAATTATTGGTGTTTCTGTTGATAGAGATGGTAATCCTGCTATGCGGATGGCTCTGCAAACTCGCGAACAACACATTAGAAGAGATAAAGCCACTTCAAACATTTGCACAGCACAGGCTCTTTTGGCAATTATGGCAGGGATGTATGCAACATATCATGGCCCAAGCGGCATCAAAGCCATTGCTGAAGAAATTCATCAAAAAACCACTGCATTAGCTAACAGTTTAGTAAAAAATGGCTTCACTCAGCTAAACAATAATTTCTTTGATACAATAACTATTGAAACTGAAAGGGCTAGTTCAATTCATGAAGCCGGTATTAATGCTGAGATAAATTTGAGAATAGATGGGGATTTTATTAGCATCAGTATCGACCAAACTACTACAATTAAAGATCTCAATGATATATTGGCTGTTTTCGGAGTTAAAGAACAACTAACTTCCTATAACATTTCTTCCATTGATAATGAAGTTGTGCGAACTTCTGAATACCTAACACATAGCGTTTTCAATAGCTATCATTCAGAAACTGAAATGATGCGTTATATTAAAAGATTAGAAAATAAAGACATTTCGTTAACACATTCAATGATTTCATTGGGCTCATGCACTATGAAATTAAATGCGGCCGCAGAACTTTACCCAATTACAAATCCAAATTTCGCTAACATTCATCCCTTTGTTCCTAAAGAACAAGCGCAAGGATATTTAGAAGTAATTAATACTACTGTTCAGTGGCTATCTGAAATTACTGGATTTGACTCAGTATCAATGCAGCCAAATTCAGGTGCACAAGGCGAATACGCTGGCTTGTTAGTTATTAAAGCATTTCATGAATACAACGGAGATAATCATAGAGATATCGCTTTGATACCTCAATCTGCGCATGGAACTAATCCGGCGAGTGCTGTAATGGCTGGAATGAAAGTTGTTGTTGTTAAATGTGATGAAGATGGTAACATTAACCTGGCAGATCTTAACGAAAAAGCTGAAAAGTACAGCAATGAACTTTCTTGTTTGATGATAACCTACCCCTCAACCCATGGGGTTTTTGAAGAATCTGTTATTGAAGTTACAGATATCATTCACAACCATGGCGGCCAAGTTTATATGGATGGTGCTAATATGAACGCTCAAGTTGGCTTAACTAATCCTGGTAATATTGGCGCAGACGTATGTCACTTAAATCTACACAAAACTTTTGCCATCCCTCACGGAGGAGGTGGGCCAGGAATGGGACCAATTGGTGTTGCAAAGCACCTTACTCCATTTCTGCCAACACATTCACTTATTGCAACTGGTGGGAAACATGGAATTCCTGCTGTTTCATCTGCTCCATTTGGCAGCGCATTAATTATTCTAATATCATACGGGTATATGAGAATGCTAGGCACAGGACTTAAGGAAGTCACCTCTATCGCGATCCTAAACGCGAACTATATGAAGGAAAAGTTGAAAAACCATTATAACATTTTATATACGGGAGACAATAATCGCGTTGCTCACGAAATGATTTTGGACTGTAGAAGTTTCAAAAAAACAGCAAAAGTAGAAGTTGCTGATATTGCCAAAAGATTAATAGACTATGGGTTTCATGCGCCTACGGTATCATTCCCAGTTGCTGGTACACTTATGGTTGAACCAACCGAAAGTGAATCAAAAGCAGAGATTGACCGTTTTTGTGACGCTATGATCTCCATTAAAACAGAAATCACAGAAATCGAAAATGGCACTGCTAGTGACGAGGATAACGTACTGAAGAATGCTCCACATACTGCTGCTACGGTTACTTCCGACACTTGGAATCACCCGTATTCAAGGTCAAAAGCTGCATATCCTCTTCCTTGGCTTTATAATAGCAAGTTTTGGGTATCGGTTAGTCGAATTGACGATGCATACGGTGATCGAAATTTAATTTGTTCATGCCCTACATTATCTATGTACGAAGTAGATGTTGTGAGCGCGTAAGTTTTTCTATAAATAAAGAACCATTAAATAATATATTTTAGCTAAATATTTCATTTTGGAAAGGTATTTTTATTTGAGTTTTTAATAGAGAGACTTATCTACATTAATTAACTTTGAAATATACAAGACTGCATACACTTACTTATAATGTATTAAATGAAACGCTATAAGTGAGCAAATTTTATATTTTTGCGCCCGTATTATTTTTTGACAACACGAAAACAATTAAATAACTCAATTAAACCATTATGAAAAAAATCTACACGATTGCCTTTGCTGTTTTGGCTTTTGGTACTCTTTCTGCTCAAACAAATAACACTGGGCAAACAAATGCTAAAACTAAGGCAAAAAAAGCGGCATCAAGCATTACAGTGCCTGAGTACAAGCAAACTCCTAAACAGGCAACCAAGAAGTCTAAAATTTCTACAACAGATATTAAAGCTGTTGAAAAGAAGAAAAACGTAAAAACAGATTCTAAATAATTAATATATAAACTATGAAAATTTTTACAAAACTATTTACGCTTGTTTCAGCTCTATTTGCTGTACAAGCTGCAAGTGCGCAATGTCCTGCGGGTCAAGCGCAAGTGGATATCGATTTCACAACAGACGCTTGGGGTTATGAAGTATATTGGGAAGTTGTTCCTTTAGGTGGTACATGTGGTACTGCAACGATTGCATCAGGAGGTAACGCTGCAGTTGGTTGCGGCGGCGGTGGCGCACAATCCATAACATCTGGAGGCTATGGGAACAATACAACTGTCAATGAATCTATTGGCTGTCTGACATTAGGAACTCAATACGACCTTGTTATGATTGACGATTGGGGTGATGGATTAACTGTTGCTGATTTAATTATTGACGGAGTTCCTGTTTCATCATTTGAACCGACTGGATCTGATGAAACATTTACTTTTTTAGTCAATATACCTGCTAATAACTTAGTCTTAGACAGTGTTTTTTACAACGGTATTAGTGATTATACGGAAAAGGATGTGTACTTCTACCAAATTCCATTAAGGCATGCCAAATTAGATACAATGTATTTTGGTGCAGGAATCACTAATAGAGGTACTAGTGACCAAACTAATGTAACATTTTCAGTAGACGTTAACGGACCTTTTCCTTATTCTGGAAATGAAAATATAGGAACGTTATCAGCTGGGGCTATTGACACACTTGACATAACCAATTATTATGCTTCAATGAAGCAGATGGGAAACTATAATTTTACTTTTTCAGTGGAGTCTGATTCTACAGATGAATTACCTAATGACAACGAATGGTCACACACAATTGCTGTTACAGATACGGTTTACGCAAGAGACAATGACAATACAGACGCAGGCTGGGCTAGTCAACTTAACCCAGCAACTAACAACTATGAAGCTGCAGAGGTTTCTTATTATATCAATGATGATGACGTTGCCTCTTCTGTAACAATTAGATTATACGACTTTTCTCAGATTGCTGACGATATTGGTGCCGTCATTCAATTATATGTAGGTGATGGTAATGATCCATTATATAAATCTGCTTACCACGTTGTTGATGCTGCAGATGTTACGACAGGGCTTCTAACACTTCCATTATTATTTGATGCTAACGATGTTGCCTTAACAAGTGAAGCTGTTATGCCTGCCGGATTTTATACCGCTGGCATTAGTGTTCTTAGTGGTGCTGCCATGGTTGGAATTGATCCAGACCTAGAAGCTGCTCCACAAACACAATTTGTTAAAGTAAGTGGAACATGGTACTATAGTACTGGTTCCATTTATCAAATTAGATTGAATGTAAAAACCGACCCGTGTAACTCTCTTGCACTTAGTTCATCGATTGATGATGTAAGTTGTAACGGTGGTAACGATGGTGAAATAAGCATAATTGCTGCTGGCGGCACCGCTCCTTATTCTTTTGTTTGGGATAACTCATCTACAAACACTAGCATCAACGGGCTTTCTGCTGGCTCCTACGGTGTCGTTGTTACCGATGATGATGGTTGTGAAGTTGCAGGATTATATGATGTTGACGAAGCAGATGCATTAACTGCTTCAATTAATACAAATAGTGCTTCATGTGGCATGCCTAGCGGTAATGCTACTGTTTCTGCAACTGGTGGAAACGCTCCTTACAATTACATTTGGAATAACGCTATGAGTGTATCTTTCTTAAACAATATCGCTGCTGGTGGTTACGATGTTACTGTTACAGATGATAATGGTTGTATTGCTTCTGCTTCTGGTACTGTTGCATCGAGTAACTCTACAATTACATTAAGTACTTCTGTTACTTCTGACGATGCTTGTGGTTATAACATGGGTGGTGCTTTGGCTTCAGCTACTTCTACTGGAGGATCTGTTTCTTACCTATGGGATAATGGTGATGCTACAGCACTTACTTCAGGTCTTGTTGCAGGAACTTATTCTGTTACCGCTACTGATGCAGACGGATGTTCTTCAGCTTCTTCTGTAACTATTACTGAATTGGCTCCAGCTCTTACAGTAAATGTATCTACTACTGATGCTACTTGTGGCGCTTCTGATGGTACAGCTTCTGTTTCTATGAATACTGCTTACACTTATCTATGGAATGACGCTACCAATCAAACTACTGCAATGGCAACAGGGCTTGAAGCTAATGTTTACTATGTGATAGTTACCAACAACGTAACATCTTGTGTCGCTGGTTTCACTGCCAATGTTAATAACCCAACTGCATCACTTTCATTAGCGACAACAGTAACAAATGCTGATTGCTATGGTTCATCAACTGGTGGCATCACTGTTTCGGGCACTAGTACTAGTGTTGTTGCTGGATATAGCCTTTGGACTGCAGATGGAGATAGCCTTACAAGTGTTTTTTCTTCTGGTACAGAGTCTTTTTCTGGACTACCAGTAGACGATTACATTTTAGTTGGCGCTGATATAGCTGGGTGTATAACGTTCAGCTCTCTGTCGATTAACGAACCTTCTATGCTTATGGCTTCTGTGTCAAGCAACGATGTTACATGTAACGGTGATACTGATGGTGACGCTGCTGTTGTTGCTATGGGCGGAACAGCAGGATACACTTATTTGTGGGACAATGGATCAACTGCTACAGCTGCTGCTGGTCTGAGTGCAGGTAACGAAAATGTTACTGTTACTGATGCTAACGGATGTATGGTTGTTGAAACAGCTAACGTTGGGACACCTTCTGCTATCTCTTTAGATATTTCTTCTGAAGATATTTCTTGTAATGGTGACGGTAACGGCGAGATTAACTTAATGGCTTCTGGCGGTGATGTTGGAGGATTCACGTATGCTTGGGACAATGGTTTAGCTGCTGTTGCTAACCAAGCTGGTTTAGCTGCTGCTACTTATAACGTTACAGTTACAGATGCAAATAACTGTTCTGAAACAGGTGCCGCTACGATTGCTGAACCTGCTACTTTAGGCGTTACTATTACTGCTACTGACGATTTCGTTTGTTTCGGTGATGCTGACGGTGCTGCAACTTCTTCAATTAATGGAGGAACAGGCCCATTCACATATGTTTGGGCTGGCAACGGAAGTACAACTGCTAACAACTCTAATATTGACGCAGGAGCTGAAGACTTGACTATTGTTGATGCTAATGGTTGTTCTGCAACTTCAAATAGTATTACCATCAACGAAAGCCCTTCTGCTGTTGTAGCAGCCGTGTCTGGAACTAACGAATCTTGTTTTAATTGTGCTGATGGAACTGCTTCAGTTGCTGCTTCTGGTGGTACAGCTCCTTATACGTATTCTTGGAACATTGCGGGATCAACTTCTTCGTTAACTGGTATAGACCCAATTTGTCCATTCTCAACAATCATCTGTAACGTTACTGATGTAGATGGATGTGTTGCTTCAGGGCAGGTGAATATCCTTTGTGATGATGTTAATGCTATAGAAGAAGTTGAAGGAATTACGTCAATGGTTGTGTATCCAAACCCAAACAACGGCATCTTTAACGTAGAGTTAAACTCGGCTACTAAAGCTGAATACACTTTCGTTGTAAGAAACGTAATTGGACAAACTGTTTCTATCGATTCAGAAACGATCAACGGCAACTACATAAAAACAATTAATTTAAGCAACCAAACTGATGGCATCTACTTCCTTACTGTGAAGTCTGCTGACAGTGAAATAACTGCTAAAATTGTTGTAAGATAATTTAGAATACACTTTATATTAAAAGCCTCAATCGAATTCGGTTGAGGCTTTTTTTATTTCCATTGGTCACACAATTCAATCCGTTCTCATAGCAATTCTTCCTTTGGTTCATAATAAACCAAAGTAACCAACTTCATTTCTATATTTGTGATTCGTAAGATGCGCGCGCTACTCATAATATTATTTTGTCTCAGTCAGTGTTTCGCTCACGCACAAGAAACTTGGAGTCTTAAACAATGTATTGATTATGCTTTCGAGCATAACCTACAAGTGAAACAATCCCAAATTAATATTGCTATACAACAAGAACGAATTGCATCTAACAAAGGTCAACGGCTTCCAAACCTAAACGGATACGCCTCACATACCTACAATTTTGGGCAACGAATCGACCCTTTTACCAATCAATTTGCAAACAGTCGCGTTCAGTCAAATAATTTTTATCTAAATAGTTCCGTCACGCTGTTCAATGGTTTTCAGACAAAAAACAATATCAAGAAAAGTTTAATCGATTATCAAATTCAAGAACAAAATACAGAGAAAATTAAGAATGATATTGCTCTAGCTATTGCCGCAAACTACCTGCAAATATTATTTAACGAAGAGGCTATTAAAATTGCTCAGCAACAAATGGCTATTACAGATCAGCAGATTAAAAGAATCGACAAATTAGTTCGTTCTGGTGCTGTTCCAGAAGGAAATTTATTAGACCTTCAAGCGCAATCTGCAAGTGACGAAATGAACTTGGTATCAGCAGAAAATCAACTTACAATTTCAACACTATACTTAAAGCAATTACTTCAATTGGATAGTATTTCCGATTTTAGAATCGTAATCCCAGAAATGTCAATGGATGAAAAACTTCTTGTTTCATCTACTCCTGGACAAGTATATGATGCGGCTTTAAATATTATGCCCGCCATTAAATCAAGTCAATTACAAATAGAAAGTGCAGAAACCAATCGGCTTTCAGCTCAAGGCAGACGATACCCGAGCCTCAGCATTAGCGGTTCATTGGGTACTGGTTATTCAGGATTAAGTAAGAACACCGAAATTACAGGTGTTTCATTAGAAGAAGCGGGGCAAACTTCTGCAGGCGAACAAGTTTACTTATACAATCCAATTATTGAGTCGTCAAAAAAATCATTTGGCGCCCAATCTGCAGATAACTTTAACCAATCAGTTGGGTTCAATTTATCGATTCCAATCTTTAATGGCTTTAGTACTAAAACTGCTATGGAAAGTGCCAAATTAAACAAAGAAGCTGCTGAACTTCAGTTGCAACAAACAGAAAATCAGTTAAGAAACGATATAGAACAAGCCCATGTTGATGCTGTTTCTGCAATGAAAAAATATATGGCTACCGAAAAAGCTTTGGTAGCACAAAAACTTTCTTTTGAATATGCGAAAAAACGCTTTGAAGTTGGGATGATGAATTCTGTTGATTTCAATTCGTCTAAAAACAAATTAGCAAATACAGATTCACAGCTACTTCAGTCAAAATATGACTACCTCTTCAAAATAAAAATCCTTGAATTCTATCAAGGCAAATCGTTAGAATTATAGTACTACTTTTGGCTTTTATATGCCAACTATCCTATCCATAGAAACCTCTACCAGAGCCTGTTCAGTTTCAATTTCAAAAGGTCATGAAATAATCTCCGTTGTTGAAGAAGTTGGGGATGGTTATTCCCATGCAGAGAACTTATCCGTTTTTATCGCAAAAGCTCTTGCTGAAAGTGACATGAATTATAGAGATTTAAACGCTGTTGCAATCAGTAAAGGACCTGGATCATACACTGGATTACGAATTGGCACTTCCACGGCTAAGGGTCTTTGTTACGCTTTAGATATACCACTAATTTCTGTTCCCACCTTACAAGCAATGGCTTATGGTCTATCAAAAGAGTCCAACTATTCTAACGACACATTATATTGCCCAATGATTGACGCTCGGAGAATGGAGGTCTATTCTGCATTTTTTAACTCAAAAAACGAGTTCGTCAGAGAAACGCAAGCTGATATAATAGATGAAAGTAGCTACTTGAATTATTTATCAGATTCTAAAATTGTATTCTTTGGAGATGGCTCAGCCAAATGCAAGGAGATATTTTCAAGCAATTCAAATGCACTATTTATTGATGATTTTCACCCTTCTTCACAATACCTTTCACTTATTGCAATAGTCAAATTCAATGCGCAACAACTAGAAGACACTGCTTACTTCGAGCCTTATTATCTGAAAGATTTTGTTGCAGGTAAGCCCAAAAAGCTAATCTAATTCGATTAAAAATATTTTTATATATTTGAATCAGAGCATTTTAAAAATAAGTGGTGCTCTCAATGATAATCCTAGAAGACACCCCTAGAGGCTAGTCTGAAACCACTTAAAGTCTTATTTTTTTAAAATTTAGTATTGTAATTACTGTGGATTTCCACTCTTTTTGGCGACTCTTAATTATTTAAAAATTACAAAATGGAAACACTAACAAAACAACCAGAAGTAAAAAACTTCATCAACGGAACATTTACAAGAAACGGACAACCTTCAATGGATATTGAAAGTCCATTAACAGGAGAAGTTATTTCTACCTTACCACTTTCAACCTATAATGATGTTGACGCAGCAGTGCAGGCTGCTCAAAAAGCATACACTGGTTGGTCCGCTATGACCTTGAAGGAAAGAACCCAAATATTTTTCACCTACAGAGGCTTGTTAGAGAAAAACATGGACGAATTGACAAAATTATGTCAGCTAGAAAATGGCAAAACCTATGGAGAATCGAAAGCTGAAGTAATGAAGAGCATGGAGCTTTGCGAGTTTGCAGTTTCATTACCTCAAATTGTAGCTAACGAAGTACAAGAGGTAAGCAAAGGTGTTGAGTGCAGAACCGAAAGAAAACCGCTTGGCGTAGTTGCCTCAATAGCTCCTTTCAACTTTCCCAACATGGTTCCTCATTGGACACTACCTAATGCCTTAATGTTGGGGAACACAATGATAATGAAACCCTCTGAAATTGTTCCACTGAGCGTTATTCGCATAGCAGAGTTACTAAAAGAAGCTGGCTTACCAGATGGTGTATTCAATATCGTTAATGGAGGAAAAGAAGTTGTAGAAGCAATTTGCGATCACCCAGGTATTGAAGCGGTATCATTTGTTGGCTCAACAGCTGTTGCTAAAATTGTGTACAAAAGAGCAACTTCAAATCTTAAAAGATGTGTTGCACTTGGTGGTGCCAAGAATCACTTAATTGTATTACCAAATGCCGATCTTGAAATGACCGCTACAAATGTTGTTGATTCTATGGCTGGATGTGCTGGACAAAGATGCATGGCTGCTTCTGTTATGGTAGGTGTTGATAAGGTTGACCATATTGTAGATAGAATGGTAGAATATGCTAAAACTTTAATACCGGGAGAAAACTTAGGTTCAGTAATTAGTGCTGCGGCCAAGGAAAGAATTGAAGGATATATTGACCAAGCCGAAAAAGATGGTGCTAAAATTCTAGTTGATGGAAGAGGCGCAACAGTTGCTGGTAAAGAAGGTGGCTATTATGTTGGCCCAACAATATTAGATTATGTAACAACCGACATGAGCGTTGCACGTGAAGAAATTTTCGGACCAGTCATTTCAATAATTAGAGCTAAAGATGTTGCAGAAGCCTTGGAAATTGAAAATGGTTCTAACTATGGAAATGCTGCTGCGGTTTTCACCCAGAGTGGGAAAATGGCTAAAGAAATAATGGACAAAGCTAGTGCTGGAATGATCGGTGTAAATATTGGCGTACCTGTTCCTAGAGAACCTTTTTCTTTTGGCGGATGGAACGATTCTAAGTTTGGTGTTGGTGATATTACCGGTAGAAGTTCTATCGAGTTTTGGACACAAAACAAGAAAACCACAGTGAAGTGGACCGCTGGTGCAAAAACCAACTGGATGAGCTAATCGTAATTGAAATTTAGATTAAAATAAATGGATAAAAGTCAATCAGTTCAAGACAGTTTGGACCACACTATATTTTCTTGGTCAAAGCAAGCTGGGTTAAATCCTATTGACGCAGTTAGCGCTAAGGGGGTTTATTTCTATGATAGGGATGGAAAGAAATACATCGATTTCTCTTCGCAACTAATGAATGTCAATATTGGTCATGGTAATCAAAGAATAACTGAAGCAGTTGCTAAACAAATGCAGCAGTTTGCCTATTTGTTTCCTGGGGTAGCTTCTGAAGTTAGAGGAGCTCTTGGTAAAAAACTAGCGGAAATTACACCCGGTAATTTATCAAAAGCTCTTTTCACTTTGGGAGGAGCTGAAGCAATTGAAAATGCAATAAAGTTAGCTAGGATCTATACCGGGCGACATAAAATCATAACCCATTATAGGGCTTATCATGGTGCGACTTACGGTGCAATTTCAGCTAGCGGTGGTGACCCGAGGGGCCATGTAGCAGATGCTCAGGGTTTGCCTAATTTTATTCATGTTGAGAACCCATATGCCTACAGATGTCCATGGGGAACTAACTCTACTGAAGAATGTGGGGAAAAAGCTCTTGAGCATTTAGAAAGAGTATTACAATTCGAAAATCCAGAAAGTGTTGCTGCTATCTTAATGGAAGGTGAGTCTGGGTCATCTGGTTGTATAAAATATCCGCCATTTTACTTAAAGAAAATCAGAGAGCTATGCGACAAATACGGCATACTAATGATTGATGATGAGGTAATGAGTGGGTTCGGAAGAACTGGAAAGATGTTCGGAATCGATAACCACGGTGTTACTCCCGACATCATGTGCATGGCGAAAGGTTTAACTTCAGGATATTTACCTCTTGGCGCGATGATGGTAACAGATAAAATTGCTAATCATTTTAATGACATACCGTTAGTATTAGGACTTACATATTCTTCACACGCAACATGCTGTGCCGCTGCTTTGGAGAATATCAAAATTATTGAAGATGAAAACATGGTAGCTAATGCTGTGGAGATGGGTAAATACATGGAACAGCAAGTTGAAAAACTAAAAGAAAAACATCTATCAATTGGTGATTTTAGAAATACTGGTCTATTAGGCTGTATTGAATTGGTAAAAAATAGAGACACCAAAGAACCAGTCACTCCATTTAATGCAAAAGCTGCAGATATGGAAGTTACTTCAAGAATGGCTGCTAAAGTTAGAGAATTAGGGATGCACACATTTGTTAGATGGAATTGGATTTTTATCGCGCCACCGTTAAACATAACTAGAGAAGAAATTGATGAAGGGTTAGAAATCGTTTCACAAGTTATTTCAATCGCTGACGAATATTATAATAGCTAAGAGAATTGTCACATTGAGCTTGTCGAAATGCCCAATTCTTCAACAAGCTCAGAATGACATTTGACAAATGATGAAATGAACGAAGAGATTGTAGAACTGCAAGAAGACATTACAGCATCTCCGCTGTACAGCGAAGACCTAGCTCCTGTACCTAAAGACAAAAGGACTTGGAGTGTATGGAATCTTGCGACTCTATGGGTAGGAATGGCAGTTTGTATTCCGACTTACCTCCTTGCTTCATATATGATGAAAACTGGCCTTAGTTGGCTAGAAGCATTAATAATCATTGGTGTTGCCAACTTAATAATTACCATCCCGATGGTATTAAACGGTCACGCAGGCGTTAAGTACGGTGTTCCGTTTCCAGTTATAGGGCGTTCTTCTTTTGGAACAAAAGGCATTAACATTCCATCAGTTATTCGTGGTATTGTAGCGTGCGGTTGGTTTGGCGTAAACACTTGGTTAGGTGGTCTTGCCATCTATTCCATTTTTATTGCAGTAACAGGCGGTGAAGCTTCTTCTGTATTGTCTTTCGGACAGTTTGTGTGTTTTGGAATATTCTGGCTGCTCAATATGTTCTTCATCTGGAAAGGAACTGAAAGAATAAAATGGCTTGAAGAGTATTCCGCTCCTATTCTAATCTTAATGGGATTGCTGCTAATTGGTTGGGGCTGGAACCAAGCGGGGAGTTTTGGGTTAGTTATAGACCAGAGCGCACAGCTAGAGAGACCTGTTGCTGAAATATGGGATTACGGAAATGATACTATTATTTTAAACATAAATCCTATTACAGACAAAGACGGAATTCCAAAAGCCAAAGAGTATCGGCTTATTTCAAGCGACACAACAGATAACAATATATGGAGAAAAATCAATAAAGGCTCTAATGCCATTCCATTTTTGGTTGCTGATGTAAATGCTACCTACCAAATTCAATTGAGAAATGATATACATACTTCATCAATAGCTGAAGTAAAGATTAGTAACCGAGAATCAGGCGTTGGATCCAAAATATGGAGTTACTTAATCTGGCTAACAGCCATGGTAGGATTTTGGGCAACCATGTCATTAAGCATTGCTGATATAACCAGATATTCTTCATCACAATCGGCCCAAGTAAAAGGGCAATTTATTGGCTTGCCAGGTACTATGATGCTCTACTCTTTTGTTGGCATATTCGTAACCTGTGCAGCAGTTATTAATTTTGATGATGTATTAATCGCCAACGATGCGCCCTGGGATCCAATTTCTTTGCTTGCCAAATTCGATAGT